>Ga0075423_10001421_pt1 | contig 21080 bp, 18 predicted proteins | sample SoiMethybrSBSTD2_FD_80114 | JGI IMG/M metagenome (GOLD analysis project Ga0075423, IMG submission 80114) | Bulk soil microbial communities from a Populus tree surrounding site in Tennessee, USA - Soil MetaG P. TD hybrid SBSTD2 | ecosystem: Environmental > Terrestrial > Soil > Tree plantation...
CATCATCACGCCCACGCGATCGATCCACGCCGGCGCGGTTTCCAGCACATCGACCTCGGCGCCTTCCACGTCCATCTTCAACAGATCGATCGTCGGCATGTTGAACTGCCGCATCAGGTCGAGCACGCCGAAAGCCGGGATCCCAGTCGACGAGGCATGTACGCGAAAGCTCCACGTGGCAGCCGCAGGATTGCTGATCGCGACCGTCGAGGCATCGGACCAGAGCCCGGCCTGGAGGACGTGCACGTTGGGACAACCGCTCGTGTTGCGCGACGCCAGCGCCGCGTTTCGCTCTTCCACTTCGAGACAGTAGATGCTCGCGCTCGGAAACCTGCTCGCGAACACGCGGGCAGTGAGACCGATGTGCGCGCCGGCATCGACGATGAACTTCGGTGCGGGATCGAGATCGATGCGATACGTGTCGCTCCCCATCACTTCGTCGTAGACGTCCAGGTCTGCCGTGCCCGGCCGTACCGCAACGTAGCCATATTTCGAAGGAACATAGGCCGCGTGATCAAGTCGCACCAGATGACCGAGCGTACTACGCACGGCAACCACGATCCCGAAACGATCCCTGGCCCATCCGAGATACGCGCGAGTGCGATACGCGAGCGCGATGCACGCGATCGCCGGCCCCGAAATGATGCTGCAAATGAGGACGGCATTGTCGTCGAACGCGTCGACGACCCACTGCAGGAGTGTCGATGTAAGTTGGTCAGTCATGAACGTTGCCGGATGCCGTTTGGATATCGCGCCGTGCCGTCGACCAGTGAGTGACGGCCAGAGTAAATCGGACATCACGATCGGGGGACGACTCGCGACGGGTCACTCTAAAGCAGCTGTCCGTAAAGAAGATGTCCGAAAGCGCACAGCGATGGCAGCAACCTCATCATTACAGCAACGCTCGCACAGCACGCGCGAGTAGGCTTCGAGCGCAGCCGTTCAGATGATGCGGCCGGCGTGACGCGCGACGTACGCGTGGGCGAGATGATCGACGAGGCCGTCAATCGTCAATCCGCTGCTCAACAGCAGTTCGTGCACGGCCTCGACGCCATTCGGTCGTCGGTCGTGTACCGGTATTGGATCGCTGGATGATCGATCAGGTCATCGGCAACCGACTGACCCGAAGGAACGTCCATTGTTAGCCAGGCAGGTGCGCTGAGCGCGATCGTCGCGTGAGCCACTCGCAATCGCTTGGCAGCAATCGCTCGGCGAACGCCTAAGACCTCGCTCGCTATCGTAGTGCAGGGGCGGACGTCCGTCTCAGAGTGACCATGTCTCCGACCTGGTCGCGCGAGGTAAAACCAGCGCTGGCAACGGCCGCATCGAGCGCTGCCGTGCACGACTGGCGATGCCGATCGTGGAGTTCGATTACCATCACCCCGACCCGATCGATCCACACCGGCGCGGTTTCCAGCACGTCGACCTCGGCACCTTCCACGTCCATCTTCAGCAGATCGATTCTGGGCATGTCGAACTTTCGCATCAGATCGTGTACCCCGAAGGCTGGAATGCCGGTCGAGGCCTCGTGCACGCGAAAGCTCCACGTGGCGGCGTTGGGATTGCTGATCGCAACCGTGGACGTGTCGGACCAGAGACCCGCCCGGAGCACGTGAACGTTGGGATAGGCCCTAGTGTTGCGCGACGCGAGCGCCGCGTTTCGCTCTTCCACTTCGAGACAGTAGATGCTCGCGCTCGGAAACCGGCTCGCGAACACGCGGGCGGTGAGACCGATGTGCGCGCCGGCATCGACGATGAACTTCGGTGCGGGATCGAGATCGATGCGATACGTGTCGCTCCCCATCACTTCGTCGTACACGTCCAGGTCTGCCGTGCCCGGCCGTACCGCAACGTAGCCATATTTCGAAGGAACGTAGGCCGCGTGATCAAGGCGCACCAGATGACCGAGCGTACTACGCACGGCAACCACGATCCCGAAACGTTCCCTGGCCCATCCGAGATAGGCGCGAGTGCGATAGAGGAGCGCGATGCACGCAATCGCCGGTCCCGAAATGATGCTCCAGATGAGAATGGCTTTGTCGTCGAACGCGTGGACGACCCACTCCAGGAGTGTCGATGTGAGTTCGTCACTCATGAGTGCCGCCAGGTTGTGAAGGGATGTCGCGCTCGGCTGCCGAGCCGCGAGTAAGTGACGCGAGTCTTACCAATAAAGCACCGCAAATCTGTACATCACGATCGGGGGGAATCGCGACACGTCATTGTAAAGCAGTTAGCCGCCAAGCAGCGCGATCAATTTGTTGCTCAACGCTGGTCCCAGCTGTTCGATCCGCGCGATCGTCGTCGCGTTGCGATAAAACGTCGACACGTCGTGCCCGATCCCGATCGCCGCAAGCTGGACAGTGGATCGCGCTTCGATCTCCTCCACCACTGTCTGCAGATGGCTTTCAAGGTACTCGTGTCCATTCGCCGCCATCGTCGCTTCATCCATTGGCGTGCCGTCGGACACGACGACGAGAATGCGGCGCTGCTCGCTGCGCGCGCGCAGCCGCGCGTGCGCCCAGGTGACGGCTTCCCCGTCGATGTTCTCTTTCAACATCTCGTCGTGGAGGAACAATCCAAGCGAGACGCGTGCGCGACGCCACGGCACGTCAGCGCTCTTGATGACGATGTGCTCGAGCGCATTCAGACGACCTGGCCGCTCGGGATAGCCGTCGGCGGCCCATTGTCTCGCCGGCTTGCCTCCGTCCCAATCGCGCGTCGTGAACCCGAGGACTTCGCATTTGACTCCGCAGCGCTCGAGGACGCGTGCGAAGATCTCGACGGTGAGCGCGGCAATCAACATCGGGCGGCCGCGCATCGATCCCGAATGATCGATCAGCAGGCTGACGACGGTGCTCGGAAACGGCGACTCGCTCTCCTGCTTGAACGGCCTCGTCTGCCCGCCGCTGGCCACAAACGGTGCGAGACGCGATGCATCGAGCACACCGTCATCGAGATCGAAGCGCCACTCGCGCGTCTGCCGGGCGAGCAGCACTCGCATGAGCCGCTTGGCGAGTCGCGCCACGACCGGCTGCAGCGCGCTCAGGTCGGTGCCGAGTTTCTCGTGCAGTGTGGCGAGCTCTGCGCGGCTGGCGAGCGAAGCCGCATTGACCACGCGATCGTAGGCCGTGGTGTAGGCCTGGTAGCCGTCGACACGTGCGCCGCTGCGTTGAACACCCGCGCCGCCGCCCGGCGCGTTCTCCGATGACGAGGGCTGCGCATCGCCCTTCTTAAGCGGCGCCGCTGTTCCGCCGGGATCGCCGCGCTTGGGGAGTGTTCGCACCACGTCCCGCACGCCAAGCAGAAACGGCGTGGCCCCCTTCGAAGGCGCATCGGCCGGCACATAGCGCACGGCCTTTCGTACCCAGTCAGCCGCCAGCACCGCGAACGCGGCTTGATTGTCGAGCGCCGATGACGAGTGTTGCAGGTCGCTCAACAGCGACGGGGGGAAAGCCGCGCGCATGTGGGTGACATGCGCCGCCTTCTCTGACGGAGCCCTTCGTGTGCTGAAGATCTCGAACGCCAGCCATCGCGCACCGTCATCGTCGGCACCGGGATGTGCGAGGAGATTCTTGGCGACGCCCTCGAGCCATCGCGAGCCCAAGGCATCTAGACGCGCCAGCTCGATGGCATCGAACAGTTCCGCAGCCGGCGACTCCGCGGGACGATGCTCCCGATGAATCGAGGCGGAGTGAAACCGTCGTCTCAGAGCGAGGCGATCGCCAAACGCGCGCAGGCTGCCGAGCGTGGCAGCGTTGGCTCGCCCCAGCATGGCGTCGGCGTCTTCGGCGCCGGCTAGCGCGCGCGTGCATGCGCCAACGGCCTCGACGAGGCGATCGGGAAACGGACCGGGCATGTGTTAGCGGCGGCCCGGGCTCGGCCGATCGTCGGCAAGGTCGTCGCCCATGCACCGCTGGTAGTACTCGGCGACGAGCGCACGCTCGTCTTCGTCGCAGCGGTTGAGGAACGAGAGCTTGAACGCGAGCCCGACATCCTTGAAGAGCGTGGAGTTCTCGGCCCAGGTGACGACCGTTCGCGGCGACATCACGGTCGAGAGGTCGCCATCGGCAAATCCCCGCCGCGTGAGATTGGCCAGCGCCACCATCGCGCTCGCCTGCGCGCGGCCGTCTTCGTTGCGATACTCCGGGCATCGCGCGAGCACGACCTCGACCTCGCGATCGTGCGCCAGATAGTTCAGGGTGACGACGATGTTCCACCGATCCATCTGGCCCTGATTGAGCGGCTGCGTGCCGTGATACAAGCCGCTCGCATCGCCCAGGCCCACGGTGTTGGCGGTGGCGAACAGCCGGAACGCGGGATGCGGTTCGATCACTCGGCTTTGATCGAGCAGCGTAAGGCGGCCCTCGACTTCGAGCACGCGCTGAATCACGAACATCACATCGGCGCGCCCGGCATCGTATTCGTCGAAGACGAGCGCGCACGGACGCTGCAGCGCCCACGTCAGCATGCCCGGCTGAAATTCCGTGACCTGTTTGCCATCGCGCACGACGATCGCATCCTTGCCAATCAGATCCATCCGGCTCACGTGGCCATCGAGGTTGACGCGCGCACACGGCCAGTTGAGACGCGAGGCCACCTGCTCCACATGGCTCGACTTGCCCGTGCCGTGGCGGCCCTGCACCAGCACACGGCGGTTGTGCAGGAATCCAGCCAGCAGCGCGAGCGTCGTGTCGCGATCGAACACGTAGTCGGGATCGCGCGGCGGCACGTGCTCGTCAATCGTCGAGAAAGCCGGCACCTTGAGGTCGCTGTCGATCTTGAACACCTCTCGCGCTGAGACCGTGATATCGGGAAGACCTGGAGCCGCGGCAGACAGCGCGGAAGATGGATAGTCGGAACCAATCGTCATGCGTGGCACCGATTATCCCAGAAGGGTTGCTCCGAAGCCTTCGGCCCACGCGTGTATAATCCGGCCGACCCCGGTGGCTGAGGTGGTCTCACCTCCGAAGATCGGAGCGTCACATGAAAAAGGCCGAGCCGTCGCTCAAGGAACGGGCGGGTCGCATGCATCGCCGGCTGTTACTTCTTCAACAGATGTTCCAGCCCCATCGAGACGACGACGAACCGCTCGACGCCACCGACCGTGCAGGCCACGTCGCGCTCGGCGCCGCCGTGCGTGAGGTGCTCGACGAGCTGACCGAGCACGCACGCGTGCTGGCGTCGGTCCCCTTTCCGATCAGCGAGTGGCGGCCAGGCGATTCACGCGACGACGAACGCTGGCGCGCGCTGACCGAAGTCGAACGGCGCGAAGTGTTGTCGCTGGTGTCAGGCTACGACAACCTGATCGGATGGGCGGAGCAGATGGCCGGCGGACAGATGGAGCTGGCGTCGCTCATTCAGGTCAGCGGCGGGAACCTCGCCAACCAGCGACTGGCGTATTCCACCGCGTCTGCACACGAGACCGCCGACTACCTGAAGGCCGAGCGCGCACGCATCAACCGATTCCGTCAGGAGATGCGATTCCTCGATCGCCGCGACGATTCTCCTCACTGAAGAATCGCTACCTGATCTTGACGTAGCGCTGATCGCCCTCCACCGTGTGCACGACGAACTCGGTCGCAACGCCTTTCCCATCGACATGGAAGATCACTGGTGCGCCTGACGCCGAGAACGTCGTGTCGTTCTCGGGGACGAGCACGTAGCCGCCGCCACCGGGCGGGGCCGCCGTGAGCCGCGCGCCGTCGAACTTCACCTCGAACGTTTCCTTGCGGCCCGACGGCGTCAGCCCTTCGTAGGTGCCGACGTAGCGCGACAGGATTTCTGGCGCCACGGTGACCGTCGATCGGCTCTTGCGACGATCCTCGTCGGTGACCACGAAGTGCTGCAGCGATTTCTCGTTCTCGTTGCAGACGGTCTCGAGCAGCTCAGTGTCGGCGGCATACGTCGCCTCGAGCGCGATCGTCCACGGCCGCGTGTACGCCTTGCGATCCTCGAATGTGATCTCGATCTTCATGTGGCCGAAGTCGCCTCGGCGAAAGCGCTCGGTGACACGCAACGCCTCGGTGTGCGGGTGGCCGCCGAAGTCGAGCCAGCTGCGATCGTTGAAGCCCGCGCTCTCGACCACGAAGGTGTCGCCGTCCCAGCGGCCGATCGAATAGCCCTGCCACGACGGATTCGGATCGATGGGGAGCGCCCGGCCATCGGTCAGGATCTGACGATGCGGTCCTCCTTCCGTCAGCATGGCCACCGTCGATGGCGTCTGCAGCAGCTTGAACAGACCGAACGTTGCGAACGGTCCGATGTCGGGCATGCAGCGATAGCCCGGAAAGTCCTTGCCGAACTCCTCCGATCGCTTTTTGTAGAGCTCCTCGGCCCACGGCATGATCTCGCTCGCTTTGAGATCCGACACGATGTTCAAGGAGTAGCCGCCGGGATCCGCGCGCCAGAGGCCCGACAGATCGGGACGACCGTCGGCGCTCTTCGGCGCCGGCGCCGTGAGATTCGGCTTGCCGTCCGGTGTCCGCGGGATTCCCGGAGTGGGTGTCTTCAGCCACTGCGCCGATGCCGACGAACTGGCGATCAGCACCGACGCGAGCGAAAGCGCCGACAAAAGCAGCCGTGTCATGGAGGAAATGATAGCGCCCCTTCTCTTCTTCGTGTCCTTCGTGTTCTTCGTGGCCGGTGGTATCGTCGTGACATGACCACATCGCACGCGTTTCGACGGTTGCTTGTCGTCGCCGTGTTGGCCGCAATCGTGCCGCTGGGGGCCCAGCAAGCCAATCGGTCCGGCACCGCGATCGCCGGGCTGCACGAGCAGATCGATCGCATCTTCGCGTCGCGCACCTACGAGACGCCGCGATTTGGTCCGGCGCGATGGCTGCCCGACGGAACCGCGTACGCGATCGTCGAGCGCGGGGGCGGCGGGTCTGAGATCGCACGGTACGATGCGGCGACAGGCGCACGCACGGTGCTCGTACCGGCGTCGAAGCTCGTGCCCGCGGGCATGAAGACCGGCCTCGATATCGACAACTACGCGTGGTCGCCCGATGGCCGTCGGCTCCTGATCTTCACCAACACCCGGCGGGTGTGGCGGCAGAACACGCGCGGCGACTACTGGATTCTCGATACGGCGTCCGGCTCGTTGAAGAAGATCGGCGGTGACGCACCCGAGTCATCGCTGATGTTTGCGAAGTTCTCGCCCGACGGCAGTCGCGTCGCCTACGTTCGCGGCAACAACATCTACGTCGAGCAGATCAGCGACGGTCGCCGCGAGCAGCTCACGCACGATGGCTCCGACACCAAGGTCAACGGCACATCCGATTGGGTGTACGAAGAGGAGCTGGATCTGCGCGACGCGTTCCGCTGGAGTCCGGACGGCAAACGCATCGCGTATTGGCAGTTCGATACCACCGGCGTCGGCAGCTATCCTCTGGTCAACAACACCTCGAGCCGGTATCCCACGATCACCAATATCCCCTATCCCAAAGCCGGCACCACGAACTCCGCCGTGCGCATCGGCGTGGTAACCGTCGATGGTGGCGAGACGCAGTGGATGCAGGCGCCGGGCGATCCCCGCGACCAGTACATCGCGCGGGTCGACTGGGTAGATGCCAACACCGTGGCACTGCAGCAGTTGAACCGTCTGCAGAACCGCAACGACTACTTGCTCGCCGACGCCAGCCGCGGGTCGGTCACGCGCGCGTATCGAGACGAGTCGCAGACGTGGGTCGATGTCGTCGACGAGGTGAAGTGGATTAACAAGAGCAGCTCGTTCCTGTGGGTCAGCGAGCGCGACGGCTGGCGGCACATCTATCGGGTGCCGCGCACCGGCAATGGCTCGAACGCGCAGCTGGTGACGACGTCTCAATCCGACGTCATCGACATGACCGGCGTCGACGAGGCTGGCGGCTGGGTGTATTTCCTCGCTTCGCCGTCGAATGCCACGCAACAGTATCTGTATCGATCGAAGCTCGAGGGCTCGAGTCAGCCGGAGCGCGTCACCCCGGCCGATCAACCCGGCTGGCACACTTACGATCTCGCGCCCGGCAGCCGTCTGGCGTTTCACACCTGGTCGCGCATCGACGTGCCACCGGTGACCGACGTCGTCGAGCTGCCGTCGCATCGATCGCTGCGGACGCTCACCGACGTCTCAGCGCTGAAGGCACGGGTGGCGCCCGTGTTGAAGCCGCCGACCGAGTTCATCAGCGTCGATATCGGTGGCGGCGTGTCGCTCGATGGCTGGATGGCGAAGCCGTCGTCTTTCGACGCGTCGCGCAAGTATCCGGTGATCGCCTACATCTACGGCGAGGTGGCGGCTCAAACCGTGAGAGATCGGTGGGAGGGCAGCCGCATGCTGTTCCATCGCGCGCTCGCCGACGCCGGCTACATCGTCGTGTCGTTCGACAACCGCGGCACTCCGGCGCCGAAGGGCGCGCCGTGGCGCAAGGTCGTGTACGGATCGCTCGGCGATCTCTCGTCGAAGGAACAGGCTGCGGCCATGCAGGCCCTTGCGGCCAAATTCGCATTTGTCGACGGCGCTCACATGGGCATCTGGGGGTGGAGCGGCGGCGGCTCGAACACGCTGAACGCGATGTTCCGCTTCCCCGACGTCTACAAGGTGGGCGTCGCGGTGGCGCCGATGCCCGATCAGCAGCTCTACGACACGATCTACGAAGAGCGTTACATGGGGCTGCCGAAGGACAACGCCGAGGGCTATCGGCTCGGATCGCCGATCAACTTCGCGCAGGGACTCAAGGGCAAGCTCTTGATCGTGCACGGCACGGGCGACGACAACGTGCACTACCAGGGCACGGAACGTCTGATCAACCGGCTCGTTGAGCTCGGCAAACCGTTTGACATGATGGCGTATCCCAACCGCACGCACTCGATTGCGGAAGGACCGGGCACGACGCCGCACCTGTACCACCTGATCGCGCGCTACTTCACCGACAACCTGCCGCCGAACCCGTAATCATGGTAGGTTCGCCCGCGATCGGGGCGTTGATCGCCCACGCGGCGTTCTGGATCCTCCTCGTGCGCGGCTACGTCGCCGACGAGATCGGCGTCCGCGGCTGCGCGATCGCTCTGGTGCTGTGGGGCATCGGCTACTTCGCCCTGCCGCACGTTCCCTACGCCCCGCCGTTCGGCACCTTCATCGCCATCATCGACATCGCGCTCGTCTTTCTCATCTTCAAGGGTGATGTGCGGCTGACGTGATGTTGCGGGAAGACATACACGTGTCCTTAACACAGAGAAACAGTGGAACAGAGGACAAACAAAGCTGTTTGCTGATTCGCGTATGGTACGCGGGCGGGGGCGCCGGCTTCGCCGGCGCATGGGACGAGGAGCACACACGAAAACAAACACCATCTGATCACGTGGTGCTTGTTTTCGTGCGTGCTCCTCGTCCTATCCGCGCGCAATGCGCGCGGCCCCGTCCGCGTCTGCGTCTTTCGCAGCGCGGTGCCTCTGTTTTTGATCTCCGTTTCTCAGTTTCTCTGTGTTGAGGCAGCTTCCGTTATCTCCGTTGTCTCCGTTTCTATCCACCAGCGATCGCGCCCACGACCATGAATGGTTCTTTCCCTCGTGCGACGGGATCGGGGAGCAACGAGTCGGGCTCATCGTGTGACAGATCCTGCTCGCAGGCGAAGAAGCGCAGGAACGGGCGGCGCTGCAGCGTGACGTGATCGCGGATCGTGCCGCGCAGCACGGGATAGCGCTCTTCGAGTGCATCGAGAACCGCGCGCTGGGTCACCGGACCGGCAACGTCGACCTCGACCTCGACGCCCACTCTCGCCAGATTGCGCAGGTGATAGGGCAACTCGACGCGGATCATGAGAGCGTCTGCACCTCCACCGACAACACCGCGGGCAGATCGCGCACGATCGGCGCCCAGTGTTCGCCCGCATCGCTCGATCCGTACACCTGACCGCCCGTGGTGCCGAAGTAGATGCCGCACGAGTCGAGACGATCGACCGCCATGGCCTCACGCAGCACGTTCACATAGCAGTCCTTCTGCGGCAGTCCGGTCGTGAGCGCCTCCCATTCATGTCCGCCGCTGCGGCTTCGATACACCTGCAGCTTCCCCTCGAGCGGGAAATGCTCCGAGTCGCTCTTGATCGGCACGACATATACCGTGTTCGGCTCGTGCGCGTGGACGTCGATCGGGAACCCGAAGTCGGTGGGCAGATTGCCGCTCACCTTCTCCCACGACTCGCCGGCGTTGGTCGTGCGCATCACGTCCCAGTGCTTCTGCATGAAGAGCACATCCGGCTTCGACGGATGCATCGCGATGCGATGCACGCAGTGGCCGACTTCAGCGGTCGGATCGGGAATGTGCTTCGAGTGCAGCCCCTTGTTGATCGGCTTCCAGGTCGTCCCACCATCGTCGGTGCGGAACGCGCCCGCGGCCGAGATCGCGATGAACATGCGGCTCGCGTTCTTCGGATCCTGGACGATCGTGTGCAGACCCAGACCGCCGGCGCCGGGCGACCAACTCGGACCAGAGCCATGCCCGCGAAGGCCGGGCATTTCGTGCCACGACTTCCCACCGTCGGTCGTGCGGAAGAGCGCGGCGTCTTCAACCCCGGCATACACCGTGTCCGGATCGGTGAGCGACGGCTCGAGGTGCCACACGCGCTTGAACTCCCACGGATGCGGTGTGCCGTCGTACCACTGATGTGTGCCTGGCACGCCGTCGTAGACGAACTTGTTGTCCATCGCCTCCCACGTCTTGCCGCCGTCGTTCGAGCGCTGGATGAGCTGTCCGAACCAACCGCTGCTTTGTGAGGCATACAGTCGATTGGGATCCGCCGGAGAACCCTTGAGGTGATACATCTCCCATCCAGCAAAAAACGGTCCGCTGACATCCCACTTCTGGCGCTTCCCATCCGACTCGATGACAAATGCGCCCTTTTTGGTTCCGACCAAGACACGTACGCTGCTCATCCGACGACCCTCCTACTAGCGACCAACGCGAGGACACACGCGGCCTCCACTCTATTGTCGATCGTGCGCTTCCCAGATCGACATGCCGCAAAGATTTCGTGGTGACGACCGGCATGTCGATTCTGTCCCTAGTCATCCGACGTGATGGCAGAGGGCAAGAAAGAAAGCCCGGGAGGACCCGATGGTAGATACGCTTGCGATAACGACCATTCACACGGGCACGCGCCCAACCACGCTGTCGCGAGTCGGCGTCGTGCTCAGCGCCCTGCCCGTACTGTTTCTGACCTTCGACGCGGTGATCAAGCTGATGCTGATCGACCCAGTTGTCACATCGATGGGTGAGCTCGGCTACCCTGTCGCGCTCGCGCGCATCATCGGCGCACTGGAGATAGCCTGCCTGCTCCTCTACGTCATCCCGCGGACGTCGATCGTCGGCGCAATCCTGTTAACAGGGTTCCTCGGCGGCGCCATCGCGAGCCACGCGCGCATCGAGAGTCCGCTGTTCACGCACACGCTGTTCGGCACCTACGTCGGTCTTCTGATCTGGGGTGGATTGATCCTGCGGCACCAGACATTGCGGGCGCTGATCGCGAACTCGGCGGCCGGACGAGACGCGCACTGGGCGTGATACATTCGCGGGCGGAGCCATGGTCCCCGCCCGCGCGATCGTGCTCGCCGGTTTCGTCGGCGGCCTGGGCGTCGTTGTTTCCACACAACAACCGAAGCTCGGGGACGCCATCTCGCGCATGAGTGTGTATCTCGAGCAGTACGAGGTACGGCTCGCGGCCGTTGTCGCCGAAGAACAGTATCAGCAGGCGGTCGACATCGTGGACCCGAGCGCACCAGCAGGTCGGGTCACGATCGATCGAGACACTCCGGCGCTTCCCATCGGACATCTGGATCGACAGTTGCGCTCCGATTACGCACTGACTCGCGCGGCGGACAAGAACGCGTGGGTGGGTTACCGCGACACATTCGAAGTCGACGGCAAGCCGATCCGGGATCGCGAGGATCGGTTGATGCGGCTTCTCACAGGCGGCACGACGGCGGCAGCGGCCCGCATTGCCGAAGAGAGCTCCCGTTTCAACCTGGCCAACACGCTGGTCACGCGAAACATCAACGTGCCGACGCTCGTGCTGGAGATGATCCATCCTCGCAATCAGTGGCGATTCGGATTCAGCAAATCCGGTGAAGACATCCTCAACGGGACGCGCACGTGGCGCCTCGACTACAAGGAGCGCGAGCGGCCGACCTTCATCCGCAATTCGAACGGCCGCGATCGGCCGACGTACGGATCGATCTGGGTGAACCCGATCACCGGCGAGGTCTGGAAGACCATGCTGACCTGGCAGAGCGATCCGCGCGGCACGATCACCGTCACGTACGGACACGTGCCGAACGTCGATCCACTGGTGCCGCTGACGATGACCGAGCGCTACTCCGCGCAGAACTCGACGATCACCGGCGACGCCTCGTACTCGAAGTACCGGCAGTTCCAGACCGACGCGCGTCTAATCGCGGATCCCGACTCGCGCTAACAGCGTCTTGAAGCGCGGCTCGTTGCGCAAACCATCGAGCACGGGATAGACACGCAGCACCGCCATCGTATCGGAACGTTCGCTGAACGCGACCTCGAGCTCCGACAGCGCCTGCTCTGTATCGCCTGCTCCGGCGTATGCAACGGCCAGGGCAAACGCCGACGTATAGCGTTCCTTCGACAGCGCGCGCAGTTCGTCGAGCGTCTTCGTCGCCTTTGCCCGAGCACCGGCCACTCCGTATCCGTACGCGAGCGTCGACATCGTGCGCGGACCTGGCGAGAGCCGGCGAGCGGCCTCGAGCTCCTCGATGGCGTGCGTGAGGTCTCCAGTCTTGAGATACGTGAGGCCCAGGATGTTGCGCGCCATCGGGAATTCCGGCTCGATCTGCAGCACGCTTCTCAGCTGCTCGATCGCACGGTCGTACTGACGCGACCAGTAGTAGATCTCGCCGAGGTCGGTGCTGATGCTGAGCGACACTGGTTCAATCGCCTGCGCCTCCTTCAGATGGGCAAGCGCCTCGTCGAAGCGGCCCATCGACGCCAGGTAATACGCGTACCAATCGTGCGCGGTGGCGTACGACGGATCGAGCCGCAGCGCAGTCTCGAATTCGCGGCCCGCCCCGGCCCAATCCCAGTCGTAAACCCAGTGCACGAACGCCAGCGACGTATGGGCCTCGGCCAGCGTGTTGTCGATCGCGATGGCGGCAAGCGCCGCCTCCTTCACTTTGGGCATCGCGTCGTGCGGTGCCATCGCCCCCCAGATGCCAAGCAGGTTGTAGCAGTCGGCAATACCCGTATAGGCGAGCGCGTAGCGCGGATCCTTTGCCAGCGCCTGCCGGAAATACTCGAGGCCACGTGTGAATCCGTCTTCGGTCCGCTTGTTCCACACGTAGCGACCGCGCAGATACAGTTGATACGCCTCGGAATCGTTCGAGTGCCGGCGTGCGACCGGTGCGGCCGCAACATCGACGCCCAATCCCGACGACACATCCCGCACGATGCGATCGCGCAATCCGGAGAGCGCGGCGAGCGTCTCGGTGTAGCGGCCGCTCCACACACGATGGCCGTCGCCTCCGTCGACGATCTCGATGTCCAGATTGATGGCGCTGCCCGATTCAACGAGGCTTCCCAGCACCACGTTCTGCACATTGAGATCGCGGCCGATGGCGCGCGGATCGATCCCGCGGCCTTTGAACGTGAACGTCGTGTCGCGCGACAGCACCTTCAGGCGAGGCAGTCTGGACAAGCCGTCGATCAAACCTTCGGCCAGACCATCCGAGAGGTAGTCGGCATCCGGGCTCTGTGCGGTGATCGTGAACGGCATCACCGCCAGTGACACGGCCGCCGCCGTCGACGGCGGGGGACGGCGCGACGACCACCACGCGCCGCCGGCGGCAACGAGCACCAGCAGCACCACGGCCCCTTCGATCGCTCGCGCGCGATGGCGTTTGAGAAAGCGACCCGCGCGATAACTGACATCGTCGGCGCGCGCCCGCACCGGACGGCCGTCGAGATGGCGAAGCAGATCGTCGGAGAGATCGCCGACGGTGGCATATCGACGCGCCGTGTCTTTGCGCAGCGCCATCAACACGATGTTGTCGAGATCGCCGGCGAGCTCGCGGCGATGCGTGCTCGGTGGAATCGCCTCCTGCCCGCACACGACCTGGTCGATCTGCTGCAGCGTCAACCCATCGAGGCTGTACGGACGCTTCCCGGTCAGCAGCTCATACAGCAGCAGGCCGAGCGAGTAGACGTCGCTGGCCTCGGTAATCGGCGCGCCCCGCATCTGTTCGGGGCTCGCGTACTGCGGCGTCATCGCGCGCGAGAACGCTGTCGACTCGGTGGCATCCGCGGGATCGGCGGCGAGCACTTTCGAGATCCCGAAATCGAGCAGCTTCGGGACACCGTCCACCGTGACGAGGATGTTGCCAGGCTTGAGATCGCGGTGAATCACCCGATGCGCGTGCGCATGTCGAACCGCATCGCACACCTGTCGAAACAGGACGATGCGCTCGGCAACCGACAGCTGGCGATCATTGCAGTAGCGATCGATGGGCACGCCCTCGGCGTACTCCATGACGAAGTACGGCAGACCATCGCTCGTCGTCCCGCCGTCGAGCAGCCGCGCGATGTTCGGGTGATCGAGACCGGCGAGAATCTGCCGTTCGTTGCGGAACCGTCGCAGCACCGCCTCGGTATCCATGCCGCGTTTGATGACCTTGATGGCGACGGTCTTTTGGTAGGCCTCGTCGGCGCGCACGGCGAGATAGGCCGCGCCCATACCACCGCCGCCGAGCTCGCGCACGATGCGGTACGCACCAATGCGCTCGCCCACGCGGCTGGTCTCGAACCGCGCCAGCGTTTCGACGACGGCGCGAGCGCCGGCAATGAGCACTGAAGGCGTCTCGAATAAGTCGGTGGCTTCAGCTGCTGATGACAGAAGCGATTCCACCTGCGCGTGCAGCGTGCGATCGTCGCCGCACGTGGCGGCGACGTACGCAGGCCGCGTGTCCTCGGGTTGTTCGAGAGCGCCCGCTGCGACGGCCTTGATCCGTCGCCACTCTTCGCGTGTCACATCCCCCCGAGGTGTACGCGCGTTTTCCATGTACGTGGGCTCACGCCGGTCCGCTCTCGCCTCGGCTGCCGGCCAGCTCGCGAAAGAGCCAGCCTTTGGCGAGGGCCCATTCGCGTTTCACCGTCGCCGGCGAGATACCCAGCGCGGCCGCGGTCTCCTCGACGGTCAGGCCGCCGAAGAAGCGCAGCTCGACGAGCTGCGCCTGATCGGGATCGATCTGCTGAAGCTTGGTCAGCGCGCGATCGAGGTCGAGCGCATCGACGGCATCGACCGCCGATCGTGGCGCCGCAATGGCGTCGTCCAGCTCGAGCGGCAGTTCACCTTTTCCCCGTTTCTGCCGCAGCTGTCGGCGCGCGTGATCGACGAGGATACGCCGCATCAATTGCGCGGCAATCGCGAAGAAATGCCCACGATTCTGCCAGTCGATCTCGCGTTGGCCGAACAACTTCACGTAGGCTTCGTTGACGACCACCGTGGTTTGGAGGCGATCGTGGCGCCATTCGCGCGCGAGATGGCGAGAGGCCAGCGCGTGCAGCTCGTCATAGACCAACGGGACGAGCCGGTCGAGCGCGTCCTGACTGCCGTCCTGCCATTCGCGCAGGAGGCGAGTAATGTGAGCCGCTCCGGTTCCGTCGGTCATCGCGCTGGGGGCCCTCGACTGGTGCGTCAGTGTACGCAGGCAATTGGACGCGCGTCAAAGGCAGTCTTGAGCCGGTTTTCGCCAAAAGGGCGCGTATTCAGCCGGCGCGCGCTGAGCAATCGGAGCGAGTCGAAGGGCACGGCATATCGGGTGTGCAACGCGTCTCAGGAGGCAGTGATGTCCAGGCTTCTCGTCGGCGGTCTCATGGCGTGCGCCATCAGCGCGGCTGCGTTCGCGCAAGCGCCCACGGTGCCCGCAATGCCCAAACAGTATCAGGACATGGCGGCCGCGATAGCGGCGGCGCAGGCCAGGGCGGCGCGTCCCGGCGATGAAGCGCTTGGGTGTGCGGCGATCGAAAGAGAGCTGACGCAACTGCAGGCCAATGTGGGACCAGCCGCAGCCAACCTACCGGCCGCGGCAGCCTCGCAACACGCGCTCGCGCAGGTGTTGGCGGCGCAGTCCAAACCCGCGCCGCAGCAGGCCCAGGCCATGCAAGCTGCGACGGCGCAGCAGGCGGCTGCGATTCAACAAGCGATCGCCGCGCAACAGAAGATGACCCCGCAGCAGGCCCAGGCGACGCAACAGGCGCTGGCCCAAGCGCAGGCGCTCTCGACACCGCAGGCACAAGCGGTACTGCAGGCACAGGTGCTCGCGGCGCAGCAGCCGCTGGCCAATCCGCAGGTGCAAGCGGCATTACAGGCACAGGCTCAGGCACTCGCGAGTCCGCAGATGCAGGCCGCGCTTCAGGCCCAGGCACTGGCCACGCCACAGGCACAGGCTGCGCTCGCGGCGCAGCGCGCGCAACTCGCCCAATTGCCCGATCCGTCCGCGGATCTCGCGATGATGACGACGGTTATGCCTCAGATCATGCGCAGTCAGCGGCTCGTGGGGCTCGCGATGGCGAAGGGATGCGCGTCGCTCGGTGCTGCTCCCGTCGTGCCGGCGAAAAAATAAACGGAGCGGGGTTCGACCGCCGTGCAAAACGGCTGCAATCGGCGTTGACTCTGTGCAGTGAGGACAGCACAATGCGTGCGCCCTCACCCCTCACCGCACAGATCACGCGGACTGCGACATCATGAGCAAGCTCAAGCTCTACCGTACTGTCCTGTTCCTCAGCATCGTTTTGAATCTGATCGCCGGCGTCTTCATCTTCGTGTCGCCTGACGGATTCACCAACCTCGCCGGACAACCGATGGCGTCACCATCCACATGGCCTCGACACTGGGGCATGCAGTTGTGGGCGATCAACTTTCTCTACATCCCCGGCTTCAAGGATCCGGCCGGACACCGCTGGCCCAATTGGTGCGGCATCGTCATCCGCCTGGTCTTCGCGGCGTTCTTCTTTTCGCAGGGAGACGGCTTCAACATCATGGGCATCTACGACGGCACGTCCGGACTCCTGCTGCTCCTGACATATCTGCCAGTCGTCAAGAACAACGTCCGCCCCGCGTGATCACCGCGGAGTGGGCCGCCTTCAGTCACGCCACGTAGGGGCCGCCTTCAGGCGGCCCAGCGACAGGTCTGCAGCGAGTTGGGTTAGCATCCGCGGATGCACGATCGCCGCGCCGCTCTCGCTCTTGCCGCGTGTCTCCTCATCTCTGCATCGCTCTCGGCACAGTGGCGCGCCTATCCAGATCGCGATGTACCGCGCAAGCCGGATGGCAGCGTGAACGTGGAGGCGCCGGCACCGAAGACCGCCGACGGCAAGCCGGATTTCAGCGGCATCTGGCAGAACGCCTGGTTCGTGAATGGACGCGTCACGCCGCTTCCAGTATCGCCGCCTGGTGAACCGCCCGCCGCCACCTTCGCGGACGTCTTCTCCAACTTCAAGGGCGAACTGCCACTGCAGCCGTGGGCCGCACAGCTGAAAGCGGCGCGCAAGGAACAGAACAGCAAGGACAACCCCGACGCGCACTGCCTGCCGATGGGGTTGATCCAGTTCCACATGCATCCGCAGCCGCGAAAGGTTCTGCAAACGCGCGACGTGATCGCAATCCTCTACGAAGGCAACAGCGGTGTGCGGCAGATCTTCATCGACGGTCGCCCTCTTCCCGACGCCGATGCGCAGCCGTGGTGGTATGGCTACTCGACGGGTCATTGGGAAGGCGACACGCTGGTGATCGAAACCGCAGGCTTTCGCGACGACGGGTGGCTCGATATCTACGGCAGCCCATTGACCGACAAAGCCAAAATGACAGAGCGTTGGCGGCGATTGAATTACGGCTCGATGCAGATCGACATCACCATCGACGATCCGAAGGCGTACACCAAGCCGTTCTCGGTGCGGGTACACCATCGCATCGCGGTCGATGGTCCCAAACTCGACTCGGAGCTGATCGAGTTCATCTGCAACGAGAACAACAAGGCGCCGCAGTTGATGGTGGGTAAATAGAGGGTCCTTGGTGCTTGGTGCTTAGTGCTTGGTCCGTCCGTGGTCCGTGGTCCGTGGTCCTCGGTCCGAGTTCCGAGTTCTGCGTTGGCCCCTAAGTGGGACTTAGGACCCAGGACTAAGCACGGACCAAGAACCAAGCACGGACCAAGGACCAAGAACCAAGTACGAAGGACCAGCTATTCCGCCCGCAACCCCTCAACTGGATCGACACGCAACGCTCGCACGGCCGGTGGGACGCACGCACCGAGCGCGACGAGCAGCAGCAGCGCTCCGGCTGCCACGAGCGATCCCGGATCGTGCGGCGACAGCTCGAACAGCACGCGCGTAAGCGCGGCTTCCGACAGACGCACGATCGCGAAGCCGACGACGAGGCCGATCGCGACCAACCCGAGACTCTGACGAATCACGCTCGCGCCGACGCTCAGTGGCTGCGCGCCCAGGGTCAATCGAATCGCCAGTTCGCGTGTGCGCTGCGCGACCGACCACGAGAACAGCCCATACACGCCTAGCGCTGCCAGAAACGCCGCAGTTGCGCCGAAGAATGTGAGCAACATCATCAGCAGACGCGGCTCCGTCGTGCGTGCGTTCATCAGCTCGCGCCAGCTCCGCACCGGTCCCATGGGCACGTTCGGCGTAATTGCTGCCAGCGCCGCCCGCACCGCTCTCAGCGCCGCCCCGCTATCCACGGCACGTACGGTGTACATCATCTGGAAGAACGGAAACTGCTGCACGCCGAAGTACATCGCCGGTTCCACCGGCTCGCCGATTGGCGTGTCGCGTATGTCCCTCACCACGCCGACGACTTCAAACGCGAGTGGCGTCGACGGCTGATTCAACGGTCCTGGCGGGAACATCAGATTGAAGCCAAGCGTGGCGAATGCGCGCGTGGTCGTCAGGATCCGGCGCCCGACCGCAGAGCGCCCGGCAAGGAACCGCGTGGCGAACGACTCGTTGACGACGATGACCGGGGTGGAATCGGGCGTATCGAATCGAGAGAACGATCGTCCCGCGGCGATGGTGGCGCGCATCGATTCGACGTATCCGTCGCTCACGACGTGATACTGCGCGATCTTGCGATCCTCGGCGCGTACGGGTACGTCATCACCTTCGATCGCGAAGGGTAAGCGCCAGCCGAGATCGAACGGAAGAACCGTCGCCGCTCCTGCCGACATGACGCCGGGCTGCTGGCGGATGCGCTCGAGAATCGCTTGGTGTGTGACCCCGGCATCTCGAAACTGCTGAATCGAGATCGGAAAGCCACTGGACGCGAGTTGGATGCTCGTCGTGACGACGTCATCAGCGTCTACCCCCGTCGGCGTCGCCATCATCTTCGAAACGGTGCGAATCAGCAGCGCCGAGCTCACGAGCAGCGTGCACGCCAACGCCACCTGACCGGCGACGATGATCGAGTAGGTGCGCCGTGCGCCACGACTGCTGCCGCGTTCACCCGATCGCAGTTCTACTGCGGTCTTCCGACGCAGAAGGACGAGCGCCGGCACGAGCCCGAACACGATCGTCGTCGTCGCGGCAATCGCCACTGCAATCATGAGCGCACGCAGATCGACATGAGCCTCGTCGAGGCGCGGCACTCCGGCAGGCGCCAATGCAACAAGAGCCGGAAGCGCGGCGAACGCGGCGACGACACCGGCAATCGCGCCAGCCGTCGAAAGTACACAGGCCTCGGCCAACAGCTGTGCGACGAGCTGCCGCGGCGAGGCACCCATGGCAATGCGTACCGCGATCTCACGCTCGCGAGACAGCGCACGTGTCAGCAGCAGCGACGCCACGTTGAGACAGCCGATGATCAGCACCAGCAGCACGGCGCCGACGAGCACGAACAGAGCCGGTCGGTAGTACCCGAGCTGCTCATCGAGGAGCGGCACCAGCGTGACCGTCCAGTCGCGATTGGTTTGCGGGAAGTCGGTGATCAGGCGCTGGGCCAATGTATTCGCCGCTACCGACGCCTGCTCAATGGTGGTGTCTTTGCGCACGCGGACGACCGCCTCCATGAAGTGAGCCGCGCGCGAATGAAAGTGCAAGTCCCACTGGAGCCGCTGCCAGACGTCGATATCGTCGGGATAGTTGAACCTCGGCGGCATGACGCCGGCGACGACGTGCGGCACGCCGTTCAGACGGAGCGGCTTCCCTACGATCGATCGATCGGCACCGTAACGAGTGCGCCACAAGCGATCGCTGATCACGACCATCGGCTCGCGCTGGACGAAGAACGGCCCACCGACCGGAAAGCCTTCACCAAGCTGCGGCCTCACGCCGAGCACATCGAAGAGATTGCCGCTCACCTCGACGGCGTTGACGCGCAGCGGATCGAGCCCTGGGTCGATGAGATTGAGAGTCGGCCGCCACCACGCTGCCGCGCCCTCGAACGCCGGGAGCTCGCGATAGTCCATGAAGTTGACCGGCGAGATCGTTTGATGCGCGAGTCCGCGGCGGGCGTTGGCATCCCACAGCGTCACCAGCCGATCGGGATCTGTGTACGGGAGCGGCCGAAGAAGAACCGAATCGACGATGGTGAAGACAGTGGTGCTGGCGCCGACTCCGAGGCCGAGCACGAGGATGGTGACCGCGGCGAAGCCAGGGTGACGCCGCAATTGACGCAGCGCGAGGCGCAGCGCCGCGGACATGTTGAGACGCCGACCACCGGCGCTCGTCGCCACTGCCGCGGCCTCATCGAATGCCGGCGCCGAGCGCGTCGCCGCGGCGGGCCGACGAAGCACGCCCATCGCCGACTCGTCGAGGGCCGCGCGCGCGCGCCTGTGCCTCCGTCTCGGTACATCCCTCGCGGATCGCGCCGGCATAAAGATCTTCGAGGTGCTCGGCGATCTCTTCGGTCATTCCATCGGTGAGTGCGACGCCCTCGCGCGCCGCGCGAGCGCGGATTTCGGTCTGCCAGTCGTGTGGTGATGCCATACGCGCCTCAAGCCGGCTTGAGTCCGGCAATCTGCGTCAGCGCCGCGATGAAACGACTCCAGTCTTCGCGCTGCGCGGCCAGTGCCTTGCGGCCTTTCTC
>Ga0075423_10001424_pt1 | contig 21043 bp, 18 predicted proteins | sample SoiMethybrSBSTD2_FD_80114 | JGI IMG/M metagenome (GOLD analysis project Ga0075423, IMG submission 80114) | Bulk soil microbial communities from a Populus tree surrounding site in Tennessee, USA - Soil MetaG P. TD hybrid SBSTD2 | ecosystem: Environmental > Terrestrial > Soil > Tree plantation...
CTGGAGGATCCCTTTGTGGGAGTGATGAAGGGCATCATCTTGGGGATTGCCCCTGAGGTCCAGATTGTCGATATCACACACAGCATCCCTTCCCATGATGTTTTTCGAGCGTCATTGACCCTACGGGCCAGCCACCGCTTTTTCCCAGAGGGAACAGTGCACGTTGTCGTCGTCGATCCAGGGGTTGGAAGTTGGCGGCGGCCTATTCTAATCGTCACCAAGCGATACTTTTTTGTCGGTCCGGATAACGGAGTGCTCTCGATGGCCTGCGAACTTGAGGATCAGGCGCAAGTGTTTCACTTGACCTCTCGACAACACTTCCTGCAGCCCGTTAGTAATACTTTTCACGGAAGAGACATCTTCTCCCCGGTTGCGGCCTGGCTCAGTAGAGGGGTCGCCCCCGATATTCTGGGAGAGAGAGTTGACACTCTGGTCAAACTGGACTTCCCCCACGTTCGAAGGAGCGGAAATACCTTGATCGCCAGAGTTCTCCACGCGGACAAATTCGGGAATCTGGTTACCAACATCTCAGCCGACGACGTGCCCAGGCCGGAAGGCGATTCGCCCCCTTTCTTGATTCAAATCGGGGACAGAGAGATTTCTCAGCTGCGCTCATCTTATGCCGAGGCGCTCCCGGGGGAACTTTTTTCAATCTGGGGAAGCTCCGGATTACTCGAGATTTCCATGAACCAGGCTTCTGCAGCCGAAGCGCTCACGATTGAGAAGAATCAAGAATTTCGCGTAGTCCTGCGCGCGACTTCTTAATTTCGCCGATGAATCGAAAGAGAGTGAAGTCACCGACACTCGTTACTTCACGTCTCCAAATCCGCTTCGCTTACGTTTTCTAAACCTGCCTGATACGGAGTGCCCGCAGTTTTGGATTGAGAATTTCCCTCAATCCATCTCCCACAAAGTTGAAAGAGAGGATCGCCACCATGGTAGCAAGACCGGGGAACAAAACCAAGTGAGGAGCATCGAAGAGATGACTTCGGCCGTCATTCAGCATGGCACCCCAACTTGGTAAAGGAGGCGGGACACCGAGCCCAAGAAAGCTCAGCGACGCCTCGGTCAGGATGGCGCTTGCCATCCCAATGCTGGCTTGCACCAAAAGCGGCTGGATAATGTTGGGAAGGAGATGTCTAAGAATGATGTGCAAATCGGAACCTCCAAGAGATCTTGAGGCTTTTACGAAATCCAATTCCTTCACTTTCAAAATCTGGCCACGGACTAAGCGCGCATAGCCAACCCATCCCACGACCACCATTGCCAGGACAAGTCTGGTTAGTCCCGGGCCCCAGAAGGCAACGAGCGCAATTGCCAGAAGTATGCCGGGGAATGCCATTAGTACATCGACGAGACGCATGATCACATCATCCACCCATCGGCCATAATAGCCGGCCAGAGAGCCAATCAACAGACCGAGAGTGGAAGAACAGAGAACGACTGAGAATCCGACTGCCATGGAGATCCGGGTCCCGTGCATGACGCGCGAGAAAATATCCCGGCCCAACTCGTCGGTCCCGAACCAGTGATCAGCGGAAGGTAAATTTAAGCGGGAGGGGAGGTTCTGTGTTTCGAAGTCAAAAGGGGAGATCAGGGATGCAAAGACTGCAACGAACAGCATTGTTAGAATCAAGATGCAGCCGAATGAAAGCAGTGAGTCCGACGCCACTTGCCGTAAGAGTCCTGTTGCCACTAGGCCTGTCCGCGCTAACACTGGGAAACCAAAACAGACACTGCTGCTCCTTTCTTAGAACGCCTTTCTCCGCGCCTTGTCAGCTCGGAGATTCAGGATTGTCCATAAGCCTTATTCATACTTGATGCGTGGATCAAGAAGGCCATAGGCCAGGTCGGTCAAAAGATTGACGAGCACATAAGTCAACGCGATTATGAGTATGCAGCCTTGAACGAGCGGGTAGTCTCGTGAATTGATCGCCTGAACCGTGAGCCTTCCTAAGCCCGGCCAGGAGAAGATGCTTTCAGTAATGATCGCCCCAGCGAGAAGCGTGCCAAATTGCAGCCCAAGCACCGTGACCACCGGGATGAGTCCATTCTTGAGAGCATGCTTCAAGAGTACCTTCATTTCCGAAAGCCCTTTCGCTCTGGCCGTCTTGATATAGTCCTCCTGGAGCTCCTCAATTATGCTCGCCCGAACCATGCGCGTAAGAATTGCAGAGAGGGAAAATCCCAAGGTAACGGCCGGTAGGACATAGGAAAGCACTCCGGCTCGGCCGGAGACAGGCAGCCATCCCAGCATGAGAGAGAATAGGATGATCACCATCGGGCCTAACACAAAGTTCGGAACAGAAATGCCCAGGAGAGTCAGAGTCGTAATTCCCCTGTCGAACCATTTCCCGGGACCTGTTGCCGCACACGTGCCCGCCGGTATGGCGATCACGAGAGCTACAATCAAGCTCAGGACCGCCAATTCCAGCGTCGCAGGATAGCGTTCCGAAATGATCAGACCCACCGGTTCGCCGAAACGGAAAGAGACTCCCAGGTCCCCACGGACGAGGTTCTTGAGGTATGTACGGTATTGTTCGAGGATTGGCCGGTCCAAGCCCAGCCTGTGGCGGAGGGATTCTACGTCGTTGGACTGAGCTCCTTCTCCCAGCATGATTTGAACCGGGTCGCCTGGAACGAGATGGATGAGAGAAAAGACCAGAGTCACAATGCCCAGCAGAACAGGTGCTGTGAGCAGCGAGCGCCGGAGGAGAAATCGGCCCATTATTTCAGGCTTTTGGTTGCATTGGGCCCGCTGCTCAGATAGATCTGTTGGGCCAGAGCTCTGGCAGCGTCATTGGAGAGAGCTTCAAGTAAGGAGCGGAAACTTTGAATGGACTCTTCGGAAAGCCGCTGAAAGTCATTTCCTATGCCGACGATCTCGTCCCATTCTTGGTCAGCCTGGCTGCGCTGGGAGACGATGTTCTTGATGCGCACCACCAGAAATCGGCTCGCGATAGACACGCCTTTCCCAATAACGAAGAGCTTTAAGCGAAAGCGCTGCTTCGTGGAAATGAGCATCTGGTTCAGAATATTGTGGAGGTGAGCCAGGTTCACGAGCTCAGCCAGATGAAAATTAGAAGGCAGAATAGGATTGACGGGGGTCACTGCGCTGATCATTCGAGAGAACCTGGCCATTACCGCTAACAGAGAGAGCAGGTTGGGAGTAAACCGCTCAACCACCTCACCGCCGATGTTGAGGAATCGCAGGGCCTCGTCGATATCCCCCAGTCGCTTGATGGCGTGAGCTTCCTGCATGGCGACACCTACCATGCAGGTATTCGTTTGTATTTCCACCCGTGCATGTTCAAAAATTTTTTCTCCGGCAGGAGTTAGTAAAGTCTCCCATTCAGAGCGGACTTTCTTCTCGTTTCGACGCGCCAAAAGAAGCATCATCAGCCACCCAAGCAAGAGGAGCCCGACGGGAATGAAAAGCTTGACCATGCTGGCAATATACACACCTCCCTAGAATCAAGCAAGTAGAAAAAACACACCGTTTGAATGGCTTAGCCAAATCGGATCGAGTGATTGTAGGAAGGTCAATCACCAACCAGATATCCGCGTGTCCACACGATCAGGGCAAGTAAGAAGAAAAGAGCGTTGGAATAGCTAACGGGAACACGCATATTTTGACCAAACGCCGCGGCAATGGCGAAGCCGAGGGCGGCGGCGAACTGTGAAATTGCAAACCCTATTAGCAAATACTTGTAGGCAATTGGAATGTGCAAGCGATAAAAAAGGATCGAGCCTGACATGAAAAGAAGAACCACGCAGGTTGCCTGCAAGATTTTTGAATGGACGTCGGAGGCCCAGGAGAACCACCAATCAGAATGGGCTTGCGGGGTTAGCCAGTGGTAGACGACAAAGAAAATGCAAGCGAGAAAGAAGAAGAGCCAATTGGAACGCCGAACGCGTGGATAATACTTGAAGACCCTAGAATTCAGCTCGAGAACCAAAATAATAGCCACAAAGTCCTGGAGGGATTGTGCCCACAGAAAGGAATTACGCTCCTGAGTGGGGGTCATCTTCAAAGTGGCGGCGGCCAAATCCGAGAGGAAAGTGATCGCTAAATACGCGAAGAAAGAATAGCACAGCGAAATCTTCCTCCCCTTGATCGCCAGAAGCAGAACAAATGCCTCTAACACCAGGCACAAAATTAGCAAAATCTGCTCAGACAAATCCATGAGGAGAGGGGCACAACTCGAGATATGAAACGGCAGAATTATACGGGGAGCTGATGCAAAAGACTAAGGAAAATCTAACTTTGCGGGAGAAACCAAAAAGGGCAGGTATTTCCCTCTCGGTCTAGTTCGAAAGTCAAACTCACCGTGCGGTGTTATCTACCAATGTGGAATATCAACAAACGAAAGTCGTAACCCTACACAACTGCTACTGGCGGAATACGTCTCCCCCCGGGAACCATCGCCACCGGTGGAATACGCCTCCCCCCTGGAACCATCGCCACTGGTGGAATGCGCCTTCCCCCTGGAACCGATGCTACGGGCGCAGTGGGGTTCCCTCCCGAGGTCCACGCGGCAAGCAGAATGGTGCTGCCAAAAACGGTCATGCCAGCAACTACCACTAGAAGCAGCGCGGTTACCACACACTTCACCCTAAGGGCCAGTTTCTTCACGTTAGATCTCCTTTTTTGTTATTTCAAAGAAGTTCCCACTCCGAGCTTCACAGCTCTTTATGGGAGGAACAAGGGTCCCAAAACGACTGCGCTCTCGAGAGTGCTTGTTTCACATCGCACACCTCCTTTTGGCGGGTCCCTCAAGTTAGGAAATGTCTCTTTCAAGGTGACGGAGCAGACGGCTAGGGCAGCATTGTCTGGGCCGAATTAAATGGCGTTGAGATTTCCAGAGGTCTCGACATGACCGCGCCGAGGGAAGTCCAAATCTCAATCATCAGAGACACATTTGAGAGATCAGTTCCTGGTTAATATTCTCTTGATTTGTGAACCGGGGTTGTGCTACAGATGTTGCGTGTTGAATATAGCTCATTTTTGAGAAAATCAACAAAATTAATTTAAAAGGGGACGACTTTTATGAAAGAGGCCAAGCTGGAGGTCGTGGACCAAATCTCGGAAATTGTCCAGAGCATTCTGGTCCCGGGTAAGCTTGTCTATAAGGTTCTGTCTGTGGTTGTGAACATGTCGCAATGCGAACGCGGGTGCGTTTTCTTGATGGCCAACGGCAGCAGATTGGAGCTTCAAGCCCAGATTGGGATTCACGCCAACAGCGTGAACGCCATTCGCGACGTTTGTAACAGCTTCTGCGGAGATTGGGGAAAAAGTGCAAACCTAATCTACGTAGCTGACACGAGAAAGGATGAAAAGTTCCGGAAGATATCGGTACTCAAAGGAACGGACATCCTCTCTTTTGCGTGTATCCCGCTGAAAGTTGACGGCAGAATCTATGGCATATTGTACCTTGACAGCACAGCGACCACACGCTTGTTTTCGTCACTTGATTTGGAAAGGGTGTCTCGTTATTCCAAGCTTATTACGAGTGCCTTGATCCATGAGCAGCGACTAAATGAAGCCGATGTCAAGATTGCTAACGTTTCTGTCAATGACTATCTGGCCGATCGTACGATTGACGAGATCGAAAAGCAGCAACTCAGCGCGCTCTTGGAACGAAACAACTGGAATGTAACTCGGACTTCGCATGCTATGGATGTGCCGCGACGGACGCTTTACAACAAAATGACCAAATACGGGATCAAGCGCCCGCGACGCGGAAAGCTCGTAGCTGCTGTGAATGCCTGAACTGACCACAGCCGATTCCCTTCATCTTCGCCTCCCCTTTCTCAAAGAGCCCTTCTGATCAGGGCTTTTTTTTACCAAGTTCCAAGCGCCAAGGTCTACAATTTACGCTGGAGCGCCCTGGATAGGGCGTGTTGCTCCAGACTTTGATCGAGGAAGGCAACCCCCAAGGTTTCATGAGGACTCTGGCGACCGAGCTTTTCAAAGAGATGGTTAGGCGTCCGGAAAGTCAGGTGGATCTTGCGTCTGCGGCCTTGTTGATTGCGTTAGACGAGTATCCCTCTCTTGATGTTCAGAAGTATCTGAGAGAGATCGAATCGATGGCCGCCACGCTTCGTTGTGGGATTGATGTTTCCGCTAAGACCAGAGGCCTGGATCTCCTCGAAAGTCTAAATCGATTTCTGTTTCGCACCCTGGGATTTCGCGGCAACACTGAGGACTATTACGATCCCAAGAACAGTTACCTTAATGAGGTCTTGGAGCGACGACTTGGCATTCCCATCACTCTTTCGCTGGTTTTCATGGAGATTGGTAGACGAATAGGGCTCCACATTGAGGGGGTTGGCATGCCTGGCCATTTCATCGTGAAGTGTCTTCACAACGGACTGGAGGTTTTTGTCGATCCCTTCAACCAGGGAGAGATCCTAACGGAGGAAGGGTGTCGTAAAAGGCTGGAATCGCAACATGGGGTCGGCTTCGAGTTCAGCCGGTCCTTTCTAGATTCGGTGAGCAAACACCAAATGCTGACCCGCATGCTTGCTAATCTCAAGGGTATTTACCTGCAGCGCCAGGAATTCCGCAAAGCCCTAGGAACTATCGAGAAGATGGTTCTCGTCAATCCAGAATCTCATTCGGAAATTCGAGACCGTGCCGCCGTCCATTTCAAGCTTAACAATTTGTCATCGGCTCTGGCCGATTGGCGGCGTTACCTGGAAATGCAGCCCAGTGCAGCTGATGCCGAAGAGGTCAAGGCTCAGATGAACGCTACGGGCCAACTGCTGGCTCTGAGAAATTAGCTTATAACATCGGGCCAGTGCGCCAGATGGCAAACTCACGATGGCCTGTGATTTCATTCTTGGCCCGCTCGCCTGATGCGACAGAGAGCATCTTATCGAAAATCCGTTTCCCAACCTGTTCGAGGCTCTCTTCCCCATCGATGATGGTCCCCGCATTGATGTCCATGTTTTCTTCCATGTGGTGGTACATCCGGCTGTTGGTGGCGATTTTTATCACTGGGACGATTGGATTGCCTGTCGGAGTTCCCCGACCTGTCGTGAAGCATACCAAATTGGCGCCGCCAGACACTAAGCCGGAGACTGATGGTGTGTCATAACCAGGCGAATCCATAATGACAAAGCCTTTGCTTTTCACCGGCTCTGCGTAATCCACGACAGCATTGAGAGGAGTGCTACCAGCCTTCAAAATGGCCCCCAGAGATTTCTCCACAATGTTTGAAATGCCCCCAGCTTTATTGCCGGGCGCCGGGTTATCATCCAGGGTCCCACCCATCGCTCCGACATAGCGCTTATACCGTTCGATGATTTTGAGGAGGTCCTCAGCGGCCTTAGGAGTGCTGGCTCCTCGGATCAAAAGATGCTCGGCTCCGTAAATCTCCGGTGTCTCGGGCAACACGGTCGTCCCCCCGCACCTGACCAGAAGGTCGCTGGCATGGCCAAGCGCCGGGTTGGCCGATATTCCCGAATAAGCGTCAGACCCACCGCAATTAAGGCCTAACACTATTTCCGAGGCAGGCAGTTCACTGCGTCGGTGCTCACGGGCCTTTTCGACCAACTCTTCGACGATCTTAGTCCCCTGCTGCACTGTCCGGGTCGTTCCGCCCGCTCCTTGAACCGTTAGGTAGCGTACGCGGTCTTTCGTATTATTTTGAAGTCTTAAGGGCAAGCCGGAGGAACATCCCTGCAGACAGTCCACATTACTCTCTTCACAACCAAGTCCCAATACCAGGATACCAGCGACATTCGGGTGATACATGATTCCATGGTACATTCTCAAAAGCTGTGCCATGTCCTCGCCTTTTTCTCCGCCGCATCCTTCCTGGTGAGTGATGGCAATTACCCCATCGAAGTTGGGGTCACCCTTGAACAGTGTCTCAAAGTGTCTTCCAATCAGGTTTGTGGGATGGCTCGAGCAGATGACCGTCGACAAAACTGCTACGTAGTTACGTGTTCCAACGCCACCCCAATCTCTGACATAACCTCGAAACTTGGGGAGGTCCGATCCACTAAAGAACTGCACTGGCTTGAACGCCGAACAACTGTCGTACTGCCGCCTTAGGCTGTCGATTGTCATGTTGTGAACATGAACCGTCCCTCCTTGCGGGATATTCTCCGTGGCAAGTCCAATCACCTGGCCGTAGCGGACGACCGGCTGCCCCTGAGCAATCGACCTTAGAGCGATCTTGTGACCGGGCTGTACGGTCTGGCACAGGAGAATCCGGGTTCCGTTAAGTCTCAAAACGGTCCCCAAACCGATAGCTGTTTTGGCAATCGCGACATTGTCTTCAGAGTGAATGATAATGGCTCTTTCTGAAAGTGGGATTTCAGCTATATCGCTCATATTGAGATTTGATTTCCTTTTACGATTCTGAAATATTACCCGCGCAGTGGCCCGTCTGCCCTGCAATAAGAGCAACATGGATCATAACAAAAAAGCCGGTTGATGCCAAAACATCGTGACGAAGCAATCCGATTGAACCACAGGAATGCCGAAAATCTCCGAAAGAAGCTCCTGGTCTGGTACTCAGCCCATCGGCGTGATCTCCCATGGAGAAGGACGAAGAATCCTTATGCTGTGTGGATTTCCGAGGTCATGCTGCAGCAGACTCGGGTTCAAACCGTCATTCCCTACTACCGACGTTTTCTGGAAAAGTTCCCGGCGGTCCAAGACCTCGCCCGGGCCGATTCACTGGAATTGCTGAGGCTGTGGGCCGGCTTGGGCTACTACTCTCGAGCCAAAAATCTTCAGTTGGCTGCCCGACAAATCATTCGTCGTCATGAGGGCAAATTCCCTCGCTCATACTCAGACGCGTTGTCTTTACCTGGCATCGGCCGTTACACCGCAGGAGCGGTCTTGAGCATCGCATTTGACTTGCCGTGCGCGGTCTTGGACGGAAACGTCGCTCGCGTATTGACCCGATTGTTCAAGCTCCGAGGAGATGTCCGGGCGAGGCCCCTGCAGGACTTGCTTTGGCGGTACTCGAAAAAGCTCCTACCAAATCGGAATCCGGGCGACTTCAATCAAGCGATCATGGAGCTCGGCGCGGTTGTCTGTTCCCCGCGGCAACCACAGTGCCCGCTGTGTCCCTGGGAGTCGGAATGTCAGGCAAGGAAAGAGAGAATTCAGGAGCTTTTGCCCGAGAAACGGAAGACCAAGGGAACGGAGAAAGTCAGTTGGGCCGTTGCAGTACTCGTTCATCGGGGGCGGGTGTTGATCGTCAAACGCACCGAAGGAAGGTTACTGAAGGATCTTTGGGAGTTCCCGGGCGGTGCATTCAACGGGGCTCGAAATGTGAAGGCCGCTCTTTCCAAGCGTATTTTTGAGAAGCTAGGGCTCAAGATCCAGGTACTGGAACCGCTCACAACCATAAGACATGCCATCACCCACCGTCGCATCATTCTCGTCGCCTTTGGAGCCCAACTCAAAGCTGGTACTGCGACCAAAGTCGATGGCCACAAAGCGAAGTGGGTCAGGCGAGAGGATCTGGACAAGTTCCCGTTTGCCTCGGCGTCACAGAGGATTGTTGGGATGTTGCGGTCAAGCCCTTGAATCGCTTTCCACAAGGTTATGACCTGACACAAGAGCTGGGTCCCTATGGCAGTTGAGTTCCGAAGGATCGCACGGCACCTGTCCCCCTAAAATCAGACAGCCACCGTTTCCCGAGGTTTTGTCACACGTCGACAGGATGAAATGATTCTTGACAAATCTCCAACCGCGGGCAAAATTAAGGTGGTTTTGACTGGGCCGAAGGACAGTCCGATCGGTGCACAAGATGCTTGTAGTTCAGTGCCCAGTACTCGTAAGGAGTTTATGAAATGAGCGGAAATCTTTTTGAATTCACAGATGGCAATTTTGACAGTGAGGCTCTCAAGGCGGAAGGGCCTGTTCTCGTCGACTTCTGGGCTCCATGGTGTGGTCCTTGTCGAATGGTGGGACCCATAATCGAGGAATTGGCTGCCCGCTATACCGGAAAGGTTAAGGTGGGCAAGCTAAATACTGACGACAACCCGAACGTTGCGAGTCGTTATGGCATCATGAGCATTCCAACTGTCCTGTTGTTCAAAAATGGTGAAATTGTAGATCGAATCGTTGGTGCTGTGCCTAAGAAGGATTTCGAGAAGATGCTCAGTGCTTACGCCTGATGGAATAAGATCTAATTGACTTGCTCTTTGCGCAGCCCATGGAAGATCAAGTCAAGGCAGAAGCGCCTCCAGTTCTCCCGGCAAAGACTGCTGTTAAGGACATCTCGCAGTACTGCCCCCAGTGTGGCGTAGAGTTGTCGGCGAATCATTGCAAGCTTCTCTGCCCTCGCTGTGGTTACTATATGTCCTGTTCTGACTATTATTGAGACCTCCCTCCCTGTAGCTGTTGAAATCAAATCACTGGCCTGACGTGTAGCGTGGAGATTTCAAGAACCAGAGTATCTTACTTTCTCCTCCTCCTACCTTTCGTTTACCTCCAAATCTTTTATGGCTTGGGCACTCTCGGCTTAATCGGCCCTGATGAACCTCGGTACGCTGAGGTTGCCAGGGAAATGTTCCGCAGCGGCGACTATGTGACGCCTCGGCTTTCGGGGCAGCCCTGGCTGGAAAAACCAATTCTCTACTACTGGATAACAACCCTTTCTTTCCACCTCTTCGGAGTGAATGAATCGGCTGCTCGACTGGCTTCCGCCGGAGCCGCTGTGCTTGGGATTCTGGCAGTCATTCTCATTGGGTGTGACTGGATCGGATTTCGAGGTGGGGTGAAAGCCGCGTTGATCCTCTCAAGCTCCATCCTCTACTTCTCACTGGCCCGCGCCGCTTCCACGGATATGCTTCTCACGGGAACCCTCACTGCAGCTTGGGCAGGGTTCTACTTTCTTTTGTTTCCGCCGCAGAAGTCCGTCCCGCGTCCCCACACTCCTGATGAGACAAGTATAGCGGCTCAGCAGGCAAGCCTTCGTTGGCGGGAGACCGCACTCTTCGTTTCATCCTATTTCTTCCTGGCGTTGTCAATGCTGGCGAAGGGGCCCGTAGGTCTCATATTGCTGGCCGGGGCGCTTACCGCATTTCTCCTGATTACGCGGAGATTTGATCTTCTGACGCAAATGCACCTCGGACTCGGCATGGTCGTTTTGATCCTTACTGCGGGCACGTGGTACTGGCTTTGCTACCGCGCGAATGGACACCTGTTCATTGAGGAATTCCTCTTGAGACAAAATCTGGAGCGCTTTACCACAGATCGATATCAGCATTTCCAACCTTTCTGGTTCTATTTTGCCGTGATCTCTGCTGGGTTTTTCCCGTGGGTGTTTCAGCTTCTGGCGTCAGCACGGAGGTTTCTGGGCAACCTCTCCAGGATCGCGTCAGATGCCGCAGCGACTAAAGAAGCGTACCTCTGGCTTTGGGTGGTCATCCCATTGGTTTTCTTCTCGCTATCGAAGGCCAAACTGCCTGGGTACATTCTTCCCATAGTCCCATCCTTGGCTTTACTCACAGCCAGGGAGTTTGAGCTGAGTACAAGCGGGGTGCCGGACGGCTCCCGCAAAACACGGCCCAAATGGACCAATTTGACTCAGGCACTCAGTATCTGTGTGCTAGGCTTGATTCTGCCCTTCGTCGAACCATACTTAAATCTTGAGGTTGGACCGTTCATGTATGAACTGCAAGCAGTATTCATCGGGGTTGGTCTTGTGGGTCTCGTTCTGGCGTACTTCGATCGAATCCATCTGCTGCTGGGGTTGTATTTGAGTGCCACGGTATTGATGGTCATACTGATCATCTCTGCCGTAATTCCGAAGCTGGACGCTGTGGAGTCACAACGGCAGCTCGCGCTCCTGTTGAAGCAGGAAGGATTCTCGGGGCAGCCCATTTATCTTCTAGGAGTGTCACGAAGGATCGAATACGGCTTGAACTTTTACTTGGACACGACGACGCGAATGATTTATTCGGAAGGTGATCTGAAATTGACTGCGAGAGAGGCTTTTCTTGTCACGCCAGTTGGTTTTGAGCCAAAAGTTTTGCCCATTCGTTTCACCCTCAAATCCCAGACTGCTTTCCAGAAGCAAAAAATCATCAGGCTCAGTCAGTGCCAATCCTGAGTTCTCATCTCCAGTTGACCAAGAAAAGAGCTGCGTCCAGGGAAAGGACCACGGCGACGTTCGAAAGCTATTGTGAATGCCCGCCTCGAACAGGAAGACGTTTCTTGAAGAACTCAACTACTGTATTCTCGTAGTTCTTTCTTTCAAGATCGTAGAGGATGCTGGTTTTGGAGTGCTTGAGGCGGAGGAGCTCTTTGGGTTGCGGACAGCGATTGAAAACTTGCAGGGTCTGGCTCTCCAAGGCAGGCGTTTCTTCGTTGGTAATGAAGAACTTGTCACGGCCTTTCAACAGAGAAAGAGAGCCAAACCAGCGGTCGCTATCCTGAACTTGAGGTAGATTGACCAGGAAGAAACCGAAATGAGCAAGCTTGTTAAAAACCACGCTGTCCACGCCCAGGATTGACGGGGTTTCGATCTCGACGAAGACGCCTGGACTTTGGAATGGTGAGTCGACCACAATCGCCTTAATCTTGTCGGACTGAACGGTCGCAGAGAGCGCCACATAGGCTCCCAGGCTAACTCCCCATACCCCGACCCGGTCCGGATCGACGTCAGGCCTTGCGGTAAATGTACTGATCGCCGAAAGAAGATCCTGTGTTTCTCGGAGCCCGAGAGAAGAAAGCCGAAGAGGGCAGGTGCCATGCCCCCGAAAATCAAACACAAAAAGATTATATCCGTTCTCCTGAAACGTAGAGGCCAGCGTGAGCAGCTCAGCACGATTGGATTTGTAACCGTGACAGAGAAAGACTAGGGGTGCCCCGCGAACCGACGGGATGAACCACCCTTCCAAGTTCTTACCGTCCGACGTACTGAAGGAGAGCGAAAGATAATTCCTCAGCAGGAAGCTGCTGGGATCAATGGTCTCTTCAAGTCTGTCCGGTGCAATGATCCGGTACATAGCGAAGGCTGAAAACCCGAGAAGAAGAATCAAAACCAGCAATAGAATCGGAGCAATACGTTGAAGGGTCTTGCCGAAGGCACTCTCCGGATAACGGATCGACGCAATGATTTTCGTCAGAGGGTTCATGCGAACTGGCAGATTTGCGGGTGGGCTGGAGGCGACAGCACCGAAAGGACGCACCAATATAACACAGAATTTTTTGACACTAGCGAGGATTTTCGGTCTGTAGCCTCTCCCAGTCCTCCCATGTGTTCACATTCGTGAAGATCTCCCGGGACAAGCCCAGCCTGCAGATCTCCGCCTCCGAAATATAGGTGACTGTGACGCTTCCGAAAACGTCCGAGATCTTGTACTGTTGTCTCCTGAAATTCTCCTCGATAGCTGTTAGACAGGCTTTGGAGTAGAGGGAACACAAAGGCTCTATCAAGCCATCATCAAACTTCATCATCACGGCATCTCCAAGAGAGGCCTTCGTCATTAGCAGCCGAATGAAACTTGAGCATATCTTCGGCATATCACAACCCATAATGAGACTGAAAAGTGAGGGAGAAGCTCTCAGAGCGGAATAGATTCCTGATATTGGGCCCCGTGATTCGACACAGTCAGGGATCACAGGAAAATCGAGAAAACCATATTTCCGTGGATCGCCGATGATTCGTACATCCTGCGTAACCTGACGAAGAACCCGGATTGGGTAATCAATGAGATAGCCGTCACCCAACTTGAGCAGTGCCTTATCCCGCCCCATGCGGCTGCTTCTTCCCCCAGCCAGTACAAATGCGGTCAAAGGAAAGTCAAAAAACGGTTGAGAGCTGTTCTGGCCGCTGGGTTCCACGTGTTTCATGCGTCCCCGATATCGAGAGTTACTTCCCCAAAACTCCTCCTCCGCGGCCGAGGTGTGCACCCTCTTTTCCAGCAGAGGCTCGAGCAGATCATCTGTTGTAAGCAGTTGAATCGATGCTGCAACCAAGAAGGATATTAGCATTAAGAAGGACAGGGCTTTGGTCGAAAAATATGGGCGGGAAGCGGAAAGATGGACGCCGCTTCTCCTAAGGGTGTCGGATCTGTTATAATTCTTTTCTGTTGAGGGATATCTGCAGTTCTCACTCATCCAAATCCACAAAGAGGTTCCCGCGAGCGGGAATTAAACAAAGCGGTATGAAGAGGAAATGTGCACTTGAGTCTCAATCAAAGATTCACGCGAAGCAGCTAACTCACCTGGCTGAGCTGATAGTGGTGTCGCTAGCGTTGGCTTCGCTGTGGGGGGGGATTAGCTCCTGGGCCGCGGACCGCAATCAGAATTTCTTGCCCCTAAACGAAGTGAAGCCTGGGATGAAGGGAGTGGGAAGGACTGTTTTTCATGGTGATAAAGTAGATGAGTTCCAGGTTGAGATCCTGGGAGTCCTCGAAAACATTGCTCCCAAGCAGAGTGCAATTCTGGCGCGGCTGTCTGGTGGACCGCTCGAAAACACCGGCGTCATGGGAGGGATGAGTGGAAGTCCGGTTTACGTTGATGGCAAAATGATAGGAGCCGTGGCTTTTTCCTTTCCTTTCTCGAAGGAAGCGATTGCTGGAATCACTCCGATTCAGCAGATGGTCGACATCTTTGACAAGTCTGAGGAACCAATTCGAGTTGACCCCATCAAAATCGAAGTCTCGTCTGTCAAGCCTCATCACACTCTGGAAATCAAGCCAGCATCCGAGTTGCTCGATTTGGGCAAGCTGATGACGCGCTCGTTTGCGGTTTCAGAATCTTCGCCGGATGTCGGTTGGTTGATGCTGCCTTTCAGAGGTCAACTTTTCACTTATATCGATACCCCCCTTGTTTTGTCCGGATTTAGCGCTCGTACCATGCCACTCATGGAGAAAATCCTCAAGCCGCTCGGGATGAATCTCATTCAGTCCGGAGGGGTCACTGTGGGCAGTGGATCAGAGAAGGTGTCAGACGGATCCGATATCCAACCAGGGTCAGCCCTTGCCGTGCAATTGATTCGTGGGGACCTTGGCGTAGGTGCTAGCGTCACTGGAACTGTTACCTACCGTGATGGAAATAAGATCTATGCCTTTGGCCATCCGTGGCTCTCTGTGGGGCCGGTGCAGTTACCTTTTTCTAAGGCAACAGTCCTGTCATTGCTGCCCAACTTAAATAACTCTTTCAAGATTGCGGCGCCAACCGAACTCGTCGGTTCTATTACGCAGGATCGCTCACAGGGACTTTTTGGCACGGTGGGAGTGTTGCCGAAGTTGATTCCCCTTACCATCAATCTCAAGTCCAGTCGCAACAAGCTGGAAACTTTTAAGTACGAAGTTGCGAACGACCGCATCTTGACGCCACTCCTCATGAATTTCACCATCTTCAACACCATTACCTCAAACGAGCGTGCATTGGGCGAATCGACGCTACAAGTGCAGGGCAAGATCAACGTCAAGGGACAGCCGGAAATCAAAATTGAGAATCTCTTTTCAGGCGAAGCCAATTCACAGCTCTTCGCCTCTCTCGCGGTTGTGCAACCCCTGACTTACATCCTGGGAAGCGGGTTTGATAACGTCGATGTCGAAAGTGTGACCGTGGACATCAAGTCCGTCGACGAGAAGCGAACCGTGAATCTGGATCGGGTCTGGGTCGACCGAGACCAGGTCAAGGCTGGCGAGACGGTTATTCTGTCGGCGTTTCTACGTGCCGGTAACGGTGGAGAACATGTTGAGAAAATCCCGCTCGATATCCCTGCGGACATGCCTAGCGGCACTCTGCTAGTCACCGTGGCCGATGGGTCGACTTTGACGGCAGTGGAGAACCGCTCCTTGCGCCAATCGTTTACCCCTCGTGATCTGGACCAGCTGATCCGGGCAATCAACAACATTCGCAAAAACGATCGTGTCTACGTGCGCCTGCAACGACCCGAACCTTCCGTCGTTCTTCGAGGAGAAGAGTTTTCGACTCTGCCCCCTTCTTTTGGCGCTGTGATTACCTCTGACCGAAGCGCCAGCAGCACTCTTTCAACCATGAGATCCTCGAATCTTTACGAGTATGAATTGCCTTCGACGCCCTATATGATCACGGGGCAGAGAAGCCTGACGATCGAGGTTGTGGATTGAAGAAGTCGTTCGCCTTCCGGACTTCACATTTCCAGCTCAGAAAGTACCAAGGTCAGATGCCTCGGCCCTCGCGTTGAGGAGGGCATTCCCATCTACGGAGAACTGATGAACCGAAATGCTCTATGCTGCCTTCAATCCATCTTTCTCTTGCTTTTTCTCCAGTTGTTCCGAAACACTCCTGCCTTTGCAGTGAACCCGCAGTTCTGGACTAACTCAGCCTTCGCAGACTTATCCAAGGGCGATCTTAAGGGACTATCGCTCAGCAAGGAGGGCCAACTCTCCCTTGCTCCGAAGTTTGAGTCAGTATTTGACACGGATCAGGCATTGATCTGGTCGGCCGCTTACGATGAGAAAAAGAATCTGTATGTCGGAACCGGCCACGACGGCAAGGTATTCAAGATCGATAGCCAGGGAACTTCGAGCCTCTTCTTTGACGCTGCTGAGCTGGACGTTTTGGCGATGGCCTGGGGAAATGATCAAAACCTGTACGTGGCAACCTCTCCCGACGGCAAGATCTACAAAGTGAACTCAGAGGGCAAAGGAAGTGTTTTTTTTGATCCGGACGACAAGTTTATTTGGGATCTGATTTTTGATGCCAAAGGAACTCTTTATGTCGCCACGGGTAGCAAGGGCAAGATTTACAAGGTTACCAAAGAGGGGAAGGGAGACCTGTTTTATGAGAGCGGACAAACCAATCTGATGTGTTTGGCCCTCGACTCCTCCCAAAATCTGATCGTCGGTAGTGATCCCGATGGCTATGTCTATCGCATCTCCCCGGAAGGGAAGGCTTTTGTCTTGTACGATTCAGCCATGCGCGAGGTTCATGATGTGACATTGGATTCCCAGGGCAATATCTATTTCATCGCCATGAATCCATCAGGCGTATCAGGTTCAAGCGCCGAACCGAAGAGCTCAGGTGGGGAAATGATTTCAGGAGACGCCGCCGTCTCAGTGACTCTGTCTGTTCCCGCAGGCCCTGACAGGAAGCCTATCGAGGAAGTTCCTTCCGCCAAACCCCCTGCCGCACGAGCGACTCGCCAGGAAGGCGGTGGCTCAAAGAGCATGATTTACCGCATTCTCAACGACAACAGCATCGAGACTCTCTGGTCTTCGGACAGTGAAGCTGCCTATGCAATTCATCTTCAAGGTGAAGGGAAGCTCCTCTTTTCGACGGGAACGAAAGGGAGGGTTTATGCTCTGGACAAGGATAAGAAACTCACTTTGTTGCTGGAGACGACTGAAGAGCAGACTACAAGACTCATTCCGGCCGGCGAAGATCTGTTTGCATGTACCAGCAATCTGGGCAAGGTCTACCGTTTGGGCAAGGCCGTGAACAGCCACGGCAGCTATGAATCTGAAGTCAGGGATACGCAATCGATTTCCACTTGGGGCAATGTCAGTTGGCGGGCAGTTGTGCCATCAGGGACCTCGGTGAAAGTGCATACTCGATCAGGAAATACCAAAAAGCCCGACAAAACCTGGAGTGACTGGTCTAAAGCCTATGTGAGTGCGGAGGGGGAAGTAATTCAGAGTCCCAGGGCGCGATATCTTCAGTACAAAGCAGTCCTGGAGAGTAGCAATGGAAGGTCTCCACGCCTGGATCAGATCATGATTCCCTATCTACAACAAAATTTCGCTCCTGAGGTGAAGTCAATCAATATCCTGCCCCCGGGAGTGGCTTATCAACGAGCAGCGGGGGTATCAGCTCCCCGCTCCCAGTCTTCCTTAGTGGATCAAGGTTCAGCCGAGGCCTCCGGTGCCAGCGAAGCCATTCCCCAAACCGCCAGCTCCTCGATCCCTCCCAGGCGAGTCTTTCAGAAGGGAGCCCAGTCCTTCTCCTGGGAGGCTGAGGACCGGAACGCGGATGATCTCACCTTTTCGTTCTATTTTCGCGGAGAGAAAGAGTCCGATTGGAAATTGCTGCGAAAAGACCTTGATGAAAAGTTTTTGACCCTTGAATCGGATACGCTGCCTGACGGGAAATACCAGGTGCGAGTGGTCGCCAGTGACGCTCCATCAAATCCGAGAGTCAACGCTCTGACAGGCGAGTTGACAAGCGCTGTCTTCAACATTGATAACACACCTCCCCAGATCCAGGTATCAAGCCAGGCCGTGCAGGAGAGATCGGCGGTCGTGCGGTTTAAAGCGTCAGACGGCGTGTCTGCGCTGCGCAAAGCCGAGACCTCGGTGGACGGCAAAGAGTGGGAAACCGTGTTTTCAGTGGACGGGATCGTCGATGCGAAAAGTGAAGAATTTGAAATCAAGACTGAACCCCTCCCTTCCGGCGAACACACCGTTGCTCTGCGCGTTTATGATTCGAACGGTAATGTTGCCATCGGCAAGGCCGTCGTCCAGGTGAAATGAAAACAAGGGATGTGAAACATTGAATCCGTTTAGCTACGTCACAGCTCGGGATCAATCGGATTTACTGCATTCGAAAACAATGCTCGGGTCGCTGTCATCGGGCGTGCGAGATTGATAGGGTTTGAAGAGCTGGACACTCCTAAATCCGGCGGTTTCGAGCAGCGCGCGAAACTCTTCTGGCTCATAAAGGCGCAAGATGAATTCTTCAAACTCTGTCTCCACAAGGGTCTCTGCCTTGAAGAGCTCATATCGGTTGATCGCCCTGCAAATCCGTTTCTCTTCATCATAAAAACTCAGCCAACTCAACAGGATCTTGCTTGCGTCAAGCCGTTCCACCCATCTGCCACACCATTGGCCAGGATGAGCCGGCCTTGACCTGGGAGTCTCAATTTCAAGTACGAATTTTGCCTCGGGCAACATAAGCTCATAGATGCGTTTGAGGCATTCTCTCGCTCGTAGCGTCTCGTCAATCAGACAGAAAGAACCGGCCGGAATCAACACCAGACCGTACTTTAGCGAGAGGGCCATCTGTTCGACCGATTGCTGATAGAGGATGGGAGTCAGGCCCCTCTTCTTGCCGTTCTCACGGCAGGCCTGGAGCATGTGGGACGATGAATCGACTCCTTCTATGTCGAAACCATGTTCCAAGAGAGGTATCAAGAACCGGCCGGAGCCACACATGGGTTCGAGGATTGGCCGCTTAGCCTTTCCCGCCATCGATAAGTAGAAATTCAACGCGTCGTGGGGAGGCGCGGGCTTCTCGAGATCGTAAAACTCGGTGCAAAGCTTCTTATACCCGTTCATGGCTCTTTTCCTGAACTCGTCCTCGACCGCTCTGTCGACAGAATCTGGAGGCGGTTGGTTTGGGTAGGTGGAAAAACAGACGGAAGCGGACTACGACTTCGAGGTCAATTCGACGACGAAAAAATTTCATCTCCAGCAAAGATTTTTTTTCTCTAAGCAGCGCCGTCTTCGCCTAAATGCTTTAAGCCACATCCCGCGGCCTGGATAGGTCTTTGGACTTAGGCTTGCCTCTTCCCGCGCGCGAGGTTTCACATGGACTGGATCCTGGATGTGACGGCGATTCTCTTGGTGACGGTAGCGTCGATGCGGCTTGGGCTTTTCCTGGCCTGGAGCCTGCTGACCCTGCTTTTGAACTCACTCCGTCCGGTCGACATTGGACCAGGAAATAAGCCTTAGGGCTTCGGCCCTTCTCCTCCAACGTTTTTCTCATCGAATTTTCCTTTCTCAAGCGCCACACCGACGACTAGAAATTCCAAGTCCGATTGAGTATGGTTGTCGAAGCTGTGCGCCTCTCCCAAACGGCAAGGCACCGCATCGCCAGGACCCACTTCCATGGTCTCGTTTCCGACGGTCGCTCGTCCTTGGCCGGAAAGTACATAGTAGATCTCTTCCAACATCTCGTGACGGTGGGCCCCGACGGAAGCGCCTGCTGGAACGACCAGATGATCTACATAACCCCAGTTCGTGCGAAAGACTTCAGGACCTAACATCCTCCGATAGCTCACTGTCCTTTTGCCTCCGTTCATTGAAGCCAGCCCCTTCAGCAGGCTTCGATCCATTCTCACACTCATGAATACCGGCTTGGAATCAAGAGGGACTCCCACTCTGTCATCGTCCAAATCAAAGGCATCGTAGCGCCCCCGCACAGTTCCCACCGCAATATTCATCCATTGAGTAGGCTGGTCCGTCGGGTTATAAATTCCATGAGAACTTCCCATTCGGCAAGGCGCTGCGGCGGGACCGATGAGCTCGGCAGTTCGCCCATCGACCGTGAATTGGGCTCGGTTGTCAAAGATCACGAACATCTCTTCCATCTGGTTGTGAAAGTGATGGCCAATGCCCGATCGAGGCAGGAGTACTCCTCGATGCACGAATATTAGATTGGTGTTGAAATCCGACGGCCCAAAAAGTGGCATCAAAGCGAGCGACCCGGCGCCTCCGTGGACATGAGCAGAGCTTTGGTATTTGGATGGATCGGTATGAGCGATCCGCTGAGCCAGCCCGTTTTGGGCCTTTGAGATCTGCGACATCCCTTGTAGCCCTAACCAGAAGCTCATGAAACCAAGCAGCATGACCTTGGGAAAAACGAGAACTAATTTCTTGAGCATGTTTTGGCTCCTCAACTTCGAGTCAAGTTTCCGCATCTTAGTACCTATTTCTTGGCGAGCGGTTCCAGATTCCAATTGAGAATCCGCGTCTGTGCCTCGTTCTCACTGATTTCTCCATGGCGCAGTTTCCGCTCCAGATCTTTCTGGACCTTGTGTTTTAGCGGGATCTGGCTTTTGGGAAGGATCTCAATATTTGCATAAGCGTTGGAGCCGCCGAGGGAAACGGGTACGCGGTACTCTGCCGTGTAGTTGTGCCTTTGATCAACCGGAATGCCGGAGTCGGCGAGCACAGCTTCGCGCTCCGCTTTGCTGGGTTTCTTCTTCTCAGTACTAAAGAGCGCCTTTGGGTGTTTATTAGGGGAGCTGGGTTTGGCTTGCGACGACTGTGCGGTGGACTTGGCGCTGTCTTTGGCTGAAACGAAAAGCACGAGCATACAAAGGGAAAGAAGAGAAAGCAGGCC
>Ga0075423_10001426_pt1 | contig 21030 bp, 20 predicted proteins | sample SoiMethybrSBSTD2_FD_80114 | JGI IMG/M metagenome (GOLD analysis project Ga0075423, IMG submission 80114) | Bulk soil microbial communities from a Populus tree surrounding site in Tennessee, USA - Soil MetaG P. TD hybrid SBSTD2 | ecosystem: Environmental > Terrestrial > Soil > Tree plantation...
GTTGATGGCCGTGCGCCTCACCCACCACCGCAAGCGGGTGCTCGGTCAGTGCATCGCGTACGCCGCGACCGTCAAGGGGACGGCTCGGCTCTAGCTTCTCGGCCCGCCCGGTTCGCGAGTTTCGGGTTCTCCACCAGCCGATCACGGTCTCCGTCGCGTGGGGGGACGACAACAACGGAGCAGGTCAGATAATCGGCATACAGGGACATGGGATCCCGGTCTGGTTCACTTTCACGATCACCGACGAGACGACCGGTGACGTGGTGGACAGTGAGACAGGCGCGGTTGGCGGCGGTCATGGGCACTCGAACCAGCAGACGACAGAGTGCGCCGGCACCTTGTTCGAAGGTTCGGCGTCGGACTTCTTCGGCAACGACCTTCCCGCCGGCCTGAGCGTCGCCAGAAACGCTGCGAGAAAGAGGAAGGCGGCGGTGATCGCCCAGGCTAGCGCCGCGCTGTAGCCTCGCGATCCGATGGACGTTGCCCTCCTGGACACGCTTCGTCAGATACCGCTGGTCGACCACCACGCGCACAGCGTCCTGCGAGCGCATCCGGCCACGCTCGACGAGTTCCGCGGGCTGTTCTCGGAGAGCGCGGACCCGCGCCAGTGGCCGCACGTGGCGACCGCGGTCTCGTACCGCCGCGGGATCGAGCAACTGGCCGACGAGTTCGGCTGCGAAGCGTCGGAGGAGGCTGTGTTCGAATTCCGCATCTCGTCGCCGCCGAGGGAATACGCCGGCCGGCTGCTGCGCGGAACCGGAACTGAGGAGCTGTACCTCGACGACGGCTTCCCGCCGGCGGATGTCGCGTTCTCGCTCGAGGAGATGGCCGAGCTCGCGGACTGCGCGACGAGGCCGGTGATGCGGATCGAGCGGGTGGCGGAGGAGGCGCTTGCCGAGGGCCTCGGCCTCGATGCGCTGAAGCAGCGCCTACGCGACGAGGTCGCGGCCGCGCGATCGCGCGGCTACGTGGGCCTGAAGACGATCGCCGCGTACCGGACCGGGCTCGCCGTCTCCAGGCCAACCGATGGCGAGGCGTCGGAGGCGTTCGCCGCCACAGGTCAACGCCTCGATGCGAAGCCGCTGGTAGATCTGGTCCTGTACGAAGCGCTCGAGGCGAACGCTGCCGAGCCGCTGCCACTCCAGGTGCACAGTGGCTTCGGGGACGGCGATCTCCTGCTGCCGGCCGCGAACCCTGCGCTCCTGAAGCCGGTGATCGAGCGCTTCCGAGAGACCCCGTTCGTTCTCCTCCACTGCTACCCGTTCGTGCGCGAAGCGGGCTGGCTGGCGCACGTCTACCCCAACGTCTTCCTCGATGTCTCGCTGACGATCCCGCATGTCGCGAGGCCCGCCGAGATGGTGCGCCAGGCGCTCGAGCTGGCACCGCTGTCGAAGCTCATGTACGCGTCGGACGCGGCGAGGGCTCCGGAGCTGTACTTCCTCGGTGCCCGCCGCTGGCGCGAAGCGCTGGCCGAGGTGCTGCCGGAGCTTTCCGGGGACCAAGACGCCAGCGCCCGGGCGATCCTGCGCGAGAACGCCCGGGCGCTGTACGGGGAGGGCCGCTGACGGTTAGGGGCAGCTCACGCTGCGCGTCACGGTGTTGGAGGTCACCGTGATTCCCGGCGCGGTCGGCTTGCTCAGCGAGTCCGCAGACGTGCCGGTCGCCGAGGCAGACCACTGGTCGCCGTTGACGCAGGGGCCGAAGGTGCCGAATGGCGAACCGTTGACCTCGCCCTTCGCGTCGACGAACAGCGACTCGAACTTCTCCAGGCTGTCGTTCTTGAGGATGGTCGTCGTGACGAGCGTCGTGGGCTCCAGGCCGAAGCCGCTCGTGCTGACCGAGAACCCATCCGGGGCCGGCTGGGGATCCGTCGCCGTCACTTCGATCTGTGCGAGCGCGTAAATCGCGCCCCCGCCGGCGCCGTAGCCGACGCACTGGTCCTGGTTCGTGAACGCCGCACCGTTCGCGTCCATCAGGTTCTGCCAGCCGCCCTTCTGACACAGCTTGGCGTTGGCCGAGTTGCCGCCCTTGGCGGCGAGCGCACCGCCGCTCAGCGCGAGCGCCGAGACGACTGACGCGATTACCACAAATCCGATGAGTGCCTTGCGAAACATTCTCTCCTCCTCTGTTCTCTCGACTGATAGGCCGAGAATGCGTTCTCGTCGGTGCGGCCGGGAGGGGGTGTGCCGGTCGATTCGGGGCGGAGTTCCGCAGCTGTCGCCGGCGGTCATCCGCCTGCGAGACTGGTTTCGTGCGCGCGATGGTTCTGGAGTCGCCGCGGACGCCGCTCCGCGAGGCGGACGTCCGCGATCCCGAGCCCGGGCCCGGGCAGGCGCTCGTACGCGTGCACGCGTGCGGCGTGTGCCGGACAGACCTCCACGTCGTCGGCGGCGAGCTCCCCGATCCGAAGCTGCCGCTGGTCATCGGACACCAGGTCGTCGCGACGGTCGAGACGGGCGAGCGCTTCCCGTCGGGGACCCGCGTCGGCATCCCGTGGCTCGGCTGGACCGACGGCACGTGCCGCTACTGCCGCTCGGGTCGGGAGAACCTCTGCGACGCCGCTCGCTTCACCGGCTACACCGTCGACGGGGGATACGCCGAGCTCGCGGTCGCCGACGAGCGCTTCTGCTTCCGGATTCCCGAGGGCTATCCCGACCTGCAGGCGGCGCCGCTGCTCTGCGCGGGCCTGATCGGGTACCGGTCACTACGGCTCGCCGGCGACGGCGAGCGCATCGGCCTCTACGGCTTCGGCGCCTCCGCCCACATCGTTATCCAGGTCGCGCGGCACCAGGGCCGTCGCGTCTTCGCCTTCACACGGCCAGGCGACGAGCCCGGGCAGCAGTTCGCGCTGGAGCTCGGAGCGGAGTGGGCGGGAGGCTCGGAAACGCTTCCGCCCGAGGAGCTGGACGCGGCGATCATCTTCGCCCCGGTGGGAGCGCTCGTGCCCGTTGCCCTGCGCGCGGTCGCCAAAGGCGGCCGCGTTGTCTGCGCGGGCATCCACATGAGCGACATTCCGTCGTTTCCCTACGACCTCCTGTGGGGCGAGCGATCGATCGCGTCGGTCGCGAACCTGACGCGCCGCGACGGCGAGGAGTTCCTGGCGCTCGCGCCGGAGATTCCGGTGCGTACGGAGGTGGAGCCGTTCGCGCTCTCGGACGCGAACGAGGCGCTGCTCCGCCTGCGGGAGGGCAGGATCCGCGGCGCCGCAGTGCTGACCGTCGAGTAGAGTCCTGCGGCGTGGCGCGCTTCCCCGAGGCACTGAACGAGCAGATCGCGCGCGAGTTCGCAGCGTCGCAGCAGTACGTGGCGATCGCCGTCTACTACGACGGCGAGACGATGCCGCAGCTGGCCGCGCACTTCTACCGCCAGGCGGTTGAGGAGCGGAACCACGCGATGATGATCGTGCAGTACCTGCTCGACGCCGACGAGGACGTTCGGATCCCCGGCGTCGATGCGCCGCAGACATCGTTCGACCACGCCGTGGCGCCGGTCGCGCTCGCACTTGCGCAGGAGCGGGAAGTCACCGAGCAGATCAAGGCCTTGACTGCGCTGGCGCGCGAGGAGCAGGAGCTCGTGGGGGAGGAGTTCCTCCGCTGGTTCCTGAAGGAGCAGCTCGAGGAGACGTCGAGCATGGCCGACCTCCTGCGCATCGTCGAGCGAGCGTCCGAGTCGAACCTGCTGCTCGCCGAGGACTACCTGTCCAGAGCGCAGGTCGGCGATCAGGGCGCCGACCCGCTCGCGCCTGCCGCTGCGGGCGGCGCGCTCTAGTCTGGCCGGAAGTGCTCCGCACTTCAGGCCACGGGGCTGCCGAATAACGTCAGCGAGCGTGCACCGGCAAAGCCGGCACTCGCGGCGGTCATTCCACTCGGGATGTGTCGGCGCCTTGGTGTTGGCACTCGCTTCCTGCGGCAGTGCGAACGCGCTGTGGCCCGAAGTCGTACGACTTCGGGCCAGAACATCACCATTTCGCCTTCCGCCGGCTGCGGGCGAAGTTCCGCCGCTTCTTGCGCTCGTCGGCTGCGAGGCGTTTGTCGACTCGACGCTCGAGGTGGGCAAGCTCGGATTGCAGCTTGCGGTAGCTGGCAAGTCGCTCCGGCTCGAGCACGCCGGTCGAGACCGCCTCCCGCACGGCACATCCCGGCTCGGTGTCGTGCGCGCAATCGTTGAAGCGGCACTGGGATGCGAGCTCGGCAACGTCGCGGAACGTCGAGTCGAAGCCCTCGTCCGCTTCCCAGAGCTGTAGCTCGCGCATCCCGGGCGTGTCGAGGATCAAACCGCCGCCGGACAGCGGAATCAGCTCCCGCCGGGTCGTCGTGTGCCGGCCGCGAACGCCGTCCGAGCGGATGTCATGCGTCTCCTGTCGCTCCTCGCCGAGCAGCCGGTTGACGAGCGACGACTTTCCGACCCCCGACGACCCGAGCAGCGCGCCGGTCCGATCGCCCGCGAACCAGGCCTCCAGCTGATCGATGCCCTCGCCGGTCTCGGCGCTGGTCAGCACGATCGGCACGCCGATCGCCACCGCCTCGACCCCGGCGACGGGCGCGAGCGGCTCGGCGCAGAGATCGGCCTTGTTCAGGACGATCACCGGCTCGGCGCCGCTTTCCCAGGCCGTCGTCAGATAGCGCTCGAGCCGGCGCGGGCTCAGTTCGTCGGTGAGGGTCGAGACGAGGAACGCCACGTCCACGTTCGCCGCGAGAACCTGCTCCACGGTCTCGGTCCAGGCGGTCTTCCGCGAGAAGACCGTTCGACGCGGGAGTACAGCGTGGACGATGGCCCCCTCGCCGTCGGGGCGACGGCGGATCGCCACCCAGTCGCCGATCGCGGGGAAGTCCGCCGGCGAGGCGGCGGCGTGGCGCAGGCGACCGGCGACCTCCGCCCAGGCGTCGCCGTCGCCGTCGTGGACGACGTAGGCGCCCCGATGCTGAGCGACGACGCGCGCGGGTTCGAGACCCTCCTGTTCGAGGGCGGCGAACTCGAGTTCGTATTGGTCGCTCCAACCGAGCCGGCGGAGCGACGCGCGTACTTCTGGCAAGACAAAACTCCTCTCGTCGATGAGAAAACGGCGCGCTCGTGGGCGGGCCGGCGAGAGGGTCTTCCGACTTGCTAGCTCGCGGCCACGCCGAAGGAGGGCACCAGCTCAGTCGTCATCTGTGCACACCTCCTTCGGTCGGGGACGTCGTCAGTATAGGGCCCGTGGCCGCCACCGTCCGTATCGGCACGTGTTCCTGGGCCGACGACGCCCTGAGCAAGCACTACTACCCCAAAGGGCTGCCGGCGGGCGAGCGGCTCGCCTACTACGCGCAGGAGTTCGACACCGTCGAGGTCGATTCGACCTTCTACCGGCTCCCTGTCGAGGAGATGGTTTCCCGGTGGGCCGAGCGCACGCCGCCCGGATTCACCATGCACGTCAAGGCCTTCGGGATCATGACCAGGCACCCCGTGCGGCTCGAGCAGCTCCCGCCCGATCTCCGCGAGGACGTTCCCACCGACGACCGCGGTCGGGTCGAGCGACCCTCCAGAGAGCTCCGCGGCGAGGTCTTCGAGCAATTTCATCGGGCGCTGGAGCCGCTTCGGTCGGCCGGGAAACTCGGCGGCATCCTGCTGCAGTTTCCGCCGTACATCGTCTACCGCGAGCGCTCGCTCGAGTACCTCGAATGGGCGCACGAGCAGCTCCGCGGCGACGACGGGCTCGTCGAGTTCCGCCACGCGAGCTGGCTCAGCGACGAGAACCGCGACGCCGTGTTCTCGTTCCTCGAGGAGCGCGGCCTGTCGCTCGTGGTCGTGGACGCTCCGCGGCTCGACAGCCCCACGGTGATCCCGACGGTGCCGGTGCTGACGACGCCGACCACCTATGTCCGCATGCACGGCCGCAACGCCGAGACGTGGAACCGCCGCGGCGGGGGCGCCGCCGAGCGCTTCGACTACCTCTACGGCGAGGACGAGATGCGCGAGTGGGTGGAGCCGCTTCGGGAGCTCGCCGGCGAGGCGGAGCAGGCATTCGTGTTCATGAACACGAACTCCACGAGCTCCGACGGGCAGGGCGGGACGGTCGCGCAGGGAGCCGCGAACGCTCGGCTGCTGCGCAAAATCCTCGCCGATGCAGGCGTTCCTGTGACTTGAGCGCTATTCCCAGGCGAAGCCCGTTCTCGCCGGAGTCGGCGGCAGCGGGCTGCCTGGAAGGTCCGGCCGGGGCTCGACCTCGTTGAACCCGCCCGGTGCAACGTCGTTCGGCTCGTCCGGGTGGAACAGCGAGGCCAGGTACTGGATCTGGCCGCGCCCCGGGCCGAGCTCGAACTGTCCGCCGCCGTAGGCGCGGATGCCGCGTTCGCTCAGGTAGTCGTACGTGTCGAACAGGGTTCGGACGGCGCCGAAACGCGACGGCTTGACGTTGATCATCCTCGGCGCGAAAGGCACTGCCTCGACATCCGCCACCGAGTGGATCGGCGCGTCCCACGTGATCCGGTCTCGGTGCGGTGCGAGGACGCGATCGGTCTCGGGCGTCAGCGCCGGATCCTCGATCCAGGTGTCGGGCAGCCGGCTTGCGACGCGCTCGTACAGCTCGACGTCGGGCGGCTGGTCGACGATCGTGCCCACGTAGTGCCCCTTCAGATCGACTGCGACGACCGCGCCGGTGGCTCGCAGGTCGTCCACGAGCTCGTCCGTCCACGCACTGGTCGGGTCGAGCTTGAATTTCATGCCGGGATAGCGATCGAGGAGGAGCCGGATCCGGTCCAGCGTCGGCGGGTCCGGAAGGCGCGTCGAGACGACGAACGTCACCGGACGGGGGTCGCGGCCAAGCGCCTCTGCGAGCGATGTTCCGGCCTGCTGTAGCGCCAGGTCGAGCGCCGCGCTCTCGAACGCCCAGCGGCGGTAGTTCTCGACGCCAAGCGTCTCGACCAGGCCGGAGAACGAGTCGACCGTGTGGCTGCCGGCCAGCGGCCGCGAGGGGCCGGCCTCCTGGAAGGCCAACTGGTCGGCGGCGTCGTACGTCACGTCCTCGCCGACGCCTTCCCGGCCGCCGCCGCGCAGGCGGATGACCGTCGTGTGGCGGGTGAACGCGCTCGAGACGTCGACCGACCGAGCCTCAAGCTCGTATGAGTCGATCTCGACCGGAAGCTCGCTCACCCGGTCGTACGTGCTCACCCGTCGCGCCCTTGGGTTAGGGTGACTTCGACGTGGACGAAGACCGCGCACCGCTCAGTGAGAAGCTCGGGCCGTGGGCATACGCCGGCCTTTGCTTCGGCGTCTGCGTGGTCGCCGGCGTGATCCTCCTCGCCATCGGTCTGACGTTCATCGGCATCATCGTCCTGGCGTCGAGCGTGGTCGTCGGGATCGTCGCCTGGCTCATCGCTCAGTAGCTCGGGAGCCCGCCGGGGCTAACCCCTTCGCACGCAGCTCGTCGACCGCCTGGTCGGACTTCTCCAGCTCGCCTACGCCCATCGCGCGCAGGATGTGGTCCGGCTTCGTGAACTGCACGTCGCGATAGTCGACGACCTGAACGAAGTTGCCCCACGGATCGACGAAGTCGTTGCCGCGGACCTCGACGCCCGCCTGGCGTGCTAGGTCGAGCGCCCGCTCCTTGTCGTCGACGACGAGGCCGAAGTGCCGATGCCGGTCCGGCGGCTGCGTGCGCCCGCTCGCGAGCGCGATGAACTGGTCGCCGATGTCGATGAACGCCATCCGCCCGGCGCGTCCGCGGAGCTTCAGGTCGAAGATGCTGCCGTAGAAGCGGAGCGCCTCGTCGACGTCGTCGACCTCGAGCGCGACGTGGTTGATGCCGACAAGCCGCGCGCGATCCGCCACGCCGCTATCTTCGCAGCTGTGGATACGTATCTGACGATCGCGAGCAGGCGTGAGACTCGCCGCTACTCGGACCGGCCGCTGCCGCCCGACGTGGTCGACAGGATCCTCGATGCCGGCCGCCTGTCGGGAAGCGGGTCGAATCGCCAGCCGTGGACGTTCTATGTCGTCGAGTCGCGTGAGCTGCTCGAGCAGCTGGCAGACGTCGTCTACGAGCCCGGCAACGTGCGAGGTGCGCGCGTCCTCGTCCTGATGACCGTTCGCGGGAAGGGGCCGGTGTCATTCGACGCGGGTCGTTCGGCGCAGAACATGCTGCTCGCCGCGTGGAACGAGGGAGTCGGCGGTTCGCCCAACGGGTTCACGGATGCCGATCGCGCAGCGGCGCTGGTCGGGGCCGGCGAGGAGGAGCGGCCGGCCATCGCACTCTCGTTCGGCTATCCACAACGGCCGCGCGACCCGTCATCGCGCCCCGCGGTTGAGTGGAGCCGCCGTGCGAAGCGGCGCTCGCTCGACGACGTCGTCGTACGCCGCTAGGGCGTTCCCTGGCGGAGGTGCTAAAACCCGGGCGTGCGACACGGGACGATCAGTCGCGGCGCCCGCGTCGCCGCTCTCGTCAGCGTCCTCCTCGTCTGCGGCGCCGCGGCGGCCTCGCGCCCCGGCCACGCACCGAGGCCGGCGCATAGTCCGACCGCCGAGCAGGGAGCGGCGGCGACGCGCAGCCTCGCGGCAAGCGGGGTCAGCGAAGGTGTCGTCTCGACGGGCGCCGACGCATGGCACCGCGCGGGCTATACCGGCAAGGGCGTCACCGTCGCGGTCATCGACTCCGGCTTCAAGGGATGGCAGAGCGTCCCCGGCGCGAGCCTTGCGTACACGCAGTGCGGCGACGCGGAACTCGATGGCAGCGACCACGGCGCCGCGGTCGCCCAGATCGTCGACCAGATGGCACCGGAGGCAACAATCCTCCTCTACTGCGTCGGCGACGAGACGCAGCTGGCGAACGCCGTCTCCGCCGCCGTCGGCCGAACCCCCCGCGTCGACATCATCGTCGAGTCGCTGAGCTGGTTCAACGGCAGCCGGGGCGACGGGCAGAACCCGTCGAGTGCGTCGCCCGACGGCGTTGCGGCCGCGGCGCGGGCCGCCGGCATCCTTTGGGTGAACTCCGCCGGTAACTTCGCTCAGCGCCACTGGAGCGGCTCGTTCGTCGACAGCGATCACAACGGCTGGAACGAGTTCAACGGAACGGACGAGGGAAACACTGTTGCGATTCCGGCCCACGGCTCCGCGTGTTTCGACCTGAAGTGGGACGCATGGTCGCCCGCCAGGCCGCAGGATTTCGACCTCTACCTCTTCAGGCAGGCCGGGTCTTCGTTCGTCGACCACGTCACCGGGACGAGCGGGTCGCTCGCGCGCTCGATCAACCGCCAGACTGCTTCCCAGCCTCCCGTCGAGGAGCTCTGCTGGACGAACCCCGGCGGCGATCGCGCCTACGTGTTCGCCGCCATCGATCGCGTCGGGACAACGGCGACCCCGAGGTTCGACCTCTTCATCACCGCCGACGATCTCCAGTACCAGCGGCCCGCCGGAAGCGTCGCCGAACCGGCCACGTCGCCGAGCGTGCTTGCAGTCGGAGCAGCCTGCTGGCAGGACAACAAGCTCGAGCCCTACAGCTCACAGGGGCCGACGATCGACGGGCGGGTCAAACCCGATCTGGTCGGGCCGGACAGCGTGTCGTCACCCTTTAGCGACTTCGGCGACTTCTCGGGAAGTTGTCAGACAAGCGGCTTCCGAGGCAGCTCCGCCGCCGCACCGCACGTCGCCGGCGCCGCGGCGCTCGTGCTCAGCCGATACCCCAGCTGGACGCCGGCGCAGGTCCAGTCGTATCTGGAGCAGAACGCCCTCGACGTCGGCCCGAAGGGGAAGGACAACGCGAGCGGCTCGGGGATGCTGCGGCTGCCCGGCTTCCCGCCGCCTCCACCGCCTCCTCCTCCGCCGCCGCCTCCCCCGCCACCGAAGCTTCGGATCTTCTTGTTCGACACGCTTCCGGCGCATTCTCAGGCAGGCGCGCCGTTCCGCGCGCGGGCCGTCGTCACCATCGGAGGCTCGTTGCTATCGAGCGGGCGGGTGTCTTGCTCGGCCAAAGTTGGGTCACGGCGGCTCCGGGCCCGCACCGCCGGCTTCCGGGACGCGTTGGCGCGGTGCAGCTGGAACCTGCCGCGCTCCGCGGGCGGGAAGGTCCTACGCGGCTCGCTCGGCGTGAGCTACAAGCGAGGCACGGTGAGCCGGGCCTTCAGCCAGCGCGTCAAGCGGTCACCGCACCGAACTCGGGGATGATCTCCGCGCCGTAGGTCGCCAGGGTTTCCTCCTGGTGATGAGTCATCAGGTAGATGTTGAACTGGTCGACGCCGACCGCCTCGAGCTCCCGAAGCTTCTCCGTGATCTGCTTCGCGTTCCCGAGCACGCAGAAGCGGTCGCAGATCTCGTCGGTCACGAACTCGCCGTGCTTGGCGCCGACACGGCTGTGGTCCTTGTAGTCGTAGAACTTGCGCGCCTTGACGAAATCGGTAAGAGCCGTGGGAATCTCCGAGTCCCACCCGTACCGCTCGATCAGATCCATGACGTGGTTCGAGACCATCGCCGGGAACCACCGGACCTCGTTCCGCGCCTCCTGGAGGTCGTCTGACACATGTGATGGCGCGCCGACGATGCACTTGAGCTCACTCGGGTCGCGGCCGGCTTCCTCCGCCGCCTTCCGCGCGGTGTCCATGATCCACTGGATGATCTGCGGGTCGGCGAGCTGGATGATGACGCCGTCGGCCACGCGGCCGGCGACAGCCAGCGCCCTCGGGCCGTAGCCGGCGATCCACATCGGAATGTCCGGGAGATCGCGCCGCGCCCACTTGAGCTCGAGCTCCTTCCCGTTCCACTCGACCGCCCGGCCGTTCATCATGTCCTTGATCATCCGGCAGCGACGCTCGAACTCGGCGACCTTCACCGGCTGCAGCCCGACGACGCGCCGCGACGAGTCGCCCCGGCCGATGCCCATCACGATCCGGCCGTTGGAGAGGTCCTGCATGGTCGCGTACCAGCTCGCTGTCACCGTCGGGTCCCGGATACCCGGGTTGGTCACGAAATGCCCGAGCTTCATGCGGCTCGTGCGCTCGGCAGCGATCGGAAGCGTCGCGTAAGACTCCTGCCAGAGGACGTGCGAGTCGTACGTCCATCCGTAGTGAAACCCGTGTCGCTCCGCCAGCTCGATCAGCTCGAAGAAACGAGCATAGGGCGGGTCGGGCAGGACGGTGACGCCGAAGCTGAGCATCTCGTTGCGACCTCCGGACTGGGTTGAGAAGGTGGACATCTTCGCCTGAATTCGGGCAGGTGGCAATCGTCGGCCGACACGGGGTTGGCCGGTTGGACGATCGAGCCGATCGCGGCGACGACGAGGCCGAAGTCGATCCGTTCGCCGGTCCCGTTTTGGTTGGTGTGTTCGTCGACTGGTGAGGCCGGCTTGGTCGTGTTGTTCGCGGAACGTCGGCGTTTCCGGGTGGCGGGCGGGGGGCGGTGGGAAGTGCGATGCCGTAGCGGTTTCTGAACTGGACGCCGTTGTCTTCGCCGTGCTCGATCGTGTAGCCGCCCTCGTGGACGAGTCGGTGGTGGTGCCAGCAGAGCAAGATCAGGTTTGCGAGGCTGGTCTCTCCGCCCTGTGCCCAATGTCGGCGGTGGTGGGCATCGAGGTAGCGGCGGTTGGAGCAGCCCGGCCACTGGCAGCGGTAGTCGTCGCGGGCCTCGACAGCGCGCCGAAGCTTCGGCGGGACCGGCGCCTCTTGCGCCCGACGCTCAGTGGCAGCCCGTTCGACTCGGCGATCGTGATTGCCGTGGCGTCCGAGGGATTGGTTGGCGAGCTCGAGCAGCGCCTCGACGCGGTCAGAGCGTGGCGGCTCGAACGGCTCCGCAGCTCTAGCAGTTTCCGCCTTCTCCTGCCGTCGCCGCTTGCGAATGCGCTCGGGCGCGGCCTCGACCGCCTTGACGAGGATCGTGCCGTCCTCGGAGGCAAGCCGCGCTTGCAAAACGAGCGAGCCGTCGTCGTCCCAGAAGTACGTGACGTACTCGAGCTCGTGCTGCCGTCCGGCCTGGGCGGCGCTGACGCGCTCGTAGACGCGCAGCGCCCGCGCCAACTGGGCGGCGGCCAGCGCAACCGCCAGTCTCAGTAGCCGTTCTTCGCACACAGGGGTTGCGACACGGGTGAGCGCGCGCACCTTGGCGAAGGTGAGCTCGCCGCGCTCGAACGCCGCCCGGATAACCGGCAGCTCCGGCAGCGCTCGCGCCACCCGGACCAGCTCTGCCGCCTCCCAGTAGGAGACGCCGAACCGCCACGCGACCCAGCCCTCGAACGTCGTGCCGACGTCGTCGCTCCGCCGGTCGTACTCGGCGAGCAGCGCGAGCCACCTGGCCATGGCCGCGTTCATGTGCGCCTGCTGCTGCGCCAGCTCCGACTCGAGCTCCCGTAGCCTCGGTTCGCCTATGCTTGTTGTCTTCATTGACAACAAACCTAGTTGAGGCGCCGGACGGATGGACGGCCGTGAGGCCCTCTGGCGGGCCGGCCTCAGTGCGGCTCTTCGTAGAGCCAGACCTCGGCGATCTTGCCGGCCTCGGTCCGGTACACGGCGAGCTGCCGCCATTCCTGCCCGTCGGCGTTGAGAATCAGGATTGTCGCTGCGTAGCGGTCGCCCCCGAGCAACTCCTCGACGCCGTACGTAATCGGGCGCCCTTCCCAGGCGCCGCGACGGTGGAACCACCGGAACGCCTCGTCGAAGCCCTCGAAGTTGCCGGCCAGCTCCGGCGGATGCCACGCGTGCAGCACGCCGCGCTCCGCGTACAGGCTCTTGGCCCGTTCGAGGTCACCGGCCGCGAAGGCAGAGATCCACTCGCCAATGAGCTCGCGCGGCTCCAAGCTAGGACCCTGCGACGAGGTCGATCGTCCTGGAGGCAAGACGGTCGAGCGCCTGCACCGACAGCTCCAGGTGCTCCGGCTTCGTGTCCTCGAGCTTCGTGTGCGAGAGGCCGCGGAGGCTCTGCACGAAGACCATCACCGTCGGCACGCCCGACCGCGCGACCTCCGCCGCGTCGTGGAGCGGGCCGCTCGGCAGGCGGTGCGACCGGCCGGCCACGTCGCTGATCGCCTCCTCGGCGAACGAGATCAGCTGCTCGTCGAAGAGGATCGGCTCGATGCCCCAGATCCGCTCCCACTCGACGGCGAGGTTCTCGTCGGCGGCAAAGCGGTCGGCAGCCTCTCGTGCGGCGCCCAGCATGCCGTCCAGCGTCTCGCTATCCATGTGGCGCTGGTCGAGGAGCTGCTCCGCGGTCTCGACCACCGACGTCACGATGCCGGGGCTGCAGACGACGTTGCCGGAAGTACAGACGGCGCCGTCACCGGCTGCGGCCGCGACCTCCCGGATGTGGAGCGCAAGCTTCGCCGCGCCGGCGAGCGCGTCGCGCCGATCCGCCATCGGCGTCGACCCGGCATGCGCCGCCTGTCCGCGCCAGGTGACCAGGTGACGCTCGACGCCAAACGTCCCGACCACCGCGCCGAGCGGCAAGTCCATGGACTCCAGGACGGGCCCCTGCTCGATGTGCAGCTCGAGGTAGGCAGCCGCGTTCTCGAGCTGGCGGCGCGATCGGCCGGCCTGGTCGAGGTCGACGCCGTGCTCGGCGAGCACATCCGGCAGTCGGTTGCCCTCGACGTCGCGGAGACGGCGAAGCTCCTTCTGGTCGGCCATCGAGCCGCACGCTGCACTGGAACCGAACAGGCTGCGCCCGAACCGGGCCCCCTCCTCGTCGGCCCAGTTGACGAGGCGGACGGTGACCGGCGGCCGACCCTCGCCGGCGATCCGGCGCACGACCTCCACGGCGGCCATGACGTTCAGGCAGCCGTCGAGCCACCCGCCGTTCGGAACCGAGTCGATATGTCCGCCCAGCAGCACGGCTCGTTCGGATTCGCCGCGAAGCGTGTACCACTCGTTGCCGGCCTCGTCGACCTCCTTCTCGAGCCCGAGGCCGTCCAGCTTCGTTTCGAGCCAGTCCTTTGCCCGCACCCACGTCTCGGACCAGGCGACGCGTTGGGCACCGTTCTCGTCGCCGGTCAGCTCCTGCAGTTCGCGAAGCTCGGCGACGGTTCGAGACGGGTCGAGCGGCATGGGCTAGGACCCTACAAACGGCGCCGTTCGCATGGATAATCAATCCCTCGATGGCGGCGATCGCAAGCGAGCGGCCGGTGCCTCGGTCGGCCCGTCTGCGCGGCGGAGGCGGACAGCTCGCGCTCGTCCTCGCCGTCGCGCTCGCGCTCTGGGGCCTGTGGGAGGGCTACCGCTGGATTTGGGTCAAGACCGGCTTTTCCTGGCCGTTCCCGGTCAACGACACGACGCTGCCGCACGTGCACACGATCGTGCAAGCGCTCTTCGTGTCGCCGCAAGTCGGTGGGCCGTGGCTCCTGACGACGCTCTTCCACAACGCGCTCTTCACGGCGAAGGAGGCGGCCGCCGGCTTCGCACTGGGGGCGATCATCGGGTTCACCCTCGGCGTCGTGCTGGCGCACTCGGGAATTCTCGAGCGAGGCTTCCTGCCGTACATCGTCGCGTCGCAGACGATTCCGATCCTCGCCATCGCCCCGATGGTGGTCGTCTGGGTAAACCCGAGGCTCCCCGACCCGCTCGCGAACTGGGGCGCGGTGGCCGTGATCGCCGCGTATCTCACGTTCTTCCCCGTAGTGATCAACACGCTGCGCGGACTGCAGTCGGTCGATCCGCAGGCGCTCGAGCTGATGCGGTCATACGCCGCCGGCCGTTGGACCGTGCTCTGGAAGCTCCGCGTGCCAGCGGCCATGCCGTACCTGTTCGCGGCGCTCAAGATCGCCGCGACGGCCAGTGTGGTCGGCGCCATCATCGGCGAGCTTCCCTCGGCCATCAGCGGCGGCCTCGGCGGCGCCATCATCAACTTCGCGCAGTACTACTCGTTCCAGCCGCAGAACCTGTGGGCGACGAACCTGATCGCGGCGCTGCTCGGCATCGCGTTCTTCCTCGTCATCGTGTTCGTCGAGCGGCTCGTCGTCCATCGGCCGCCGGAGGAGCTCGTATGAGCGCGAACGAGGTCGTCCGCGTCGAGGGCGTGTCGAAGCGGTTCGCGCGCGGTGCCGTCACTGCGCTGCAGAGCATCGATCTCTCGATCGTCGAGGGCGAGTTCGTGTCGCTGATCGGGCCGTCTGGCTGCGGGAAGTCCACCCTGTTGAGGCTCATCGGCGATCTCACCGAGCCCACCGAGGGCACGGTCACCGTGAACGGCAAGTCGGCCCGCCGAGCCCGCGTCGACCGGGACTACGGGATCGTCTTCCAGGACGCGGTGCTGTACGACTGGCGGACAGTGGCGAAGAACGTGGCCCTGCCGCTCGAGCTCGCCGGCTGGGGCCGCGCCCAGCGTGCGGAGCGTGTGCGCGAGATGCTGCGGCTCGTCGAGCTCGACGGGTTCGAGAGCCACCACCCGTGGGAGCTCTCCGGCGGGATGCAGCAGCGCGTCTCGATCGCGCGGGCGCTCTCGTTCTCGCCGTCGATCCTGCTCATGGACGAGCCGTTCGGCGCGCTCGACGAAATGACGCGGGAACGCCTCAACTCCGAGCTCCTGCGCATCTGGGAGACCACCGGCTCGACCGTCGTCTTCGTCACCCACTCCATCGCGGAGGCCGTCTTTCTCTCGACGCGCGTCGTCGTCATGTCGCCGCGCCCCGGACGGATCGCGAACGTCGTGCCCATCGACCTGGCGCAGCCCCGGACGGCGGCGACGCGTGAGGACCCGCGCTACTTCGAGCTGGTCACGCGCGTGCGCGAGGCGCTGCACATCGGCTCGGATCGCGAGGAGCCGCTCGCCCGGGCGGTCGAGCGCTGATGGTCGACGAGCCGATCCCGGTCGAGGTCATTCCGCGCGGCGGGCTCGGGCGCTCCGTCGGCCGGCGGCTGCGCGACTGGATCCCGGCGGCGGCCGTGCTCGTCCTGGGCCTGGTCATCTGGCAGGAGGCGATCCGCGTCTTCCATATCCAGCGCTTCCTCCTGCCCAAGCCCACTTCGATCGCGAGCCAGTTCTGGGACGACCGCTCGAACCTCTGGCACGCGGGCTGGTTCACCTTCCAGGAGGCGCTCGGCGGCTTCCTTATCGGCAGCGGGCTCGCCGTGCTGCTCGCGCTCGTGGTCGCGCGGTGGAAACCGCTCGGCCGCGCGCTCCTCCCGTACGCGATCGCGGCGAACGCGATCCCGATCATCGCCTTTGCGCCGATCATGAACGCCTGGTTCTCGCCGCTGTCGAAGAGCTCCAAGATGGCGGTGGCGGCCGTCCTGTGCTTCTTCCCCGTCTTCGTGAACATGGTTCGGGGCCTGACCTCGGTGCGGCCGCAGTCCCTCGAACTCATGCGCTCCTACGCGGCCGGTGAGATCGAGGTCTTCCGGCGAGTGCGGGTGCCGAACGCGCTGCCCTACCTCTTTACCGCCTTGAAGGTTGCGAGCGTACTCGCGATGATCGGCGCCATCGTGGGGGAGTACTTCGGCGGGTCGCTCGACGCCCTAGGCGTCCAGATCAAGGACTCGGTGCTCGAGTCGCGGTACGAGGAGGGCTGGGCAGCCATTCTCGTGGCGAGCATTCTCGGGATCGCGTTCTACCTCGCCATCGTCGCCGTCGAGCGCGTGGCGATCAGCTGGCACCCGTCGATCCGACAGAAGGAGGGAGAATGAAGCGACGGACGTCCTGGGCGCTCGCGGCGTGCCTGGCTGCGGGCCTCCTCGTGGCCGCAGGGTGCGGCGGGAGCAGCAAGTCGTCGAGCGGGACGACGACGTCGAACGGGAAGAACTGCTCGAGCAAGGACGACATCACCCTGCAGTCCAAGTGGGTTGTGCAGGCGCAGTTCGCGGGCTACTACGCCGCAAAGGCCAAGGGCTTCTACGACGACCAGTGCCTGAACGTGACGATCAAGCCGGGTGGGCCGGACATCACCCCGGAGCAGGTCGTCCAGAGCGGCCAGGCCGAGTTCGGCATCGACTGGCTGCCGAGCTTGCTGGCCACGCGGGACACCGGCGGAAACCTCGTCAATATCGCCCAGGTGTTCACCCGCTCGGGAATGACCGAGCTCACGTGGAAGACGAGCGACATCACGACGATCGCCGGCATGCGCGACAAGAAGGTCGGCGTCTGGTGCTGCGGCAACCAGTGGGAGCTGTACGCGGCACTGACGAAGAACGGCATCAATCCGAAGAGCTCGAGCGACGTGACCATCGTCAACCAGCCGTTCGACATGAACCTGTTCCTCCAGAACAAGGTCGACGCGGCCGCTGCGATGACCTACAACGAGCTCGCACAGGTGCTGGAGACGAAGGATCCGAGCACCGGCCAGCTGTACAAACCATCGCAGCTGAACGTCATCAAGATGGAGTCGGTCGGAACGGGCATGCTGGAGGACGGCATCTTCGTGCGCGGTGACTGGATCCAGAACAAGCAGAATCAGGACATCGCCAAGCGGTTCCTCGAAGCGTCGTTCAGGGGCTGGATCTACTGCCGCGATCACTTCCAGGACTGCGTGAACATCGTCCTCGACAACGGCCCGACGCTCGGCAAGGGCCATCAGACCTGGCAGATGAACGAGATCAACGCGCTGATCTGGCCGGCACCGAAGGGCATCGGTGTCATGAACCAGGCGGCATACCTGCGCACGGCACGCATTGCGCAGCAGTTCAAGGTGATCAGCAAGGCGCCGTCGCCGCAGGCTTACCGGACCGACCTGGCGGAGGCCGCCGATCAGGCGCTCGAGAAGCAGGGGATCGCCACCAGCGGGACCGGCTGGGTGAAGGCCGTGGTTCGCGTGGTGGCCGGAGGCAAGTAGCGAAGCGCTCAGTGAAAGGGAGGTCAGTGTGTCGGTTTTGATCAGGGGCGGCCGGGTCATCACGGCTGCGGACGACTTCGTCGGCGACGTCTACGCCGAGGACGAGCGGATCACGATGATCGGCGAATCGCTCGATCTCCAGGCCGACAAGGTGATCGACGCCACCGGCAAGTACGTCATTCCGGGCTGCATCGACCCGCACACGCACCTCGACATGCCGTTCGGGGGCACGATCACCGCGGACGACTTCGAGTCCGGGACGATCTCGGCCGCGTTCGGCGGGACGACCACGCACGTCGACTTCTGCCTGCAGGGGAAGGGCCAGCCGTTTTTCGACGCGCTCGAGACCTGGCACGAAAAGCGAAACGGGAAGGCGGTCATCGACGTCGGCTTCCACCTCGCCGTCACCGACCTCCAGGCGGGCGGCACGCTCGAAGACCTCGCCCGCGTGCCCGACGAGGGCGTGACCTCGTACAAGCTGTTCATGGCCTACAAGGGCGCGATCATGGTCGACGACGAGACGCTCTTCCGCGTCATGCACGTCGCCGCGGACACGGGCGCGCTCGTCATGGTGCACGCCGAGCACGGTGACGCGATCGACATGCTCGTCCGCAAGGCGCTCGCCGACGGGAACACCGAGCCGCACTGGCATGCGCTGACCCGTCCGCCCGAGACGGAGGGCGAAGCAACCCACCGCGCCATCCAGCTGGCACACGTGGCCGGCTCGCCGCTGTACGTCGTTCACGTCTCCTGCAAGGACGCGATCGACCCGATCGCCTATGCGCGCGAGAAGGGGTGGAACATCTGGGGCGAGACCTGCACCCAGTACCTGTTCATCGACTACACGCACCTGGAGCGGCCCGACTTCGAAGGCGCCAAGTACGTCTACACGCCTCCGCCGCGGCCGAAGGAACACCAACAACACTTGTGGGGGGCGCTCAAGAACGACGTGCTGTCGGTGATCTCAACCGACCACTGCTCGTTCCTCTGGCAGGGGCAGAAGACGCTCGGCAAGGACGACTTCTCGAAGATCCCGAACGGCGGCCCGGGCATCGAGGACCGGCTGATGATGATCCACCATTTCGGCGTTCGTGAGGGCCGACTGTCGCTGAACCGCATGGTCGAGTTGCTGGCGACGAACCCGGCAAAGCTCTTCGGTCTCTACCCGCGCAAGGGGACGATCGCGCCGGGATCGGATGCCGACCTCGTCGTGTTCGACCCCGAGAAGCGCGTGACCCGCTCCGCGAGCGCCCATCACTCGAAGTGCGACTACAACCTCTACGAGGGCACCGAGGTGCAGGGTGCGCCCGAGGTCGTACTGCTCCGCGGCAACGTGCTCGTCGAGAACGACGAATTCGTGGCCCGGCCCGGGATCGGGCAGTTCGTCAAGCGAGCGCGGTTCGGCGAGCAGCTCGCGCCGGCCGGCCGGGCGGTCGCCGCCGCGTGAGCGCGGAGCCGGACCTCGGCGCGGTCTTCGACGCCCACGTGGGCGCCGAGTTCGAGACCCAGGACGTCGACGCGACGATGGCGACCATGGCTGAAGACCCATACGTCTGGCACGTGCCCACGAAGATGGGCGGCGACGGGTTCGACGACGTCCGGAGCTTCTATACGAGCTCGTTCGTGGGCAGATGGCCCGCGGACACGAAGGCGGAGCAGATCGGGCGGACCGTCGGGGAGAGATGCCTCGTCGAGGAGCTGCTGATGACGTTCACCCATGATGTGCAGCTCGACGTGTTACTGCCCGGCGTCCCGCCGACGGGCCGTCGCGTCGAGCTGCCGGTCGTGGTGGTGATGGGCTTCGAGGACGGAAAGGTTTCCTTCGAGCGGATCTACTGGGACCAGGGGTCACTGCTCGCCCAGGTCGGCCTGATCGACCCGGACGAGCTTCCGGTGTCACCGGACCAGGCGCGCGTCTTGCGCACACACCTGCGCGACTAGCTAGGAGGGTCTGGCGAAATGCTGTAGCCGCCTTTCCCTGCGGCTTAACGTATCGGCGGATTCGTGCGTTACCCCAAACTCGGGGGCGTTTTACCCGACAAAGGAGAGATGTGGTGGGCCAGGCGCTCCAGGGCCTTCCCGACGGTCGGGCGGATCTTCCGGGGCAGGTCGCCCCCTGACCTCAATGAAAGTCCGGCCGCTTCGCGACCACCTGACGCTCCACGGCACCCTGTTAGGGTCGTCGAGCCCAGCGCCAGAGGCGGGCCGATTCCGAACAGGGGGCAACGTGTGACCACCAGCGATGAAAAGGTTGGGCGGGAGAGCCTGCCGATCCCGGACCGGCCGCGCACAGGTCTTGTCACTTACGATGCGAAGGACCCGGACACCTCCTTTCCGCCGATCGAGCCGCTGCGGCCGCCGACGGGCGCGCCCAACGTGTTCATCGTCCTGATCGACGACTGTGGCTTCGGTGCAGCGAGCGTGTTCGGCGGGCCGTGTGCGACGCCGACCGCGGAGCGGCTGGCAGCGAGTGGTCTGAGGTACAACCGGTTCCACACGACGGCGCTCTGCTCGCCAACGCGTCAGGCGTTGCTGACCGGACGGAACCACCACGCGGTCGGGATGGGCGGGATTACCGAGATGGCGACCTCGGCTCCGGGTTACAGCTCGCTGCGGCCGAACACGGCGGCGCCGCTTGCCGAGACGTTGAGGCTGAACGGCTACTCGACGGCGCAGTTCGGCAAGTGCCACGAGGTGCCGGTGTGGGAGACGAGCCCGATCGGGCCGTTCGACTCGTGGCCGACTGGTGGCGGTGGTTTCGAGCATTTCTACGGCTTCCTCGGCGGCGAGACGAACCAGTATGCGCCGGCGCTTTACAACGCAACGGTTCCGGTCGAGCCGGACCGCACGCCCGAGGAGGGCTATCACTTCGGCGAGGACATGACCGACCGGGCGATCGACTGGGTGCGCCAGCAGAAGGCGCTGATGCCCGACAAGCCGTTCTTCGTCTACTACGCGCCCGGCGCCACGCACGCCCCGCACCACGTTCCCGAGGAGTGGTCGGCGAAGTACAAGGGTAAGTTCGACCAGGGCTGGGACGTGCTGCGAGAGGAGACGATTGCCCGCCAGAAGAAGCTTGGCGTGATTCCGGAAGACGCGGAGCTGACCGCGCGTCATGCCGAGATTCCGGCATGGGACGACATGCCCGACGACCTGAAGCCCGTGCTGGCCCGCCAGATGGAGGTCTACGCCGGCTTCCTCGAGCACACAGACCACCAGATCGGGCGGCTGATCAATGCGCTCGAAGACCTCGAGATCCTCGAGGACACGCTCGTCTACCTGATCATCGGCAACAACGGCGCCTCAGCTGAGGGCACGATCAA
>Ga0075423_10001427_pt1 | contig 21004 bp, 19 predicted proteins | sample SoiMethybrSBSTD2_FD_80114 | JGI IMG/M metagenome (GOLD analysis project Ga0075423, IMG submission 80114) | Bulk soil microbial communities from a Populus tree surrounding site in Tennessee, USA - Soil MetaG P. TD hybrid SBSTD2 | ecosystem: Environmental > Terrestrial > Soil > Tree plantation...
GCCGCGTACGTGCCGACGAGCGAGGCCGTCGGCGCCCTGAAGAGCGGGTAGACCTCACCAGCGATCACGAACAGGATGGCGAGGATGGCGCCGATGATGACGATCCCGCCCAGGATCACGAGCCGGGACGTCCACCGATCCGCGGCGATGCGGCGTGCGGTGCGCGCCTTCGAAACAACGAGCGGGCGGGCCGGAGACGCCGGCCCGCCCGCATCGAGCGCTTCAGAGTTGATCGCCATCTACTGGACCTTGCTCAGCTCTTCCTTCGCGATGGTCGCGGGAATAGGGAAGTAGCCGTCCTTGATGACGACCTCCTGCCCCTCCTTCGACACCATCAGCTTCACGAATTCCCTAGTCAGAGGGTCCAGCGGCTTGCCCGGGGCCTTGTTCACGTAGACGTAGAGGAAGCGCGAAAGCGGATACGTCCCGGCATAGGCGTTGTCGGGATCCGCCTCGTAGCACTTGCTGCCTTCCTTCTCGGCGAGAGGCACCGCGCGGACGCCGGCGGTCGCATAGCCAATTCCGCTATAGCCCATCGCGAATCGGTCCACGGTGACCCCCTGGACGACCGAGGCCGAGCCCGGCTGCTCCTTGACCTCGTCCTTGAAGTCGCCGTTCTTCAGCGAGTGCTCCTTGAAGAAGCCGTACGTGCCGGACGCCGAATTGCGCCCGTAGAGACTGATGGGCTTGTTGGCCCACTCCCCGGTGAGACCCAGCTGGCCCCAGGTCTTGATGTCGTCCTTGTAGCCCTGACGGCGAGACTTGGAGAACACCGCATCGACCTGCGGGATCGACATGCACTTCATGGGATTGTCCTTGTTCACGAACACGGCGAGGGCATCGACCGAGGTCCGGATCTGGGTGGGCTTGTATCCATACTTCTTCTCGAACGCGTCGATCTCCGTGCCCTTCATCTCCCGCGACATCGGCCCCAGCTGGGCGGTGCCGGCGATCAGGGCCGGGGGCGCAGTGGACGAGCCCTTACCCTCGATCTGGATCTTGGCATTGGGGTAGAACTTGCTGAAGGTTTCCGCCCAGAGCGTCATGACATTGTTGAGGGAGTCGGACCCGATGCTCGAGATGTTGCCGCTCACCCCGCTCACCGCCCTGTACGGCGCCAGCGCCGGGTCGAGCTTGGGAGGCCCGTTCGCCACCGCATAGCCCGCCGCGAGGCCGACCACGGCGACGAGCCCGGTGATAACCGTCCGCTTTCTCATCATTTTCTCCTTTGAGTGTGGACGTATAGTGCCCCCGCTCTGTTGCGGCTCCATAACGGTATTGTTACTTTTGTGTTAACGCGGGGTGGCTGCCCGGGTCAGCGTGCGTCTTTGAAGCGGTAGCCGACCCCCCGCACGGTCTCCACGCCGGGTTCCGGTACCTTCGCGGCAATGAACTTGCCGCGCAGCCGGGCCACGTGGACGTCGACGGTGCGTGGCTCGACGAACCCATCTCGTCCCCAGACGCGGTCCAGCAGCTCCTCCCGGCCGAACACGCGGCCCGGAGCGCCAGCCAACGTGGCGAGCAGCTCGAACTCCTTGGGGGTGAGCTCGACCTGGCGGCTCTTCATCCGGACCTCGAACCGATCGCGGTCGATCTCGAGGTCGCCGACCTTGAGCTGGCGCTTCTTGTCGGGGCCGTCGCCTGGGCGGCCCCGGCGGGTGACCGCCCGGACTCGCGCCACGAGCTCACGAGGCGAGAAGGGCTTGGTGACGTAGTCGTCGGCGCCCAGCTCGAAGCCGAGCACTTTGTCGCCTTCGTCCACCCGGCCCGTGACCATGATGATAGGGATGCGCCGCGTGTCCCCGTCCTGCTTGAGGCGGCGGCACACCTCCCAGCCGTTGAGGTCGGGCACCATGATGTCGAGCAGGATGACGTCGGGCTTGCTGTCGCGGGCATGCCGTACGCCGTCGGCGCCGTTGCCCACCACCGTGACCTCGTAGCCTTCCTTGTGCAGATTGAAGCGGATCAGCTCGGCGACGTCCTGCTCGTCCTCGACCACGAGCACGCGGCCGAGACGCTCGCGGCTCGAGGGACTCGCCGCCTCGGGAGGGACACGCCGTCGCTGCGCGGGGGGAGTCATCTCACCTGTGGTTCTCACGGGCGGAGTCTGGCCGCGCGATGTTACGGGGTGATGACGGCGGCGTAAATCCTGGGTGAAGGCCTAGGGCGCGGGCTTCCGGGCGCGGATGAACGCGCTCATGAACTTCCCTTCCACCTCGGGCGCGATGGCGTCGGCGTCGATGCCCGCCTTCGCGAGGAACGCGCGCGCGTCGTCCACCTTGTAGACGCGGGTAGGCTCGACCTCGATGGCCGCGAACCCCGCGGCGGCGAGCTTGTCCCGGTATTCCCGCTCCTCGAGGGCGCCCGCCACGCAGCCGATCCAGAGCTCCACGCTCCGCCGGATCGACGCCGGCACCGCGCCCCGCACGACCACGTCGGACACCGCGAAGCGCCCGCCCGGCTTGAGCACGCGGAAGGCTTCCTCGAGGACGCGGTCCTTGTCACCGGACAGGTTGATCACGCAGTTGGAGATGATCACGTCCACGTGCCCGTCGGGCAGCGGGATGGCCTCGATCTCGCCCTTGAGAAACTCGACGTTGGCGAGCGCGGCCTTCTTCTGGTTCTCGCGCGCCAGCGCGAGCATCTCGTCGGTCATGTCGAGGCCGTACGCCTTGCCGGTCGGCCCCACCCGTCTCGCCGACAGGAGGACGTCAATGCCGCCGCCCGAACCGAGATCGAGGACGATCTCGCCGGGGGCGAGCTGGGCGAGCGCGGTGGGATTGCCGCAGCCCAGCGAGGCCGCCATCGCCTCCTGGGGCAGCCCGCAGGTCTGCGTGGCGTCGTAGAGATCGGAGGTGATCGGATCCGCACTCCCCCGCGACGAGACGGTGCCGCAGCAGCCCGTGTCGTCGGTGGCGATCACGCGCAGCGCCGCCTGGCCGTACTTGTCCTTGACTTTGTCCCGGATCGCGTCCTTAATCTCGTCGCTGGACATTCGCCGCTCCTCCTCGAGATCGCTACGGAGTTCGGGGGTAACTGTTTGATTCCTATCGTAAGGGTCCCATCGCGGTCAAGTCCCCACCGCGCCCCACGCCGTAACAATTCCGTAATTTGACGGCAGTCCACCGCTCGATGACACTCCCGCCATGGCCGAGCTGGTCGCCCTGATCGAACTGGGCTCCAACGCCGCTCGCTTCCTCCTGACACGGATCAATCAGGGGGTGGGATTCCGCGTCCTCAGGGAGGAGCGCGTCCAGACGCGCCTGGGCAGCGGCACCCCTGGGCGCTTGCCACAGGACTCGGTCGACTCGACGCTCCGCGCGGCTCACCGATTCCTCGCCGGCGTCAACAATGGGGCTCGTCCGCGCGTGGTGGCCGTCGCGACGTCGGCGGTGCGGGAGGCGGACAATCGCGAACGGCTTCTCGGCCCGTTGCGGACGCGAGAGGGCGTGACGGTGAAGATTCTCTCGGGTCGGCAGGAGGCCCGCCTGGGGGCGCTCGCTGCGCTCAGCGCCTTGCCGATCCGCGATGGCGCGATCGCCGACCTCGGCGGCAGCAGTCTGCAGGTCTCGCGCGTACGGGCCGGCCGTCCCATCCGGTTCGTGAGCTTGCCGCTCGGGGCGGTCCGCCTCACGCGTCGTTTCTTCCAGCACGATCCGCCGAGCGGACGCGAACTGCGCGCGCTCCGCGGCGAGATCCGCACGCAGATCGCGGACGCGCTGCCCCCCATCTCCGGTGACGCGGAGCTGATCGGGCTCGGCGGCACGGTTCGCGCGCTCGCCCGCATGCATCTCGCGCGGACCGGGCGCCGCCGTCGGTCGCGACACGGTCTCCGGTTGAGCCAGTCCGACGTGATCGCGATTCGGCAGAGGCTCGAAGCGGTTTCGCTGCGGCGCCGCCGCCACCTGCGCGGGCTCAAGGCCGAGCGCGCGGACATCATCCTGGCGGGCGCGCTGGTCATCGAGGAGTTGATGGTCTACGGCGGATATCGTACAATACGGGCCTGCACCTTCGGGGTGCGTGATGGTCTCCTCCTCCGAGAAACCTTCAACGGGCGCGGTACACCATGAATGACACGAATCTCATCAACCGCGAGCTCTCGTGGCTCGAGTTCAACGGGCGCGTCCTCGAAGAGGCGCAGGATCCGAGCGTGCCCCTCCTGGAGCGCGTGAAGTTCCTCGCGATCTTCAGTTCGAATCTCGACGAGTTCTTCATGGTGCGGGTCGCCGGGCTCAAGCGGCAGCTCCGTGCGGGCGACACCACCCCGGGCCAGGACGGCCTCACCCCCGCCGCCGCCCTCGCCGCGATCACGAGGCGGATCCACGAATTGGTGGACGAGCAGCATCGCTGCTTCCTGGAGGAGATCCAGCCGCTCCTTGCCGCCGAGGGCATCGCGATCATCCGCCCGAAAGAGGCGACGACCGAGCAGCGTGAGTTCCTGGAGGGCTATTTCCGGCGCGTTCTGCACCCGATCATCACGCCCCTGGCCATCGATCCGGGCCATCCGTTTCCGCATCTCCGCAATCGCGCCCTCTGCTTGGTCGCCTCCGTCCGCGCGGTCGAGACCTCCCCGCTCCCCCGTGCCACCCTCGCGCTCGTCCACCTGCCCGCTCACGTGGTGCCGCGCTTCATCGCCCTGCCCGCCGCCGCGGGGCAGTTCGCGTTCATGCTTCTCGAGGACGTGATCCGGATGCACATGCCGTGGCTCTTCCACGGCTACGAGATCGAGTCCTGCCACGCGATTCGCGTCACGCGCGACTCCGACATCCAGCTCGAGCGGGCCCGAGCCATGGACCTCCTCGCGAGCATCGAGGCCGGACTGCGCGGCCGCCGGATGGGCGACGCAGTGCGCCTACAGTACGATGCCGACCTGCCCGAATCCGTGCTGACCACTCTGGTCGACGAGCTCGAGCTCGAGCCGCAAGATCTCTACGCGGCGGCCGGCTTCACCTCCTTCTCGGATCTCTTCGGGCTCTACTCGGCGGTGGATCTTCCCGCCCTCAAGGACCGGCCGCTCCCGCCGCGCCCCCTGCCCGCGTTCGAGGGCACGTCCGACGTATGGTCGGCGATCCGCGCCGGCGACATTCTCGCCCACCACCCGTATCACTCCTTCGACGCCGTCACTCGCTTCGTGAGCGCGGCCGCCGAGGATCCCAGAGTCCTCGCCGTCAAGATGACGCTCTACCGGGTGAGCCCCACGTCGCCGATCGCCCAGGCGCTGACGCGGGCCGCCGAGAACGGCAAGGAGGTCAGCGTGCTCGTCGAGCTGCAGGCGCGCTTCGACGAGGAGGCGAACATCCGCTGGGCGCGGGCGCTCGAGGAAGTAGGGGCGCACGTGGTGTACGGGCTCGTGGGCTACAAGACCCACTGCAAGGCCTGCCTGGTCGTCCGCCAGGACCCCGATGGCCTTCGCCGCTATTGCCATCTCGCCACCGGCAATTACAACGTGCGCACCGGCGGCATCTACACCGACCTCGGGCTCTTCACGTGTCGCGAGAGCTTCGGCGAGGACGTGACGGAGCTGTTCAACCTCCTCACCGGCTATACCCGTCCGCGTGGCTTCCACCATCTGGCGGTGGCGCCCACCGGCCTCCGCGACGGAATGGTGGCCCGCATCCGGCGCGAGGCGGAGCACGCGCGCGCGGGTCGGCCCGCGCGCATCATCGCCAAGATGAACAGCCTGGTCGATCGCGACCTGATCGAGGAGCTCTACAAGGCCAGCGCGGCGGGGGTCCAAATCGACCTCATCGTGCGCGGCATCTGCTGCCTGCGCCCGGGCGTGCCGGGGCTGTCGGATCGCATCCGCGCGATCTCCATCATCGACCGCTATCTCGAACACGCGCGGGTCTTCTACTTCCAGAATGGCAGCGACCCGGACTACCTCCTCGCCTCTGCGGACTGGATGCCACGGAACCTCGACAATCGCGTCGAGGTCGCCTTCCCGGTACTCGAGCCGGCGCTCCAGCGCCAGCTTCGCGACATCCTGGAGATACAGCTCGCCGACACCGCGAAGGCGCGCCTCCTCCGCGCGGACGGCCGGTCCGAGCGCGTGAGCGCCGCGACGTCGCCCGCCCTACGCTCGCAGGAGCTGCTCTACGAGCTGACCAGCGGATCCCGTCTCCGCCCCGAGGGCTAAGCGACTCCCTAGACCGCCGGCGGTAGCTCCAGCCGGTGCAGCACCGCGCCGGTCAGGTCGTGATGGGTGACCGTCATCGCGCGCGTCTTCCCGTCGATCCGCACGTGCCCGAAGTAGAGTCCCCCGAGCGTGGGGTCCGTGTTCGCCTTCCCGCCCGGATTCCGCGTGAAGACCACCTGGGGCCCGAAGGTGTTGTCGAGCGGGTTGGGGCCGAAGCCCCCCGCGTGGGCGGGACCCGACACGAACTCGTAGAAGGGCGCGAAGTCCTGGAACTGGGCCCTGCCTGGATCGTAGAGATGGGTGGCGCAGTAGTGCACGTCCGCGGTGATCCACACCACGTTGGCGATCCCGTTGTGCTTGGTGAAGCGCAGGAGATCGGCGATCTCGAGCTCGCGCCCGAGGGGCGGCCCGTCGCCCTGGGCCACCGCCTCCGACCCCCAGTTCTTCGCGGCGTCGTGGCGCACCACCAGCCCCAGCGGCATGTCCGCCGCGATCACCTTCCAGGTCGCGCGTGACGCGAGCAGCTCCCGCTTCAGCCAGTCGGCCTGCGCCCGCCCCAGAATGCGCGCGTCGTCGGTGAGCGCGGTCTGCACGTTCTCGTTGTTGGCGCCCCGATAGGTCCGCATGTCCAGCATGAAGACGTCGAGGAGCGGGCCCCGCCGGACGGTTCGGTATACCCGCTCCGCCTCGAGGGGATGGCCGACCAGCGGCGTGAAGTCGAACATGGCGCGCTTGGCGCGCGCGGCGAGGAGCGCGCAGCTCTTCACGCTGTAGCGGCTGTCCTCGAGGAGGCGCTCGGGGAACCAGTTGTTGGTGACCTCGTGGTCGTCCCACTGCACGTACTGGGTGACCTCGGCATTCATCGCCTGCACGTGGGCGTCCATGAGGTTGTAACGGTAGTTGCCGCGGAACTCCTCGAGGGTCTCCGCCACCTTGGACTTCTCCTCGGTCACGAGGTTCTTCCACACCGCCCCGGACGGCAGCTTCACTTCGGCGACGATGGGATTGTCGGCGTAGATCATGTCGCCGCTGTGCACGAGGAAGTCGGGCTGGGTGCGGCGCATCGCCTCGTAGCACTTCATGCCGCCCCAATCCGGGCTGATGCCCCAGCCCTGCCCCGCAGTGTCCCCGGTCCATACGAAGCTCACGTCGCGGCCGTCGGGCGCCGCGGTACGGAGCCGTCCCGTGACGGGGACGCTGAGGGTGCGGAGATCACTCAGGTCCTGGAACGTGACGCGGTAGAACACGTCCTGCCCCGCCGGCAGGTCGTCCAGCGCCACCTTGGCAGCGTAACCCGTCTCGGGGAGCGCGGCGGGCCCCACGCGCCGCCGAACATCGGTGAAGCGGTCGGTCGTCGCGTACTCCACGATCATACGTGCGGGCCGGTCGGTCGCGCTCCAGATCACCGCCTCGTTGGCGCCGACTTCACCGCTCTGGACGCCGTAGGGCACGCCAGGGCGCGCGCGGTCCGAGGTCTGGGCGAAGGGACCACGCCGGAGGGGTGAGGGCAGAGCGAGCGAGGCGGCGGCGGCGGCGGTTCCGAGGAAGCGGCGACGGGTGATCGAGGAGCGGGATTCTGTGGTCATGGCCAAGGCCTCCCTGGCGCACTATCACGCGCCGATGATGCCGCCATCCGTTCGCCGGATGACGATGGTCGCCGAGCGGGGCCGCCCGCCGGCGGCGCCGTCGGGCCACGAGCTCACCGCCTTGGGCGCGGCGGGATTGCTCCGCTCGCTCGCGGTCTCCCCGGGGTGCTGGATGTCGATGAACATGCTGGTGCCGTCGGGTGTGGTGACCACACCGGTGATCTCGCAGCCGCTCGGGCCGGTCAGGAAACGCCGCACCTCCCGGCTCACCGGATCCGCGGCAAGCATCTGATTGTTGCCCAGCCGTGCGTAATCGCCCTTGCCGATCGCGCTGGTGGAGATGTCGGTCTCGATCCACAGGACACCGCGCTGATCCATCCACAGACCGTCTGGTGAGCCGAACACGTCGCCCTGGATGTTCCCGCGCTTGACCGCCTCGGGCAGCGTGGGGTCGCCGCAGAGCACGAAGATGTCCCAGTCGAAGCGGGTGGCCGCGGCGTCCCCGCCGCGGTCCCGCCAGCGGATGATGTGGCCGAACACGTTGTCCACCCGCGGATTCGCGGCGTCGGTGGCGGGCGAGCCCGCCTTGCCGCGGCTCGCGTTGTTCGTGAGCGAGCAGTAGCACTCGCCCGTCCTCGGGTGCACCGCGATCCACTCCGGCCGATCCATGGGGGTCGCCCTCGCGCGATCGGCGGCGCCGCGCGCGTTGATCAGCACCTCCGCCTGCGAGGCGAAGCCCCCCGCGGCGTCGATCCCGTTCTTCCCGTGCGCCAGCTCGAGCCATTCGCCGGTCCCGTCGGCATTGAAGCGCGCGACCCACAGCGTGCCGTCCTCGAGCAGTCGCCGGCCCGCCTCCCGCCCCGTGGCGGGATCCCACGCTTCGCGGCTGACGAATTTGTAGATGTACTCGAAGCGCTCGTCGTCCCCCATGTAGACGGCCACGCGGTTGTCGGCAGCCAGGCGCACCGTCGCGCCCTCGTGCTTCACCCGCCCCATCGCGGTGTGCTTCACCGGCGGCCGCTGTGGGTCGAAGGGGTCGATCTCGACGACCCAGCCGAATCGGTTGGGCTCGTTGGGATGCGCGGCCGCGTCGAACCGGGCATCGTGCTCGTGCCACCGGTAGCCGAGGCCGCGGTCGTTGATCCCGTAGCGCTTCTGGAGGGCGGGCACCGTCCCGGAGCGGTTCACGAAGTACGCGTTGAAGTTCTCCTCGCACGTGAGGTAGGTGCCCCAGGGTGTGTGGCCGCAGGCGCAGTTGTTGATGGTGCCCAGCACGGTGCGGCCCGACGGGTCCGCCGCGGTCTGCAGCCACGGATGGCCCGCCGCGGGCCCGCTGATCTGTATCGGCGTGAGGGCGCTGATCCGGCGCGCGTAGGTCGAAGGCCGCACCACGCCCCAGCGCCCGTCCTGGTACCGCACCTCCACCACGGAGACGCCGTGGGCGGCCTGGCTCTTCCGGACCTTGTCCGCGAGCCACGGCTCCATGCCGCCGGGATGCAGCAGGCCGTCGTCGGTGTACTCATGGTTCACCGCGAGCAGCCCATGCGCCGAGCCCGCGCTCCCCGCCGGCAGCGGGAAGAAGTGGAGCCCGTCGTGATGCATCCCCGCCTGGCCGAGCTGATCGTCGGCCGACTCGCTGGCGTCGCCCTTGAAGCGCGGCCCGGTCGAGAGGGCGTCGCCCCACGCGTAGAGCACCTCCGCGGTGTAGCCGGGGGGCACCGACACCGTGTCGGCCGTCGACAGCGGGATCCCCGTGAAGCCGAGCAGGCCGCCCTGGGCACGGGCCGGGATCACCCCGAGTCCCCCCAAGGGCGACAGCAGCGCCGCGCCCGCGGCGACGAGACCACCCGCCAGGACGCGCCGGCGCTCGAGGCGCGTGGCCAGGAGGTCGGTGAGGGAGCGAGTCGTGGATGGGTTCGAGCGAGGCTCTTCGCGATCCAGATCCATGCTGGGCTCCTGTTCTAGATCCGGGTGATGTCGGTGAGGCTCTCGAGGTGGGCGATGGGGTCCCCGGCCAGGAAAGCGAGCGGCCCGCCACGCAGCGCATCCGCCGACGGCGGGAAGAGATCACTCCCGGCCGGGTCGGTGAGCATGCCCCCCGCCTCGAGCAGGACGGGGGCCGCGCCGGCCAGGTCCCACAGCGAGGCGCGATGGTCGTGCATGAACGCGAGCGCGCCCGCCGCCACGTAGCAGAGGGCGAGCGCGGTAGAGCCGGGGCGGCGCAGGCGATAGCGCCCGAGCCAGCGGGTGACATAGGGAGGGACCGGCCCGGGATAGGGCGCGCGGATCGAGAACAGCGAGCGCGGCCCCAGCGCGGCGGGCTCGAGGCGCAGCGGGCGCCCGTTCAGCCGCGCGCCGTCCCCTACGCAGGCCGAGAACACCTGGCGCGCGAGGGGATCGTAGACGACCCCGGCGAGGGGTCGCCCGTCGCGCAACACGCCGATGGACACCGAGAAGCCGGGAATCCCGCGGCCGAAATTGTTGGTCCCGTCCACGGGATCGATCAGCCAGAGGTACCCGTCCAGCGACGGCGGCGCGTCCGGCCGGCGCTCCTCTCCCAGCACCCCGTCACCGGGGAATGCGGCCCGGATCTCCCGCGTGAGGAGGTCCTCGACGGCGAGGTCGGCATCCGTGACCATCGAATCGTCGTCCTTCCACGCCACGCGCGCGCGCTCGAAGTACCCCATCAGGACGCGCCCCGCTCGCAGGGCGAGCCCGACGAGGGCCTCGAAGCGCGGCTCAGGCGACCCGGCGTCCGCCACGCCATACACCCAGGATCACCGGGAGACCCTCCACCACGCGCACCCGGACCAGGTCCGCCCGCCTGCCCGGCACGATTTCGCCGCGATCCGGCAGCGCCACCCGCTCCGCGGGCGTCGCGGTGATCATCGCGATCGCCGCCGGCAGCGCCAGGCCCAGCTGATGGACGAGGAACGCGGCGTGGAGCAGGCTCGCGGGCACGTAGTCGGACGAGAGGACATCGAGCACACCGGCCGTAGCCAGGTCGGCGGCCGACACGTTCCCGGAGTGCGAGCCGCCGAGGACCAGGTTCGGCGCGCCCGCCACCACGGCGAGGCCGTAGGCGCGGGCGGCCGCGGCCGCCTCCATCGTCGTGGGGAACTCCGCGACCACCACCCCGGCCTGCACCGCCTCCTCGACGTGGGCCAGCGTCGCGTCGTCGTGGCTCGCGAGCGGGAGTCCGTGCTTGTGGCAGAGCCGGACGATGGCCGCGCGATGGCTCTCGCCGTAGCGCGCCTGATCGGCGCGGCGTTTCGCGATGAGCGCGGTGATCTCCTCGTCGCTCAGGCCGTACTTGCCCTGGTTGTACTCGCGATACTTGTCGACCAAGACGAATTGCCGTTGTCCGGGGGTGTGGTCCATGAGGGACACGAGCCGCAACAGCGGGTCCTCGACGAAGGGCTCGAAGTCGTTCACCACGTGCTCGGTGCTCACCTCGCAGCGCATGTGGAAGAAGTGCTCGGCGCGCAGGAGGCCGACGTCCTGCGCCGCCCGCACCGCCTCGGCGAACGGGCGCGGGTCGCGGGGCCGCTCCAGCGTGTCCACCACGTACCCGACGGCGAGGCCGTCCAGCACGGTGGTGATGCCGGCGGCGGCGAGCTGCGCGTCGTGCGCCATCACCGCGGCGGTGAGCGGCCAGGGGACCTTCGGCCGCGGCACCGCGTGCTTCTCCAGCATGTCCGTGTGGAGCTCGACGAGCCCGGGCATGAGGTAGTCGCCCTCGATGTCCTGCGCGTTCCGGAGGCGGGTGCCGCCCGGCCAGACGTCGTCGATGAGGCCGTCCTTCAATCGCACCGCGCCCTTGACCACCTCGTGGCGCGTGACGATCTGCGCATTGGCGAAGATCTCTTCTCTGCTCATGCCGCCATCTCCTCCAGGGTGACCGTGCGGGTCGCGATCTCCGCGCGTACGCCCGGATCGTGCGCGATGGCCAGCAGCGCCGCGCCCGTCGCGCGTGCCTCCTGGATCAGCGCCACCACCGCCGCCCGGCCCTCCGCGTCGAGTGACGCGGTGGGCTCGTCCAGCAGCAGGATCGGGTACGGACACGCGAGCACGCGCGCGAGGTTCACCCGCTGTTGCTCGCCGCCCGAGAAGGTGACCGGGGACAGCCCCCAGAGGCGGTCGGGAATGCGCAAGCGCTCCAGCATGGCGCGCGCCCGGCGGCGCGCCTCCCCGCGCTCGATGCCCTGCTCGCGCAGGGGCTCGGCCACGACGTCCTCGGCGGGCACGCGGGGGACGACCCGGAGGAACTGGCTCACGTAGCCGAGAGTCCAGCGACGGACGTCCAGGATGCGCCGTGGCGCCGCCGAGACGATGTCCACGGTCTCGGAGCGGTGCCGGACGAGGATCGCGCCGGCCTGGGGCTTGTAGTTGCCGTAGACGGAGCGCAGCAGCGTGCTCTTGCCCGATCCCGACGGATCGACCAGCACCACGCACTCCCCCGCCCCCACCGCGAGGCTCACGCCGCGCAGGACGGGGAGCCGCGCCCCGCCCTGCACGTGGAGGACGAACGTCTTCTCCACGCCGCGGATCGTCAGCGGCGCATCGGCGCGGCGCGGCGTCACGGGTGGAGCACCGACGAGACCAGGAGCTGCGTGTACTCGTGCTGGGGGTCGTCGAGGACCTGGTCGGTGAGCCCGGACTCGACGATCTCGCCGCGCCGCATGACGAGCAGGCGATGGGCGAGCAGCCGCACCACCGCGAGATCGTGCGTGACGACGGCGGCGGAGAGCGCGAGCTCGGTCACGAGCCCCCGCAGGAGGTCCAGGAGGCGCGCCTGCACCGACACGTCCAGGCCGCCCGTGGGCTCGTCCATAAGCACCAGGCGCGGCCGCGTCACCAGGTTGCGCGCGATCTGCAGCCGCTGCTGCATGCCGCCCGAGAACGTCGCGGGCAAATCGTCGATCCGGTCCGTCGCGATCTCGACCGTCTCCAGCCAGTCGGTGGCCTCCTGCCGGATCCGGCCGTAGTGGCGGGCGCCCAACGCCATGAGACGCTCGCCCACGTTCGCGCCGGCCGAGACGCCCATGCGGAGCCCGTCGCGCGGGTTCTGGTGGACGATGCCCCAGTCCGTCCGGAGCAGTCGGCGCCGGGCGGGCTCGGGCATGCGGAGCACGTCGACGGTGCGGCCGTCTCGCATCAGGAACTCCGCGGTGCCGCTGGTCGGCTCCACCGCGCCGGCGAGGCAGTTGAGGACGGTGGTCTTGCCCGAGCCCGACTCGCCCACGACGCCCAGCACCTCGCCGGGCCAGAGATCGAAGCCGACGTCGAGACAGCCCACCTGCGCCCCGTAGCGCTTGCCGAGCCCGCGCACGGACAGGAGCGGCAGATCGGGAGTCACGGGTCCTGTCTCGGAGCGGCGCGCCGGGATGCGCAGTGGTCGGTGTCGGAGCAGACGAAGAGCCGGCCGCCTTTGTCGTCGACGATGATCTCGTCGAGGAAGACGCCGGTGGCGCCGCACAGTGCGCAGGGCTGCGCCCAGCTCTCCACCTCGAACGGGTGATCCTCGAAGTCGAGGCTCTTCACGGACGTGTGGGGCGGCACCGCGTAGATGCGCTTCTCCCGCCCCGCGCCGAAGAGGAGCAAGGCGGGGCTCCGGTGGAGCTTGGGATTGTCGAACTTGGGAATCGGCGACGGACGCATGAGGTAGCGGCCGTCGACCCGGACCGGGTAGTCGTACGTCTGCGCCACCTTGCCGTGCCGGCTGATGTCCTCGTAGAGCCGCACGTGCATGACGCCGTAGTCCTCGAGCGCGTGCATCCTCCGGGTCTCCGCCTCCCGCGGCTCCAGCCACCGCAAGGGCTCCGGGATCGGCACCTGGAACACGAGGAGCTGGCCGGCGCGTAACGGCGTCTCGGGAATCCGATGCCGCGTCTGGATCAGCGTCGCTTCCGTCGTGCGCGTCGTGGTGCGGACGCCGGTGGTGCGCTCGAAGAACTTCCGGATGCTCACCGCGTTGGTGGTGTCGTCGGCGCCCTGATCGATCACCTTCAGCACGTCGTCGGGCCCGATGAGGCTGGCGGTGATCTGCACCCCACCCGTGCCCCAGCCGTAGGACAGGGGCATCTCGCGGCTGCCGAACGGCACCTGGTAGCCGGGGATGGCCACCGCTTTCAGAATCGATCGCCGGATCATCCGCTTCGTCTGCTCGTCGAGGAAGGCGAAGTTGTAGCCGCTCATGCCTCGGGCCTCGCCCCCGCCTGTGCCCGCAGCGTGCGGAGCAGCACCAGCTCGGACTGGAAGTCGACGTAGTGCGGCAGCTTGAGATGCTGCACGAAGCCCGACGCCTCGACATTGTCCCCGTGGTAGAGGACGAACTCCTGATCCTGCGAGGGCGCGGACACCTCCTCGCCCAGCTCCTCGGCGCGGAGCGCGCGATCGACGAGGGCCATGGCCATGGCCTTGCGCTCGGCCTGACCGAACGTGAGGCCATAGCCGCGAGTGAACTGGGGCGGCGCGCTGAGGGAGCCCTTGAACTGGTTCACCATCTGGCACTCGGTCACCGTGATGTCGGCGATCTCGATGGCGAAGCCCAGCTCCTCGGGGACGAGCTCCACCGTGACCTCGCCCATCCGGATCTCGCCCGCGAAGGGATGGTTGCGCCCGTATCCACGCTGCGTCGCGTAGCCCAGGGCGAGGAGGAAGCCCTCGTCGCCGCGCGCGAGGCACTGAAGGCGCACGTCCCGCTCGGCGGGGAAGGTCAGCGGCTCGCGCGTGATATCGCCCACGCGACGGCTCTCGGGATCCGGCGCCTCGCTCTCGATGAGCCCCTCCCGATCGAGCAGATCGACCACGCGCGGCACGGTCTCGCCTCCACCCCCAGCATGGACGGGCGCGTCCGCCGTTTCCGCGCGCGCGGCGCCGCCGCCGGAGGCCGCCAGCGAGAAGTCCAGGAGCCGGTGGGTGTAGTCGAACGTGGGCCCGAGGATCTGCCCACCCGGCACATCCTTGAACGTCGCCGAGATACGTCGGCGCACGGTCATGGCCGCCGTGTCCAGCGGGCGAGTCGCGCCGAAGCGCGGCAGCGTCGTCCGATACGCCCGGACCAGGAACACGGCCTCGATCAGGTCGCCGGCCGCCTGCTTGATCGCCAGGGCCGCGAGCGGGCGATCGTAGAGCGAGCCCTCGCTCATAACCCGGTCCACCGCGAGGCCCAGCTGCTGCTCGATCTGCTCGAGTGAAAGCTCGGGCACCGCCGGATCCCCTCGCCGCTCCCGGGCGAGGAGCCGGTGCGCCTGCTCGATGGCGCGCTCTCCTCCCTTCACCGCGACGTACACGCTAGTCCCCCACCGCGGTGCTTCGAGGCAGGGCGACGACACGCGACGCGGCCGCCAGCAGCACGTCGACTCCCCTCGGAAACAGCGTTCGATTTTCTCGCAACATAGGCCACAGCCATTCCGAGACCCCTTGAACCTCGAGGCGCGCCTCGCCATCGATGCCCGGGCCCGTGAGGCGCCGCCCGGTCCCCGCGCGCAGAACGCCCACCTGGAGGATCACGGTCGTGGATCGGTCGGGGAACTCGTCGGTCCCCAGCCCGAAGTCGTCCAGCGCGGGCAGGTCCTCGCCGTCAGCCACCAGCGCGAAGGCCGCCGCCCGAGGCAGCGCCACCACGGGCGCGCCGCAGTGGAAGCGCAGGTAGTCGAGCACCTCGTCGGTGCGAGCCCGCGGGTCGAGCCAGACCGGCGTCTCGTAGTCGAGCAGCGTGAGCGCGATGGCGGCCGCCGCCGGGAGTAGGGGCGCCGGCGGCTCCGGGAGGGGCGGCAGGGCGACGATGCGTCCTGGATGCGCCATCGCGTCCAGCACGCCGCGGAAGACACGCTGAGCGTCCAGCACCGGGTCGGCGAGGCCTGCGCGCACGCTCATTCCTCGCCCCGCACCATGGTGAAGAAGTCCACGCGGGTCGGCGCGGACTTCGCCGCGGCGGCGAGGCGGCCCGCCTCGCGGAACGCCTCGAGCGGCTCGATCAGCCCCGCCTCGAGCGCGGGCCCGCGGACGCCCTCCTGGAGGAGGGCGTCGAACACCGCGGCCAGCTCGGCGTGGCGGGTATCACGGCCCCCGACGTAGGCATGGCCCACCGTCCCGTCCCCGAGGCGCACCGAGCAGCGGGTGACGGGCAGCTCGCCCAGGTTGAAGCGCATGCCGCTCCCACCCGCCCGCCCGCGCACCACCACCAGGCCCACCTCGGGTCTCCGGAGGTACGTGTACTCGGGCCGCACGGCGAGCCGCTCCCACGCCGCCTCCAGGCTTCGCGGCGCAGCGGTCGCGAGCGCCGACATCCAGCGTCGGCGCCGTTCGGCGTCCATCGGGCCTCGCCTACTTCTGAGCCGCCAGCTTCTTGGCGGTGTCGTTCAAATCGCGGATCACCTGGTACTTGCCGTCGTCCGCGGGGACGAAGCCGCCCAGCCACGCGCCGATTTCCTTGAAGACGTCGGGGTTGCGATCTTTCATGGACACCAGCGACTCCTGGATGGCCGAGCGCAGGCTCGCCGGCAGATCTTTGCGCACCACGATGGGGTCGTTGGGGATGAGCTTCGACACCCAGATCACGCGCAGGGCGCCGCGCGGGACCTTGTTCTCCCGGGTGAGCTGCTGGAGGTCGGGGATGTTGGTGGAGGCGACCTCCACCTTCTTGTTCGCCACGGCGAGGATCGAGGCCTCGTGCGAGCCCGAGAACGTGACCTTGGAGAAGAGCTTCTTGGGGTCGACGTTCATCTCCGTCATGAAGAACGTGGAGGGCACCAGATAGCCCGAGGTCGAGTTGGGGTCGTTGAAGGCGAAGGTCTTCCCCGCCATGTCCTCCGGCCCGAAGATGTCAGAGTCGGTGTGCACGATGAGACAGGAGCGGTAGCCGAGCGAGCCGTTGGACAGACGCAGCTGGGCGATCGGCTCGACGTTGGCGTAGTTGTTGTTCGAGGCCTCGACATAGGCCTTCGGCCCCAGGTGGCCGATCTCCGCCTTCTTGAACTTGAGCGCCTCGATGGTGCCGCGGTAGTCGGTGGCGGTGGCCGCCTTGACCTTCACGCCCAGGTCCTTCTCGAGCTGGGCGAGGATCGGGTTCCACCGGCGCGTGATCTCGGCCGCGTTCTCCGTCGAGAGGAGCGCGAACGTGAGCTCCTTCGGCCACGAGGGATCCGCGGCGGGCGCGGGGGTCGCCAGGGCGAGGATGCCGAGCAGGGCGAGGGCGAGCATTCGAGCGACGCGCATGGAGCCTCCTAGATGGTCGCCCGGCGGATCCGGGACGACACGACGTCGACCGCCATCACCATGGCCACGATGAGCAGGATCACCGTGGCCGCCTCGCGGTCGTTGAAGGATCGGATGGTGTCCCAGAGATAGAAGCCGATGCCCCCTCCGCCCACCATGCCGATGACCGAGGCCGACCGGATGTCGGACTCGAAGCGGAGGAGCACGTAGGACAGGAAGTTCGGAACCACCTGCGGGATGACACCGAAGGCGATCACGTGCAGCCGCGTGGCCCCGGTGGCGGCGACGCCTTCCACCTGCCCGGGATCGATGGCCTCCACGGTCTCGCTCAGGAGCTTGCCGAGGACGCCACCGGTGTGGATGCCCAGCGCCAGCATGCCAGCGAACGGACCCAGTCCCACCGCGGTCACGAACATGAGGGCGAAGACGAACTCGTTGACGGCCCGGAGGAGATCCATGATCCGGCGCGCGGCGAGGTAGACGAGGGGGTGCGGGGCGATGTTCCGCGCCCCGAGCAGGCCCAGCGGGATCGAGATGAGCGCGGCCAGCACCGTGCCCCACAGGGCGATGCACACGGTCACCGCGCACTGCCACGCATATTCTCCGAGGTGGGCGAACGAGGGGTGGAGGTAGCCGCGCAGGAACACGCCGATGTTGCCGAAGTCGCGCACGAGCTCCAGGGGACGAAGCTCGATGACCCGCGCGGCCAAGCTCAGCAGCACCGCCAGCGAGAGCACCGCGGCGAGATTGCGTCCGGTGTGCGAGGCCCGGGACGGCGCCACCGGCGCGACTCGCGCCGCGGACGCCGCGTACGCCGTGGTGCTCATGCCAGGGCCAGCGCGGGGGCGGACAGCGGCGCGTCGGCGGGCGCCGCCACGGGCGCGAGGTCGCCGAATATCGCCTCGAGGGCGCCGTCGTCGAGCGCGGCGGGGACGCCGTCGAACACGAGGGCGCCCTGGCGGAAGCCCAGCACGCGGTCCGCGTAGCGGCGCGCGTAGTCCACGTGATGCAGGGTCGTGATCACGGTCACCCCCGCCTCCAAGGCCACGCGGCGCAGGGTCTCCATCACCATCGCGCCGTTGGCGACATCGAGGCTCGCCACCGGCTCGTCGCCCAGGATGACGGCCGGCTCCTGGGCGAGGATCTTCGCGATGGCCACCCGCTGCTGCTCGCCCCCCGACAGCGTGTCGCTGCGCTGCCAGGCGCGCGCGAGCAGGCCCACGTGGTCGAGCGCCCGGTGGGCGGCCGCGCGGTCGGCGGCCGGAAAGCGGCGCGCCAGCGTGGCCCAGCGCCGCCAGCCTTTCACGTGCGGGAGGCGGCCGATGAGGACGTTGTCCATGACCTCGAGGCGCCGCACGAGATTGAACTGCTGGAAGATCATGCCGATGCGCGCCCGGTGCTGCCGGAGCGAGCGCCCGGCCAGCGCGGCGAGATCCTGCTCACCGAAACGTATGCGCCCCTCGCTGGCCACGGTGGCCCGGGAGAGACAGCGGAGCAGCGTGGTCTTCCCCGCCCCGGAGCGGCCGATCACTGCCACGAATTCACCGGGATGGATGGTGACGGACACGCGGTTCAGCGCCCGGGTCTCGCCGAAGGTCTTGCTGACTTCGTCGAGCTTCACCACGGGCGAGATCGAGGTCGGCTTCACCGGCGTCACCGTACTGGCGCGGGGTTTCACGACTACTGCGGCAACGTGAAGGTTTCGTGACGGCCCCCATGCCCCGCGCGGGATGGGGCTCACCGGCTGCCCACGGCCTCGGACACCGCCGGCGGCGCTGTCATTCCGCCGGCGGTGAGCAGCGCCTCCGCCAGCTCGCGTCCGTTGCTCACGCGCGGCACCTTGTGCTGGTCGCCGAGCTTTCCTGCCCCGTGCATCCAGCGGTGGAACGTGCCGGGCGGAAGCGTCAGAATGCGCGGCGCCACCATGCCGACGTCCCGCCAGCGCTTGGTCCGGTAGTCGGTGTTGAGCGCGGCGAGCGCCTCGTCCAGCACCCGAGCGAACTCCTCGGGCTCGCGGGGCGGCACGCGGAACTCCATCAGCCACTCGTGGCTGCCCCGCGGCTCCTCCGCGGAGGGGTAACGCGGCGCCACCGTGAACTCGACCACCTCGGCATCGGTGCGATGACACGCGGTGGTGAGGGCGCGCTCCACCTCCTCCACGATCACGTTCTCGCCGAACGCGTTCACGAAGTGGCGCGTGCGCCCGATGATGCGGAGGCGCAGCGGGTCGCGCGCCGTGAAGCGCACGGTGTCCCCCAGGAGATACGACCAGAGACCGCCGGACGTGCTGAGCGCCACCGCGTAGGGACGTCCAAGCTCCACGTCCGCGACGGTGTGCCGCCGAGGGCGATCCGATCCGAGATCCTCCACGGGCACGAACTCGTAGAAGACGTCGTGGTCGAGGGTCAGCGTGAGCCCCTCCGACTCCGTCTGCATCGCCACCCAGCCCTCCGAGGCCGGATACACCTCGAGGCGCTCCACGGGGCGGCCGAGCCACTCGGCGAGCACGCTCGCGTAGGGGCCGAAGGACACGCCGCCGTGGATGAAGATGCGGAGGTCGGGCCAGCAGTAGCGCATGTCGCGGATGGGCCGGCCCGCCAGCTCGCGCACCCGGGCCACGCGCTCGAACAGGACGAGTATCCAGGACGGCATGCCGGCGAGGAGCCGTACGTCCTGCCAGGCGACCTGCCGCGCAATCGCTTCGACGCGCGTCTCCCAGTCGTCGATGGCGGCCGCGGGACCCGGAGCATAGCGTTCGCGGAGCACCGGCGGCAGCCGTCGCACCGTCAGCCCCGAGAGGTCGCCGACCACGCTGCGCTCGCCGAGCGGCTTGAGCGTGGTGCTGCCGCCGAGGAACAACATCCGGCCGCCCAGCAGCGGCTCCGCGCCCACGCGCTCCGACGCGAGGAGCAGCGCGTCCCACCCGCCCCGCCGGTGCGCGGCGAGCGCCTCGCGCGTCACCGGGATCAGCTTGTCACCCGCAGTGGTGCCGGACGTCTTCACCCAGTGACGCACCTCCCCCGGCCAGGTCACGTCGCGCACGCCCCACACCGCGCGCTCCCACATCCCCTGGAAGCCGAGATAGTCGCGCAGGGGCACGCGCTCCTGATACTCGGCCACGGAGCCGATGCCGGCGAAGCCATGGGCCAGGCCGAACTCGGTGTCGCGCGCGGCGGTGATCAGGCCGAGCAGCCGCTCCTCCTGCACGCCGCCCGGTCGCCGCCACGCCCGCTCGAGCGAGCGGCGACGCCGCGCCGCCCACCAGTCGAGCACCCTCGCGGCGGCGCGGGCCATCATCGGGCGACCCCTATCGCCAGCGCGGGCACCGTGCGTCGCTCGCGCGACGCGCGCAGCCACCACGCCACTGCCGCCGCGAACCGATTGGGCCACTCGAGCATCGGGGCGTGTCCGCACGCGGACAGATAGAGGAGCTCCGCATCGGGGATGAAGCGGCGGAAGCGCTCGGCCACCTCGGGCGGCGTGATGCGATCCTCCCGTCCCCACACCAGGAGGGTCGGCGCCCGCAGCTCGTGCAGGCGGGCCTCCACGTTGTCGCGCCGGGCGGCGCGGGCGAAGCGCAGGATCCGCATCGCGGACGCCGGCGCGGTCACCAGCCGCCGCACCGACTCCACCCACTCCGGAGTCACGAGGTCCGGATCGTGGAAGACCTCCTCCATCTTCTCGCGCACGAAGGCCTCGCTCGGCCGATGGGGCACGCCCCGCGTGAAGCTCCGCTCGAAGAGGCCCGAGGAGCCGGTGAGCACGAGACCGGACACGCGCGCGGGCGCGGCCATGGCCACCCGGAGCGCTACGTGCCCGCCCAGGGAGTTGCCGCCGAGGATGAGCCGCGGGATCTCCAGCGCGTCCAGGAACGCGCCCACGTGATCGGCCAGGGCCTCGATCGTGGGCGCGGACAGCCAGGGCTCGAAGATCGGCAGCGAGAGCGCCATCGGGCGGCACGCCGCGCTCAGGCGGTCGAGTGTCGCGTCCCAGTCGTCCATCCGCCCCATGAGGCCGTGGAGGAACAGCGCCGGCTCGCCCTCCCCGCGCTCCAGCCAGC
>Ga0075423_10001428_pt1 | contig 21001 bp, 21 predicted proteins | sample SoiMethybrSBSTD2_FD_80114 | JGI IMG/M metagenome (GOLD analysis project Ga0075423, IMG submission 80114) | Bulk soil microbial communities from a Populus tree surrounding site in Tennessee, USA - Soil MetaG P. TD hybrid SBSTD2 | ecosystem: Environmental > Terrestrial > Soil > Tree plantation...
CGTGGTCTATCGCGCCTACGACGAGCGCTTGCAGCGCAAGGTGCTGGTGCATATGCTCCGCAAGGAGCTGGTTGGCCAGGAGACGCTGCGCCAGCGCTTCATCCAGGAGGCGCACGATAGCGCGCGCCGCTCGCACCAGTCGTTGCTCGAAGTCTACGACAGTGGCGAAGTTGCTGGGCGACCGTATATGATCACCGAGTATGTGGCCGGGCGCAGCCTGCGCGAGCTCGGCATGCTCTTGCCGGAAGACGCGCTGCTGTATTTCCGCCAAGTCGTTGGCGCGGTTGCCGCCTGCGAAGCGGCGCATGTGCCGCACCCGCCGATCAGCAGCAACAATATCATCCTCGTGGAGGACGGCCATGTTGAGCTGCTGGAAAGCTGGCTGATGCCCGCCGCGCAGATCTCGCTCGACAACGCCTGCTATCGAGCGCCCGAGCGCACCGCAGGCAGCCCGGCCAGCCCAGCCAGCACGGTGTATGCGCTTGGGCTGCTGTTGTTCGAGATGCTCACCGGGCACCGCGCGATCTCGGGCGACGATCCGCGGGCAGTCGCCCAGGCGCACCTGACTGCGCGCATCCCCACGCTCGCCGAGATCCGCCCGCTGCTCTACCTGCCGTCATTGGAGCGGCTGCTCAAGCGCGCCACCGCTCGCCGCCCCGAGCAGCGGCCTGCCAACGCCGCCGCGCTTGGCCAGGAGTTTGACGATCTGCGTCGCGAGATCACCGGCGATACGCGTCGCCTGAGCGCGCCGCCGGTGCAGCCGCCCAGCCTGCGCGAGCGCATCAACCGCACCGCCAACGAACTGGTCACGCCCCGGCCCATGCCGCGCCCGGTCCCAGTCGCCGAGCGGTCGGCGGCCGCCCAGCCGTCGCAGCCAGCCCGCCAGCCCGCGCAGCCAAGGAATGATCGCCGCCGCTCGATCATCGTTATCACGATTCTGCTATCGCTGCTCCTGGTGGTCGCCTGCGGCAGCTATTATGGCGTCAGCCTGCTCGTCGATCAGGTCGCCAACATCGAGCTGCCGCGCCCCACGCTCGATCTGCCGTCGCTGCCCGACCTGGGGATCGAGTTGCCCGAATGGATCACCGGCGTGATCAGCGGCCAGGGCCAGGTGTTCGTCGTCAGCGGCGTGTCCGACGAAGGGCTGAATCTGCGCAACGCACCTGGTCTCAACACCGATGTGGTTGCGCAGCTGCCGAATGGCACCCGCATCCGCAAGCTCGACGGGCCGCGCACCGTCGATGACGTGCCCTGGATGCTCGTCCAGGTGCGGATCAACGACCAGGATCTGGAAGGGTGGGTCTCGGCGAACTTCGTCAAGCCGGAATAACGCGCTCATATGGACGACATACCGCCTGCTCTGCTCGACTGCTTGCGGCGCGCGCGGCGTGTCGCCGTACTGACCGGTGCCGGCGTATCAGCCGAGAGCGGCATCCCAACCTTCCGCGACGCGCTGACCGGGCTGTGGGCGCGCTACGACCCCCAGGAGCTGGCGACCCCTGCCGCTTTTCGCCGCAACCCGCAGTTGGTCTGGGAATGGTATGCGTATCGGCGCGCGCTGGTCGAAGCCGCCGCACCGAATCCCGCCCACATCGCGCTTGCCGAGCTTGAGCGCCGCATCCCCGACTTCACGTTGATCACCCAAAACGTCGATGGTCTGCACCGGCGGGCCGGCAGCCGGAACGTGGTAGAATTACACGGTAATATCACGCAAACACGCTGCTTCGAGGAGAACATCCCGATTGAGCACTGGCCGGCGACCGAGGCTATTCCACCAACCTGCCCGCGCTGCGGCGGGCATCTACGCCCCGATGTTGTCTGGTTCGGCGAGGCGCTGCCCGCGCTCGCCTGGGACGCCGCCAGCGCCGCAACCCGCCGCTGCGAGGTGTTCCTGTGCATCGGAACGTCGGGCGTGGTGCAACCCGCCGCCGATCTACCCTTTCAAGCCAGCCGGCGCGGCGCATACGTCGCCGAGGTCAACCTGGTGCCGAGTGCGCTCGATCAACTGTTCGATGCGCATATCTATGGACCAGCCGGCGTGATCCTGCCGGCGCTGATCGCAAGCATGTAGGCCGCCATCCTCTGTGAAACGTGAATCACAGGTTTTGAAAGTCCCTACATGACCGCTGGTTCATCGCGTGATATAGCGAACCTTGCATCGGACGTAAACTGGTCTGACGATAGACGATGGACGATGGACGATACGGGCGCATCGTCTATCGTCCATCGTCCATCGTCCGATTTACAAATCACATAGGATTGCTATAGTTTACGAACGAGGAGAATCTGCGATGCCGCTGACATTGCCCGATGCAGTACTGGCCCGTCTGAAGACCGCTCAACGCGTTGTCGCACTTACTGGTGGCGGCATGGCTGCTGAAAGCAAAGTGCCTTCTTTCCGCGAGTCGCATACTGGCGAGTGGGCCAACTACGATGTCAGCGAGCTAGCAACGCCGCAGGCATTCCAACGCAATCCGCGGCTCGTCTGGGAATGGTACGACTTCCGGCGACGTGCCGCCGAGGCCAGCGAGCCGAGCCGCGCGCACTACGCGCTCGTCGATCTGGAGCAGCACTACCCATCCTTCACGCTGATCACGCAGACGATCGACGGCCTGCATTGGCACGCCGGCTCGCGCGACCTGATCGAACTGAACGGCTGTCTGCGGCGCAGCCGCTGCTACGAGGCCGGCCACGTCATCTCGGCGTGGGAAGATGTCGGCGAGGTGCCGCCACGCTGCCCGCACTGTGGCAGCATGCTGCGGCCCGACGTGGTCATGTTCGGCGAAGGACTCCCGCAGTGGGAGCTACAAAGAGCCCAACACGCCGTCGAGCAGTGCGATGTCTTCTTCTGCGTCGGTACGATCGGCGTGATCGACCCAGTCGCGTCGTTTCCGCTGATCGCGAAACGTGTCGGTGGGCTGGTGCTCGCGATCACCGCCGAGGATTCGATCTACACGCTCATGTCGGAGTATGTCATCCCAGCTACGCCCGGCGAAGTGCTGTCTGATCTGGTGCAAATGATCGTCGGCGAAAGCAGCGAATCCGACATATCGGCGCTATAATATGACCAAACATGCACACGCATACAGAGTAATAGGAGCATATGCGACCTTTCACCGTTCATTCGACCAAATACGATGGTAGCCTGCACTACCGCTACCAGGCGCGCGTGGTGCGCGAGGAGCCGAACCTGCTCGTGCTGTACGGGTCGCCGGGGACGCCGCTCGACAGCTATCGCGGCCAGTTCCCCGCAGCCAACCATACGCTCGAATTCTATTGGTCCGACCGTCGCTACAACCTGAGCGTCAACTGGTACGCCGACTGGCGACCGCGCACACACTACGTCAACATCGCCACACCTGCGACGTGGCCCAACGGCACCCTGCACTTCATCGACCTCGATCTCGACGTGATCTGGCGGGCCGCTACCGGCGAAGTGATCTTGGACGACGCGGATGAATTCGCACTGCACCAAGTGCGCTTCGGCTACCCAGCCGACCTGATCGCACAAGCCTGGCACGCCAGCGAGGAGGTTCGTACGATGATAGCGGAACGCATCTATCCATTCGACGGCAGCCTGCACGCCTGGAGACCCGATGTATCTGCGTAGCGCCAGGACCTATATCCGCCCCTGGAAGCGTCAGGACGATGATCTGGCCGAAGAGTGGCCGCCCTACAACGACCCGCTCGAACCGCTCTGGAACATTCCACGCCCGTTTACCATCACGACGCAGGACTGGTATAACGGCCTTGACACGATCGCCACGCGGCGCACCTGGGCCGTTGAAGATACCCATGGCCACCTGATCGGGCGCATTTCGCTGCGTGAGATCGATCAGGGCAACCATCAATCGCGCCTGGGCGTCACGTTTGGAGCGCCCTATGTTGGTCAGCACCTCGGCACCGAGGCGCTCACGGTTTTCATGAGCTACTACTTCCTCAAACTCGGCTTCGACACGATGGTCCTGGATGTCGCCGGCCCCAACGAGCGCGCAGTTCGCTGCTACCACCGCCTGGGCTTCATCACACTCGGCTACGATTGGCGCGACGCCGGCAGCCTGTTCGACCAGCGCATCCTCGACGATCCGCGCTACATGCATCTACGCCACTTCTTCCAGCCGGGCGCGCGCGGCGTGCAGGTGCAGTTCCTCGAGATGCGCTTGCTCAAGCAGGATTGGTTGTACCGTCAGAGCGAGCAGGCCAAAGCGAACTGAGAGCACTCTTTCAAAAGATTTTTACTGCTTGTCTGTCGTTTCTTCGTCCCGCCAGGCGAAAAAACGACATCCGTGATTCGTGATTCGTGAAGAGCAGAAGGAGCACTGAAATGGCGATCACATTTGGTGTATTCGTACCCCAAGGCTGGCGAATGGATCTGGTCGAGATCGCGGACCCGGTCGAGAAGTACGAGGCGATGACCCGTGTCGCGCACGCTGCCGACGAATCGACCTACGACTCGATCTGGGTCTTCGACCACTTTCATACCGTGCCCACCCCCGAGCTAGAGACCACCTTCGAATGTTGGACGATCACCGCCGCCCTGGCCCGCGATACCAAACGCGTCAAAATTGGGCAGATGGTCACATGCAACGGCTACCGCAACCCGGCGCTGCTCGCCAAGATCGCCTCGACGGTCGATGTATTGAGCCACGGACGGCTGTTGTGTGGGCTGGGCGCGGGCTGGTACGAGCACGAGTGGCGCGCGTATGGCTACGGCTTCCCCGCCGTGCCGGAGCGCATGGGCGCGTTCCGCGAGGCGTGCGAGATCGTCACGCGCATGTGGACCGAGGAGTACCCGGTCTTCCACGGCAAATACTACTCGATCGACAAGCCGATCAACGAGCCAAAGGGCGTGCAGAAGCCGCATATCCCGCTCTGGATCGGCGGCAGCGGCGAGCAAGTCACGCTCAAGCTCGTCGCCAAATGGGGCAACGCCTGCAACGTCGGCGGCGACCCCGACACGCTGCGCCACAAGTTCGCGGTGCTGCGCGGGCACTGCGATCAGCTCGGCCGCAACTACGACGATATCGTGCGCAGCACTGGCATCAGCGTCTTTCTGCTCGAGCCAGGCGACGATCCTGCGCGGGCGACGGCGCAAGCGCGCGGCAAGACGAGCTACGAGGAGTTCGCGCGCAATGTGATCGTCGGCACGCCCGACCAGGTCGCGGCGCGGATCGAGCCACTGGTCGCGGCGGGCGCGAACTACTTCATCACCTCTTTCCCGCGCATCGCCTACGATCAGACGATGCTGCGGCGCTTCGCGCAAGAGGTGATGCCGCGCTTCGGATAGAGCAAACGTCGCATACATACCACGAGAGCTTTACCACCAAGACACCAAGGCTTCGTGCCTTGGTGTCTTGGTGGTAAAAACTATCGGCAGGAGTACCTCTGGGGAATACGCTACCTCAGGGCGAGGGCGTATACCGGCTCGCCATCCATCTGCATCCCCGTCGGCTGAAACCCAACGCTCGTATAGAGCTGCTGCGCGTGCCGATTCTCGGGATGCACCGCCAGACTGATCTGCTGACAGGTCGGATGGTCTGTGCCGACCAACGCAATGAACGCGCGCAAGGCCGCCTTGCCGTAGCCCTTGCGCTGCTGCGCCTGGTCGATAAAAAAGTGATACAGCCAGTACTGATCGGCGCTGCCGGGCGCATAGGCCAGCTCGAGCAGCCCGACCATCTGGGCATCGGCGAGGATCGCGTAGGGCAGCCATACCAGCCCGCCGGGGCGAACATACGCCTTCGCCAGCGCAACCGCCGCAATCGGCGTAGCATCGGCGACGAACCGCTGCTGATCGGGATGCACCGACAGGCGCAGCGCCGCGCGCCAGTTGTCGCGAGTTATCTCGTGGAGCGTGATCGTCGCCATCGCAGTCGCGCCCGCACGCTCACGTTTTCAGCTTCGCCTGGTAGTTCTTGCGGAACTTCGCCACCTTGGGCGCGACCACAATCCGGCAATACGGCTGCGAGCCATTGTTCGCGAAGTATTCCTGGTGATAATCCTCGGCGGGATAAAACGACTGCAACGGCGCAACCTCGGTGACGATCGGCGCATCCCAGATATGCGCCGCATTGATCTCGCTGATCACCTGCTCGGCGGTCGCGCGCTGCTCCGGGCTGTGGTAAAAGATCACCGAGCGATATTGGCTGCCCACATCGGCCCCCTGGCGATTCGGCGTCGTCGGGTCGTGCATGGTGAAGAAGATCTCCAGGATCTCGCGAAAGCTGACCCGCGCCGGGTCGAAGGTGATCTGGATCACCTCGGCGTGGCCAGTCGTCCCGGTGCAGACCTGGCGATACGTGGGGTTGGCCAGCGTGCCGCCCGCGTAGCCCGACACGACATCTTCCACACCCTGCAACTCGTCATAGAGCGGCTCCAGGCACCAGAAGCAGCCGCCGCCAAGCGTCGCGACTTCCGTGCCGTGGGAAGCTTGGTTTGGTTCTTGATTCATAGTATTGGCTTTCTGTATCATCTAAAACGCCGTAATCGGAAGTATAGCATAAATCGCGTCAAACGCTATTTGGGCTGTTCGGCTGCTCGCCCAGGCGCGGCGGCACTGCGACCTCGTCGGCCTGTTCGTGCTCGTTCAGCGCTGCCAGTTCGTCGGACGACTCGTCGCTCGTCGGTGCGGCATCCGTCGTCGCCGCAACGTCGGCAGCCTCCGCCGTTATCGGCGTGGCATCCGTCGTCGCCGCAGCGTCGGCAGCCGTTGCGGTTGCGGCCTGGGGTGCCTGGAGCCGGTGGTTGATATACACGCCGATCAGCCCGCCCGCGATCAGCAGCAGGCTAACGATCTGCGCCGTGCGTAGCGCCCCCTCGCAGCTACCGCCAACGCCGTTAGTACACAGACTATCCGTGCGCAGCCCTTCGATCCACAAGCGCCCGACGCCATAGATCACCCCGTAGAACAGCGCAAGGTCGCCGGCGCGCAGCCACCCGCGCAGTCGTCGCTCCAGCCACAGCAGCAGCCCGAAGCCGGCCAAGTTCCAAACCGACTCGTAGAGGAACGTCGGGTGGAACAGCGTGTTGGGCGGATATCTGGTCATGTCGTTATACGGTGGCAGCCGGCGATCCTGGTCGATCAGCACGCCGAAGCCCAGGCTCGTCGGGCGACCGTACGCCTCCTGATTGAAGAAGTTGCCCCAGCGGCCCACCGCCTGCGCCAGCAGGAAGGGCGGCATACAGATGTCGAGAAATGTCAGGAAGGGCAGCTTGTTGCGCCAGGTATAGATTACCGCCGCGAGAATCGCGCCAATCAGCGCGCCGTGGATCGCGAGCCCGCCGGTGGTCGGGTTGATGATCTGCAAGATCGGCTGCCCAGCGAAGCGTTCCCACTCGAATATCACATAATAGGCGCGCGCGCCGGGGATGCCGATTAGCAGTCCCAGCATCAGCAGGTTCCAGATATGCTCAGGGTTATAGCCGCGCGCCGCCGCCCGCCGTGCAGCGAGCCAGCCCGCCAACATCGCGCCGCTGATGATCAACACGCCATACCAGCGCACGACCAGCGGTATGCCGAAGATCGCGGTATTGATCAAGAAAGGGTCATCGGGGGGATAGAGCCCGATCATGGTATGCCTCTATTTCTGACCGCGCGGCTCGTCGGGTCGCAGCGCAGCATTGGGTGTGAAACCGGCTGAAGCAGTATTGTACGCCGTAGCCCTGGTAGTGTCAACGAGCGCCCCGCGAAACGAACACGAAAGGAAGGCTGCTGAAGCCGTTGATGGGCGGGCTCAGCGCTTCAGCCGTTCAATAGATTATCGCTAGGCACGCTCAGGACAGCGGGCGAAACACTCCCGCAGGTGTGATGCACATTTTTGCCGAACCCACGCACGGTTGAAACCGCGCGCTAGTATCCCAAAGCCCGCTGAAGCGGGTTAGGCACACCCGATCGTCTCAGCCTGCTTGAGCAGCCTTTGCCCCGTAGCCTGCGGTTTCAACCGTAGGCGCGAACGGTGCCATCCGCTGAGGTTTCAATCGTAGCGCCAAGCGCGGGGTAGGCTTGCAAACCCTGCCCTGCGCCGAGAATGCGCCGACGCGAGGCGTGGTACAATGTGCGTGTTTAACCTGTGCTTGACACAGCCATCCCGATTCAGACATTGCCAAGCGTTTATGCCGATCTACCAGGACTACGCCCCGTTCTACGATGGCAGTGGCCAGATACGCTTCGCGGTGCTGGTGGGCCAATATCTGCGCGAGCTGTTGGCGCAGCATCTGGTCGCCGGTCGGCGCGCGCTCGATCTCGCCTGCGGCACGGGCACACTCGCGCTGATCCTCGCCGATGCCGGCTGGGATGTCGTTGGGTTGGATGCATCCGAGCCCATGCTTGCGCTTGCCACCCACAAAGCCGCCGAAGCAGAGGTCGCGGGCCGGCTCGCCTTCGTGTACGGCGATCTGCGCGATCTGCGCGAGCGCGCCGAGCATGGCCCGCCCCCGACCGACGCTGCTCTGGCGATTGGTCGATCACGCTTTGACATGGTAACATGTACCTATGATAGCCTGAACTATCTGCTCACCGAAGCGGATCTGGCGCGCTGCTTCGCTGGCGTTGCGTCCGTGCTGCGGCCCGACGGCCTATTCTTTACCGATATGAATACCCGCCGCTTCCTGGAGCACGATTGGGGCATCCATGAGGTGCTGGAGCGGCCCGGCCTGGTCCAAGTCACACAAAGCTATTTCGATCCGATAACTGCCTGCTCAACGATGGTGCTCACTGGCTTTGCCGGCGACGACGAGCGCGGCTACCAGCGCTTCGACGAGACGCACATCGAGCGGGCCTACGAGCCGGAGGTCGTCGCTGGCCTGCTCGCGTCGGCTGGCCTGCGGCTTGAAGCCGCCTACGACTGCTTCACATTCCAGCCCGCCCACGAGCGTTCGCAGCGGATCGCCTGGGTGGCGCGCAAACCAGCCACAGCGACATGGTGAATTCAGACACGCACCGGGTCATCCGGTCGCCTTTTCAGAAGGAGCATGCCATTGAAAAAAGTCGTGATCTTCACGACCGGCGGCACCATTGCGATGAAGCAAAACAGCCCGATGGTTGGTGGCGCTGTTCCCATGCTCAAGGGCGAGGACTTCATGGACCAGCTTCCGCGCGCCGGAATTGCTCTGGTCTTTGAAGAATTCTCGAACCTGCCCAGCAGCCACCTGCTGCCCGCGCAGGTGCTCGAACTTAGTCAGCGCGTCGAATCAGCGCTGCTCGCGCCGGATGTGGACGGTGTGGTGGTGACTCATGGCACCGATACGCTCGAAGAGACCGCCTACCTGCTCGATCTGACGATCAACTCACCCAAGCCAGTCGTGATCACCGGTGCCATGCGCACAGCCACGACCGTCGGCTACGATGGAATGCTGAACCTCGCGACGGCGATCCATGTCGCCAGCGCCTCCGAAGCGCGCGAGCTGGGCGCATTGGTGGTGTTCAACGAGGATATTTTCGCCGCCTCGGAGGCGCAGAAGGTTCACAGCCAAGCGGCAGATGCCTTCGCCGCGCCCGGCAGCGGGCCGCTTGGCCGCGTCGAAGGCGAGCGCGTCTGGCTGCGGCATCGCATCCCACGACGGACTTATATTCCATGCGCTCGCCTGGAAGAGCTGGTCGATCTGATCAGGATCGGCCAGGGTGCCGATGATCGTTTGCTGCGGCACGCGATCGAAGATGGCGTTGCAGGCGTCGTGATCGAGGTCTTCGGCAGCGGGCGCGTGCCGCCGTGGTGGCTCCCGGCGATCAGCGAAGCGATCACCCGGCGCACGGTCATCGTCATCGCCTCGCGCTGTGGCGCCGGCTCGCTGCACGACGAGTATGGCTATGTCGGTTCCTATCACGACTTGCACCGGCTGGGCGTGCTGTTCGCCCAAAACCTCAGCGGCACCAAGGCGCGTATCAAGCTCATGGTTGCGCTGGGTGCCGCGCGCCGGCCCGGCGAGCTGCGCGGCTGGTTCGCCCCATAAGCAATGCGTTTTGCAAAAAACTCAAAACTATGTTGCTCGTGATCGACATTGGCAATACCAATATCAAGATCGGCGTCTACGAAGGCGAACGGCTGCTTGCACACTGGCGCGCGGCCACCGAGCGGCTCAAGCTGTCCGACGAATACGCCGTCCTGATCTGGAACCTGTTTCGGCTGGCGGAGCTTGATCTGCGGCGGGTCGAAGGCTGCGCGATCTCGTGCGTGGTGCCGCCGCTGACCAGCCAGTTCCGTGCCCTGAGCCGCGAACACCTGGGCGTCGAGCCAGTGATCATCGGACCGGGCATCGCGACCGGGCTCCACTACCAGATCGACACGCCAGGCGAGCTTGGCTCTGATCGCATCGCGAACTCGTTGGCAGCCTATCGCAAGTATGGCGGGCCGGTGATCGCGATCGCCTTCGGCACGGCGACGGCCTTCGATGTGATCACAGCCGGCGGCGAATATATCGGCGGCGCGATCGCTCCCGGCATCGGCATCTCGGCCGACGCGCTGTTTCGCCTGGCTGCCAAGCTCTACCAGGTCGAGCTGACCCGCCCGCCGCATGTTATCGGCAAAAATACCGTTCACTACATCCAGTCGGGCCTGATCATCGGCTACGCCGGGCTGGTCGAGGGCCTGGTGCGCCGGATGCACGCCGAGCTTGGCGCGCCCTGCCCGGTTGTGGCGACCGGCGGGCTGGCGACCGTCATCGCCGGCGAGACCGATGCGATTACGACGGTGGAACCGTATCTCACGCTCGAAGGGCTGCGCATGATCTACGAGATGAATCGCTCGCCACAGATCGAAGATAGCAGATAGAATGTAGCAATCCTATATGATGTGTAAACGTGACGATAGACGATAGACGATAGACGATAGGGGTGCATCGTCCATCGTCCATCGTCCATCGTATATAAAAGGCGCTTGCGTGTCGCTACTACCGCCGATCACCGAAAAAGCCGCCTACGTCGAGCGTATGTTCGCGCGCATCGCGCCGGGCTATGATCGGATGAATCGCCTGATCACCATGGGCATGGATCGCGGCTGGCGCGAGTTCACCGCGAAGGCCGTCGCGCCGCCGTCGAGTGGGCGGGCGCTCGACATCGGCACCGGCACCGGCGACTTTCTGCCCATCCTAGCCGCCTGGATGCCCGATGGCATCGCCGTCGGCGTAGACTTCACCATGCCGATGATGCTGGCCGGGCTCGCGAAGCTCGACGCCGTTCGCAATCGCAGCGCGTTCGTCGGCGGCGATGCGCTGTGCCTGCCTTTTCCCGATGACACATTTGATGCGATCACCAGCGGCTTCGCCATGCGCAACGTCTCCGACATCGCCGGCGCTTTTCGCGAGATGTGGCGAACCGCGCGTCCCGGCTGCGTTGTCGCATGTCTCGAAGTCGCTCGCCCGCGCAACCCGCTGCTCCGGCTCGGCCACCGCATCTATTTCGAGCAGATCGTGCCACGGCTGGCGCGCGTAGTGGGCGCGGATAGCACCGCCTACACCTATCTGCCGCAGTCGGCGCGCGCGTTTCCTGCGCCGGCCACACTGGCACATATCATGCAAGATGCAGGGTGGTGCGAGGTGCGCTATTGCTTGCTTGGCCTGGGCGCGGTCGCCGTGCATACCGGCGTCAAGCCGCGCAAGGTGCCTGGTGTGTGAATGTGTCGATATGAGGTGACTGTCTATGGACCGCTACGACGATCAGGATATCCGCCCGCGCCGCCGCCGGCCAGACGATGTGCCCGCGCGCCGCGAGCCGCTCATGCAGCGTCGGCTGCGCGCGGCGCGTGGTGAAGCGCTTGATCCAGACGACCAAGATGTCATTGATGACGATTACGAGCCGCCGCGCCTTCGCCGAGCACAGCGGAACTACCCGCCGAGCTATGGCGGCGGCGGTGGCGGCGGTGGCTGCGCCACTGCGGTGCTCTACCTGCTGGTCGGCGGCGCGATCGCCTTCGTCGTCTTCCTGCTGATCGGTCGCCAGCTGTTCGGCAACGTCACCAGCGGCGTATCGACCCAGATCCGCCAGATCATCGCGACACCAACGCCGACGATCCGTGATCGCGGCGGTACGATCCTGCAAATCCGCAACCTCAACCGCCTCGAAACCCAGAGCTTCTCGGTCGAGCGCGTGATCGAGGCCAAGGTCGAGCGCGGCAACCTGCTGGATAGCTTCCTGGGCGACAGGCTGCTGCTGATCGCCAGCGGCAACGTCATCGCCGGCGTGGATCTGAGCAAACTGCGCGACAGCGATGTGACGCTCTCGCCCGACGGCAAGACGATCACGCTGCGCCTGCCACCCTCGGAGATCTTCAGCAAATCGCTCGACAACCAGCGCACACGCGTCTACGACCGTCAGACCGGGCTGTTTGCCAATCAGCAGAGGGATTTGGAGACGCAGGCGCGGCAGGAGGCCGAGGACGAGATCCTCACTGCCGCCTGCGAGGGCAAGATCATGCAGAAGGCGGCCGACGAAGCACAACGCTCGATGGATCATTTCCTACGGCTGCTCGATTTCGAGTCGGTGACCGTCACAGCCACGGCTGGCGCATGCGTCGCTCCATCGTCCACGCTCAGCGCGCCCACAGCGACAACGCCCTGATTTCGCGAGAGGAACACCGGCAATGGTCACGATCTCATTCGACCCGGCTGCGGGAACGCTCTACTGGTATTTCACTGAGCTGATCGCCGGCAGCACCGACAGCGAGGGCGAATGCGCCAGCACGCTGCTGGTCGACCTGGATGGGCAGATCATCGGCGTCGAGCTGGAGCTGGATGAATCTATCGCGCCGGACGATCTTACACTCGCGCTGGAACATCCCGAGGTGAGCTATGATCGGCGCAACTACCTGCTCAGCGTGCGGCTGTTTGCGGAAGAGCCGGCCGGAGCGCAGCCGTTGCACGAGCCTGCCATCCTCGATTTCGACCACGATGGCCGGCTGCAAGGCTGTGAGTTGGTCGCGGCAGCCGAATTCGGCCTGGCTGATCGGCTAGTGCGCCTCGCCCCGTTTATGATCGCGCTTGAGGACGAAGCTGCGATCGAGACTGCGCCGCGCGATCAGTTGCTCGATCAGCCGCCCGAGGCTGCTTCCGCCGTCGCGCCGTCAAGCAGCTTCCGCTCTGGATTCGTCGCCCTCGTCGGTCGGCCCAACGTCGGCAAATCGACTCTGCTCAACGCGCTGCTCGGCCAAAAGGTCGCGATCGTCTCGCCCAAGCCGCAGACGACCCGCATGCCGTTGCGCGGCATCCTGACGCGCCCCGACGCCCAGATCATCTTCGTCGATACGCCGGGTATCCACGATCCGCGCACCAAGCTCGGCACGTTCATGGTTGAGCAAGCCCGCCGCGCGATCCCCGACGCCGATGTGATCTGCTTGGTCGTCGATCTGACCCGCCCGCCAGGGCGACTCGACGAGCGCATCGCCGGGCTGATACGGCGCGTTCGCTCGCCGCGCCTGCTGGTGCTGAACAAAGTGGACATGCGCACCAGCGACGGGCAGGCGAACGTAGACGCCTACCGCGCGCTTGGGCCGTGGGATATGGAGCTGGCCATCTCTGCGCTGCACCATCAAGGGCTGGAGACGCTGCTCGACGAGATCGTGCAGCGCCTGCCGCTCGGCACGCTGCTCTACCCCGACGACCAGCTCACCGACCAGAGCGCCCGCGAGCATGTGGCCGAGCTGGTGCGCGAGCAGGTGCTGCGCTACACCGAGCAGGAAGTGCCGCATGGCGTGGCCGTCGAAATCGAGGAATGGGAAGAGAAAGAGCGGGCGATCTACATCCGCGCGACGATCTATGTCGAGAAGGATTCTCAGAAAGGCATTCTGATCGGTGCCGGCGGGACCATGCTCAAGCGCATCGGCAGCGCGGCCAGGCACAGCGCCGAAGCCGTGCTTGGTCGCACGGTCTATCTTGAGCTATGGGTCAAGGTGCGTCAGAACTGGCGCGACGACCCTAGCTCGCTCTATTGGCTCGGCTATCGAGCAGGCGAGCGGTAGTGGCAGTCATCCAATGGCATTATTCTTGCGTAGATTATAGTATGACCATACGCTATCGTTATCTTCGATAGTAGAGCTATCAGTACTGAGGCTTGCTAGGACAATTCACCTATGGATGAATCAGCGTAGATGCGCTATACTGTTCATGTCCGCCTTATCCCTTGTTAGGTGGCAGCGCTCTCACTGGCTCGAAGGAGTATTCAAATGGAACTAATGCTGCTTTTCGTCTTCGTCGCGCTGATGGTAGCGCTGGCGCTTCGCGGGATCATGAATCAGCGGGTTGCAGTGCGTGTGCCGGTCGCGATAAATCGCCGCCATGTGACGCGGCGACGCTAGCGCGACGCATCTATACAGCTTTCAATACCTCCGGTAGCTAGCTGAAAAAGTGAATACACCTGCTGAAGCGAGGACGGCTATCGTCCTCGCTTCGTCGTGTCCGCTGAGTGCTGTCAATAGGTTGCAGGCTGCTGCCACGCGCGCCTACCCCGTGTTATAATGCCCGCTGCTATGCGAACGAATGAACAAACCAATCTCTACGATCTGACGCTGCCCGAGCTGGAGCAATTGCTGCATGGCTGGGAGCAGCCGGCCTACCGGGCGCGCCAGCTCTACCGGCAGCTCTATCTGAACCTGGCCGCCGAGCCTGCGGCAATGACCGATCTGCCGCTGGCGCTGCGCGAGCGGCTGGCTGCCGAGACGCATATGGGAACGCTCGACCTCGTGCGTCGCCAGGTCGCCGACGATGGGCTGACCCGCAAGGTGCTGTTTCAGCTGCCCGACGGCGCAGCGATCGAGAGCGTGTTAATGGTCTACCCCGACCGCGCGACGGTCTGTGTCTCGACGCAGGCTGGCTGCGCGATGGGTTGTGTCTTCTGCGCGACTGGCCGGCTGGGCCTGCTGCGCAATCTCACCACCGGCCAGATCATCGAGCAGGTGCTGTGGGCCGCGCGCGAGCTGAACGCGCTGCATTCCGAGCTCAAAAAGCGACCCGAATCGTCTGCACCGCAGCATGCAAAATTGACGAACATCGTGTTCATGGGCATGGGCGAGCCCTTTGCGAACTACGACCGCTGGTGGCGTGCAGTCGAGCGCTTGCACGATCCGCAGGGATTCAACATGGGCGCGCGGAATATGACCGTCTCGACGGTCGGCCTGGTGCCCGGCATCCGGCGCTTGGCTGCCGAGGCACTGCCGATCAACCTGGCGATCTCGCTGCACGCGCCAGACGATGCGCTGCGCTCGGAGCTGATGCCGGTCAACCAGCGCTACCCGATCGCCGCCCTGCTCGACGCAACGCGCGACTACATTGCAGCAACGCATCGGCGTGTGTCGTTCGAGTATGTGCTGATGCAGGGCAAGAACGACGAGCCCGCGCAGGCGGCGGCGCTGGCGCAGTTGCTGCGGGGGTTGCTCTGCCACGTCAATCTGATCCCCTGGAATCCCGTGCCGGGCGCGCCGCTGGGCCGCTCGGAGCGCACGCGCGTGCTCCGCTTTCAGCAGGTACTTCAGGATCAGGGCATCGCCTGCACGGTTCGCGTCGAGCGCGGCATCGCAATCGCGGCAGCCTGCGGGCAGCTTGCCGGCATAGAACCTATCGCGGCGGTCGCATAAGCGCGAGAGGGAAGCGTTCCGTGGGTCGTCGATCACTATTCAGGCTCCTCCCGCTGCTGCTCGTTCTGTTGGCCAGCAGCCTCTCGTCGGCCAGATCGCTGGCCGCACCCGCGCAACAGGGCGCGCCGCACGCCCCGCAGATCGCCTCCTATCGCATGTCCGTAACCCTCGATCCATCTGCGAAGACCGTCGCCGGCACCGCGAGCATCACCTATCGCAACCCATCGATGGATACCCTGCACGAGCTGTGGCTGCGGCTGTACCTGCGGGCCTTCCGCGACCAACAGAGCGTGTGGATGCGCGAGGCCAAGCGCGTGGGCCGCGGCGCATCGATCGACCCGCAGCAGCTCGGCGACATCACCCTGAGCCGGCTTGCCTTGGCGGATGGCACCGATCTGCTGGCGAGCGCGACGCTGACCGATACGCTCATGCGTGTGCCGCTACCGCGTCCGCTTGAGCCCGGCCAGAGCATCGAGCTGGTGACCGCCTGGGTTAGCAAGCTGCCGCGCGTGTTTGCCCGCACGGGGTATGGCGGTCGCAACAATACGTTCTTTATGGTTGGTCAGTGGTACCCCAAGCTAGCGGTCTATGATCGCGGCCACTGGGATACCGAGCCGTGGCATCACAACTCCGAATTTTTCAACGACTTCGGCAGCTACGATGTCAGCATTACGCTCCCAAAGCAGTATGTCGTAGCCGGCGTTGGCGTGCCCGACGGCGAGCGCGTGGAGCAGGATGGTAGCCAGACGCTGCACTACACCGCCACCGACGTGACCGACTTCGCCTTCGCGGCCTCGCCCGATTTTCAGACGCGCACGGGCAAAGCTGGCAGCACAGATGTCGTTCTGTACTACCTGCCGGAGCACGCTACGACCGTCGATGAATACCTGAACGCAGCGACGGGGGCGCTCCAAGCCTATAGCGCGTGGTATGGCACCTATCCGCACCCGCGCCTGACCGTGGTGGATGTGCCGGATAACGCCGTTGATGCGGGCGGGATGGAGTATCCCACGCTGGTGACTGGTGGCACAGCCGGGCTTCCCAGCGGCAGCGGCGCGATCGCGCTGGTCGTCGCGCACGAGATCGGGCACCAGTGGTGGCCGATGCAGACCGCCACCAACGAGGGCCGCGAGCCATGGCTCGACGAAGGGCTGACCGAATACTCCGGCATTCGTTACATGGCCGAGGCCGGGCGCACTCTGGGGTTCGGCAATGCCGTGATCGGTGCCGACACGCTCGACCGCCAAGAATACGCCATCGCGCCCAGCCAGCCGGCGACATTGCCCGCCTGGGAATATAACGAGAGCGGCTATGCCGGCAACGTCTATGGCAAAACCGCGCTGGGGCTGTGGACGCTTGAGCAGGCTGTCGGGACCGAGCGCTTCCGGCGCGCGATGGCGGACTATCTGGCACGCTATCGCTTCGCACATCCGACCGCCGCCGACTTCCGCGCCGCGCTGGAACGCTCGCTCGGCGTCGATCTGAAATGGTTCTTCGACGACTACCTCGCCGGCAGCGGCGGGATCGATTATGCGGCTGGGCGGATCGACAACAACGCCGCCGATGGGCCGATGGTCTGGGTGATCCGCAAAGGTAGCGTGCCGGCACCAGTTGAGAGCGCCGTGACGCTGGCCGACGGGACGCGCAAGCCGCTGCTCTGGGATGGCCAGGGGGCGATACATAGCTTTCGCTTCGAGCCGGGCAGCCAAGTGGTGCGTCTGGAGGTCGATCCGCAGCACAAGCTCAAGGCCGAGCTGGATGTGCTCGATAACGGCGTCGCACTCCAGCCGCAGGCTGGCCCGGCGCTGACGCTCGGCGGGCGGCTGGCGTTCTGGTTTCAGGCCATCGCGCAGCTGATCGGGCTGTTCGGCTGATCGGCGTATGTTCATTTGAGGAGCGCCTGTGTCGGTATTTCGGCAAGCATTGATCGATGGATTGCGCCGGACGCTGCGGCACCCGCATCTGCTGCTGCCGCTCTACCTGTGCGGGCTACTCCTCGGCCTTGTGCAGACCTGGCCGCTGCTCGTGGGGCTGGGCAACGGCGCGCTCTACAATCCGTTTCTTGGCGATCTGGCAAACGGCGGCGGCGATGCGCTGTCGAACCTGTTCCTCGGCGATCCGGTTGCACCTGGCAGCGCTGCGCTCTGGGGGCTGCTCGTGCTGCCGCTCACGGCGTTGTTCAGCCTGGCCTACAACTTCTTTTCCGGCGGCATCCTGAGCGTCTATGCGGGTAGGCGGCCCTTCTGGGCCGGCTGCCGCCACAATTGCTGGTCGTTCATGGCGCTGGGCGCGCTGCTGCTGCTGCTGGTCGCCTTGGTTGTCGTGGCCTCTGCGCTGTTGGCGGCGCTGCTCGGCGGGCGCGTTGGGCTGATCTTCGCGCTGCTAGCGCTACAGATCGTCGGTGCGCTTGGCGAATATGCGCGCGCTATCGCCGTCGTATACGACCGGCGCAACCCGTTCGTGCTGCTGTCGCGGGCGCTGTCGTTCTTCAGTCGGCACCTCGGCGGCGTGCTGCTGTTCGCGCTGCTGGGGCTCCTGATCTACGGCGGGCTGGCGCTGCTCTATACGCTGGCTGCCGGGCCGTTGACGCAATTTCCCGCCGTGTTGCTGCTCTGGCAGCAACTGGCCCTGCTCGCCGCGATCGGGCTCAAGCTGCTGCGCCTGGCCTGGGCTGTGAGCTACGTACAACAATCGGAGCGCGCACCGAGCGTGCCGGAAGCCCCCTCGAACACGCCGATTGTGGTATCATAAACGCGAACGCGACCTGTAAATCAGGTTTCACGTTTCACGCTAGCTGTGTAAAGGCTTTTGCGATGAGCACGAAACCGCAGAACATCAAAGGCATGCGCGATCACCTGCCCGAAGCGATGATCCTGCGGCATTATATCGTTGATACGCTGACGCATGTGTTCGAGCGCTATGGCTTCGAGCCGCTCCAGACGCCGCTGATCGAATACGCCGAGACGCTCGAAGGCAAGATCGGCGACGACGAGAAGCTGATCTATCGCTTTGAGGATCACGGCGGGCGCAAAGTCGCCCTGCGCTACGATCAGACGGTGCCGCTGGCGCGCGTTGTCGCGCAGTACGAGGGCCAGCTCATCCTGCCCTGGCGACGCTACGCGATCGGCCAATCCTATCGCGGCGAGCGCCCAGCCCGTGGCCGCTATCGCGAGCTGTGGCAGGCCGATCTGGACATCGTCGGGTCGTCGTCGCCGCTTGCCGACGCCGAGATCATCGCCATCCTGACCGAATCGCTCGCCGCACTCGGCTTCACTGGCTTTACCACGCTGCTGAACCACCGCCAGGTGCTGGGCGGCATCGCCCGCGTTGCCGGGCTCGACGAAGACGCCGCCGCCGGCATCTACCGCGCGATTGATAAGCTCGACAAGATCGGGCCCGATGGTGTCCGCGCGGAGTTGCTGAACAGTGGCGTCGGCGCTCAGGCCGCCGCCCGCATCCTCAACATGATCATACTGCGTGGTGCCCCATTCGATGTGCTGGAGGCGCTCTCGGAGCAGCTGGCTGGCGACGAGCGCGCCCAGGCGGCGCTGGAAAACCTGCGCGCGATCATCGTTCACCTGCAAGAGCTGATGGTCCCGCCTGCGGCATATGTCGTCGCGCCGCAGCTTGCGCGCGGGCTGTCGTACTACACCGGCGCGGTGTTCGAGAGCGTGATCGAGACGCCGCCGATGGGCTCGCTGCTCGGCGGCGGTCGCTACGACAAGCTCATCGGTGCCTTCGCCGGCCACGAAATCCCGACGGTTGGGCTGGCCTTTGGGATCGAGCGGCTGCACGACCTGATGGAGGAGCTGGGCCTTGGCCCGCGCTCGCGCATGATCGCCGAGGCGTTCGTCACGCTGTTTGGGCCGGAGTTGGCCGGCACTGCGCTCCAGCTCGCCCACGAGCTGCGCACGGCTGGTCTCAAGATCGAGACAGCGCTCGATCCGGCTGAAAAATTGGGTAAACAGTTCAAGTATGCCGACCGCAAGCGCATCCCATATGCGTTGGTGATCGGCCCCGACGAGCTGGCGCGCGACGAGGTGGTCATCAAAGATCTGCGCAACGGTAGCCAAAGCAGCATCCCGCGCTCCACCGTCGTCGAGACGCTGCACGCACTACGCGACTGAGCGAAAGGAGGCATCCAGATGGTCAGATCGACCAACCTCTCGAAGCCGCTCGATGCAACGGAGCCAGCCTGGGAGATCGCACGGCTGTTTCCCGCACAGGGGATGTGGTCCGAGCAGGAATACCTCGTGCTGACAAGGGACACGAATCATCTGGTTGAATTTTCGCACGGGTATGTAGAGGTTTTGCCGATGCCGACGCGTAGACATCAGAAAATTGTGTTCTTTCTATCTCGCATACTGCACAATTTTCTCACCGATCATGCGCTAGGAACGGTCCTGTTCGCTCCCCTCCGTGTACGTCTTTGGGAGGGCAAGTTCCGCGAGTCGGATCTGGTGGTGATGTTGGCGGAGCACCGCGATCGCGAGCACGAAGAGTATTTCGAGGGCGCGGACCTGGTCATCGAAGTGGTCAGCGACGATAATCCCGATCGGGATCGCGTCATCAAGCGTCAAGAATACGCGCAGGCCGGCATCCCGGAATATTGGATCGTTGAACCGCAGACCGAGACGATCACCGTGCTGCGGCTGAACGCGGACCGCTATGTTGAGCACGGCCGGTTCGCGCGCGGCGCGGTCGCGACCTCGGCAGTGCTCGAAGGTCTCCTGGTGGATGTCGCGGCCGTCTTCGACGAATACTGACACCCGCGCCGAAGGGAGAGCGAATATATGAACGAGCCACTGCTTGATCAACGTTTAGGTCAATTCCTCGACGAGCTTGCCAGCGCGGCACCAACGCCGGGTGGCGGCAGCGTCGCCGCGTTGAACGGCGCGATGGCGGCTGGGCTGATCACCATGGTCTGCGACCTGACGATCGGTAAACCGCAGTATGTCGCTTTCGAGGCCGAAGCCGGCGAGCTGCGCCGGCGCGCCGAGGCCCTGCGCAGCGAGCTACAGGATCTAGCGCAGGCCGATGTGGATGTCTTCAACCGTCTGTCGGTCGCCTACAAGCTGCCGCGCACCACCGAGGCCGACGCCGCCGGGCGCCGCGCCGCGATCCAGACGGTGACGCGCCAGGCAGCCGAGGTTCCGCTGCGATCGGCCCGCGCTGCTGCTGCGCTGCTGCCGCTCTGCACGCCGCTGGCCCGCCACGGCAACCGCAACGTCGTCAGCGACATCGGCGTGGCGGCGCTGCTCGTGCGCGCGGTGGTGCCGGCGGCGCTGCTCAACGTCGAGATCAATCTGGCCGCGCTGGAGGATCAGTTCTTCGTGCGCCAGGTTCGCGCGCAAGTCGAAGACCTGACGATCGGCCTCGATGAAGAGGCCGAGGGCGTGCTGGCGATCGTCCGCGAGCGCATCGCAAGCTAACGTGAAAATAGC
>Ga0075423_10001429_pt1 | contig 20996 bp, 16 predicted proteins | sample SoiMethybrSBSTD2_FD_80114 | JGI IMG/M metagenome (GOLD analysis project Ga0075423, IMG submission 80114) | Bulk soil microbial communities from a Populus tree surrounding site in Tennessee, USA - Soil MetaG P. TD hybrid SBSTD2 | ecosystem: Environmental > Terrestrial > Soil > Tree plantation...
CGCTCGGAGGTGATCGTTTCGACATCGTCGCCACGTCGCAACGTGGCATTGATCTCGCCGTCTGTGACGTACGGGCCGAAGCGGCCGTCCTTGATCATCATGGGTCGCCCGGATGCTGGATCAGCGCCCAGATCCTTCAGCGGCGGTTTGGCAGCGGCGCGGCCGCGTTGCTTGGGCTGAGCGTAGATCGCCTGAGCTTCCTCCAACGTGATCGAAAAGATCTGATCTTCACTCTCCAGGGAGCGAGAGTCGGTGCCCTTCTTCAGATAGGGACCGTAGCGGCCATTCTGGGCGGTGATGTCTCCACCGTCGACGTCCTGGCCCACCACTCGCGGCAGGCTCATCAGCTCTAATGCCTGTTCTAGGTTGACCGTGTCGACGTTCATGGACGAGAACAGCGATGCGGTGCGCGGCTTGGCACTCTTGGGTGCATCCTCCTCGAGGATTTCAGTCACGTACGGCCCGAAGCGCCCGTTCTTGGCAATGATCATCCGAGACGTTGCAGGATCGATGCCCAGCTCATGCTCTTCACCCACCGGCTTGGCCAGCAACTCGCGAGCAAGATCAATTGTGAGCTCCTCCGGCGGAAGATCATCGGCGACATTGGCCCGGCGACCCTCCTCATCTTCGACATAGGTGCCATAGCGGCCGACCCGGACAACGATCTTGGGAGCGCCCGTCTCCAGCCCATCGGGATCGTTGATCACGAAAGTGGAGAGCCGACGAGCATCGATCTCGCCGAGCTCGGTGACGAGCCGGTGCAGACCCTCGCGGTTGTCATCGCCGAAATAGAAGTTGGTCAGGACTCTGAGCCGCTCTGCGTGCCCGTCGGCGATCTCATCCAGCACGTCTTCCATCTCGGCAGTGAAGGCATAATCCACCAGCCTCGGGAAGTGCTCCTCGAGCAATCGGGTCACCGCAAAAGCCAGCCAGGTCGGGACCAGCGCTGTACCCTTCTTGAACACATAATCCCTGGCCGTGATGGTGCGAATGATCGTTGCGTACGTCGACGGCCGGCCGATCTCCAACTCTTCCAGCTTCGCCACCAGCGACGGTTCGGTATATCGAGCAGGTGGACGCGTCTCGTGGCCCGATGCCGTCACCGATTCCGGTCGCAACGGCTGACCGGCGGTGAGTCGAGGCAGCCGGGTCTGCTCGTCATCGCTGTGACCGTCGATCTCCTCCACCGACTCCACATAAGCCTTGAGGAAGCCGTAGAAGGTGATCGTGCGGCCTGATGCCACAAAGGTGCATGGCTCACCTTCGCTGCGCCGAGCGTTGATCTTGACGGTGATCGAAAGGCCCTCAGCGTCCTTCATCTGAGAGGAAATGGTCCGCATCCAGACCAGCTCATAGAGCCGCAACTGATCACCGGTAAGCCGCGTCTCACCTGGCGTCAAGAAGGTCTCGCCGGCCGGCCGGATCGCCTCATGCGCCTCCTGGGCGTTCTTCACCTTGGATGTATAGATGCGCGGCTGATCCGGTAAGTAATCGGCACCGAAAAGCTGCCTGACCTGTTGCCGCGCCGCGGCGATCGCAGCGCCTGAGAGCGTGATCGAGTCGGTACGCATGTAGGTGATGAACCCGGCCTCGTACAGCTCTTGTGCGACCGACATCGTTCGCTGCGCGGTGAAGCCCAGTTTGCGGCCGGCTTCCTGCTGCAGCGTGGTGGTCCGGAACGGCGGGTATGGCCGGCGGGTATAGGGCTTGGATTCCACGTTGTCCACCGCGAAAGTGGCGGACCTCAAGGAATCTGCCAGAGTCTTGGCCTGAGTCTCATCCAGCCGGATCAGCTGATCATGGTCCTTGGTGATCAAGGAACCCCGGGAATCGAAATCACGACCCTGGGCAACGCGACGCTCACCGACTCGAGTCAATCGAGCGGGGAAGAGCGGCGGCTCAGCCTCGGCTCCGGCGTCCAAGATCGCATCCAGATCCCAGTACGAGGCGCTTCGGAAGGCAATACGCTCCCGCTCCCGATCAACGATAAGCCGAGTCGCCACCGACTGCACACGGCCAGCCGACAGCCGTGGCATGACCTTCTTCCATAGCACCGGTGATACTTCGTACCCATAGAGACGATCAAGGATGCGCCGAGTCTCTTGGGCATCGACCAGATCCTCGTCAAGATCACGGGGATTGGCGACGGCCTCTGCAATGGCGGTCGGTGTGATCTCGTGGAAGACCATGCGTTTCGCCGGAACCTTGGGTTTCAGCTCTTGCAGCAGGTGCCATGCGATCGCCTCGCCTTCACGATCGCCGTCAGTGGCCAGCAACAATTCGTCAGCACCGGCGAGGGCTTGCTTCAATGACCGCAGCGTCGCCCGCTTCTCCGGGCTCACCACGTAGATCGCCTCGAAACCGTTGTCCACGTTGACGCCGGTACGCGCCCACTTCTCACCTTTATATTTGGCGGGCACCTCCGCCGCACCGGTCGGCAGGTCGCGAATATGACCGCGGCTGGACTGGACGACGTAACCGTCGCCCAGGAAGCTGGCGATCTTGTTCGCCTTGGTCGGGGACTCGACGATCACAAGCCGCTTGCCTCCTGGCTTGACTGCCACCGATACTCACTTTCTCTGTCACACTGATCTCGCGCGTGGCCGAACATCAGATCAGATCATCAAGAGCGATCCGACGAATCTCAGCTGCCGCCCCCAGCGCGCATACTCTACGGCCCACGATCAACTAAGACGAAAAACGCCACTCTTTCGGGATGAATTCCCAAGCACACGGGGGCTCTGCCCCCGTGTACCCCCGCTGCGGGCGCTGCCCCCAGAACCCTGGAGAAATGAACGCAGTCCCGATTGCTACTGCGGGTACTGGGTGAGCGGGTAGGCCGGTGCAGGCGGGACGCCAGCCGGAGGCAGCGGTCGCGCCGGCGGCTGATAATAAGGCTGAATGCCGGCCTTCTTGGCCTGCCACAGGATCAAGGCGAGGGCGATCCCGTAGACCACAATCGCCATCACCAGCATCATTGGCGTCCCGGTTGTCTGAGCCCCGACAAACGCCTGCGACCAGCCTCCAAAGATCACGACAACGAAAAACGTCAGGACGTTGTTGATTGCGTGTATAGCGATGGCAGCCTCGAGTCCACCCGTCCGCCACGCGGCTAGCCCTCCGACCACGGCAAGGCAAGCAATGGTGCCCAGTATCCACGGATCTGGGCTCATGTGGGCAGTGGAAAACGCCACGGCCGACACCACCAGCGAGGCAATCAGTCCGACCACGGGACTGGCGAACCAGGCGCCGACGTTTTGCATGATCCAACCGCGGAAGAAGTACTCCTCCCCCGCGGCCTGTAACGGCGTCATGACAACCACGATGACCAGCAGCGCCACCCAGTGGTCGGGACGCGGGGACGCAGCAGGTTGCGCAAACAGGGCAAGCCCCGCGTAAATGGCCCAAAGCGGCAGGATGACCGCGATACAACGGAACAGCCACCGCCATCGGATGCCACCAGCGACAGATGAGAGAAACCGCGGCCGAACCCCGTGCACGATCCAGATCGACAATCCGCTGGCGGGGATCGCCACGATAAGCGAGAGATTGAGGTAGATGAAGCCGACTGGACCCAGGTTGGCGATGTCTGTTGTTGTTCGTACGGCGTACTCAGCGAGGTTGGGCGCGCCGCTGATCATGCCGGCAATGATCACAGGCACGATCATCGCGAAAGCCAGAATGAGCCAAAGCACCAGGACCAGAACAAGGCATAGCACCGGCTTCCACCAGCGATACCTGGGGCCGCGAAGCATCTGCTGGTACAACCGAGGACCGTCCGGCATTGCGCTGACCGGCCTCACCTGCGGGACAGGAGCCTGCGCGAACGAGGGCTGCTGGAAGGACGGCGGGGGCGGCGGGTACGCGTTGGGGTATCCGTACGGTTGCTGCGGCCCTGTGGGGTTGTAGCTGGCTGGTCCGAGTTGGGTCGGCTGCTGCTGTATTGGCTGGGGCGGCGGATACCCGGCAAGTGCGGGGTCGGGCTCGTACGCCTCAGGTGGTACCTGGTCGAAGCCGCGCGTGAAACCTTCGCCGGAAGGATTACTGGTCATCGCAATCCAGTGTGCCTTGCGGGCGGGATCGGGTAGACACCCGCGACCGGCGTCCCTCATTTAGCTAGTTTGTCAACCTTTGCCTCGGATTGCTCCCTCGGAACCTCAACAGCTTGCTCCGCTGGCAATTCTTTAGCCGGCGCCGGCTCTTGTGGAGCGCTGGCCATCGCCACGCCGCGACGGGTGCTGATGGCCACCATGGTGATGATGATGACCAACGCGATGCCTGCAATGACATAGCGCCAGGCGGTCGGCGTTGTGCTCAGCGGTGACATCGCTACAACGGCTGGCGCAATCAGCAAGGACACCAGGTTCATCACCTTGATGAGCGGGTTGATCGCCGGTCCCGCCGTGTCCTTAAAGGGATCGCCAACGGTGTCACCGATCACGGTAGCCGCGTGCGCCTCCGAGCCCTTACCGCCATGGTGGCCATCCTCAACCAGCTTCTTCGCGTTGTCCCAGGCGCCGCCGGAGTTGGCTAGGAAGACTGCCATTAATGTGCCGGCAGCAATTGCACCTCCGAGGTAGCCGGCCAGTGCTGGCGCACCGAGCCCAAAACCAACCGCAATTGGGGCACAGATTGCGAGCAGTCCTGGTGTGGCGAGCTCGCGCAACGAGTCCTTGGTACAGATATCGACGACCTTGCCGTACTCGGGCTTGCCCGTGCCCTCCATGATTCCGGGGATCTCGCGGAACTGACGGCGTACCTCGAAAACCACCGCGCCGGCGGCACGTCCGACTGCGCTGATCGCCAAACCGGAGAACAGGAAGACGACAGCAGCGCCAAGCAGGACACCGACCAGGGTCTGCGGTGCGTAGACGACGGCCTGGTCGACGAACTTGCCGAAGTTGTCGACCAGCACTGTACGGATCGCGTCGGTGTAGGAACCGAAGAGCGCGGTCGCGGCCAACACGGCGGTAGCGATCGCAATTCCCTTGGTGATGGCCTTGGTGGTGTTGCCGACGGCGTCGAGCTCGGTCAGGGCCTGGGCACCGGCGCCGTGTACATCGCCCGACATTTCGGCGATGCCCTGAGCATTGTCAGAGACCGGACCGAAGGTGTCCATGGCCACGATCACGCCGACCGTCGTGAGCAGTCCGCAACCAGCGAGCGCTATGGCGAACAACCCGACGACACCCGAGCCGCCCAGCAGGAAGGCGCCGTATACCGCTGCGCCGATCACGACGGCGGTATAGACCGCCGACTCCAGCCCGACCGAGACGCCGGCCAGCACAACAGTTGCCGGGCCGGTGAGCGAGGTCTTGCCAACATTCTCGACCGGCCGATCCTCCGTACCGGTGTAGTAGCCGGTAAGGCTGAGGATAACGACGGCAAGCACGATTCCGATGACGACTGCACCGATTGCGACGATCCGCGGATCATCGATCACCCCGTGCTCAACACCAGGCGGCAGGTTGAGTGCTGCGAACGAGGAGGGCAGGTACGCGAAGGACGCGATCGCCACGAGTACTGCGGAGATAGCCGCAGATATATAGAAGGACCGGTTGATGGTCCGCAGGCCGTTTTCGCCCGCTCGTGGGCGGGTCAGGAAGATACCGATGATGGCGGTAATGACGCCGATAGCGGGAACGATGAGCGGGAACACCAGGCCGGCCTCACCGAAGGCTGCTTTGCCCAGGATCAGTGACGCGACCAGCGTTACCGCGTAAGACTCGAACAGATCGGCTGCCATGCCGGCGCAGTCGCCTACGTTGTCACCGACATTGTCGGCAATCGTGGCGGCATTGCGCGGGTCGTCTTCGGGAATGTTCTGCTCGACCTTGCCAACCAGATCGGCGCCAACATCAGCGGCCTTGGTAAAGATGCCGCCACCGACGCGCATAAACATGGCGAGCATGGCGGCTCCGAAGCCAAAGCCTTCAAGGATGGTCGGGGCATCCCCGCGGAAGATGATGACCACAAGTGCGGCCCCGAACAGGCCCAATCCAACCGTGGCCATGCCGACATGCGCTCCGGTGCGGAAAGCGATCTTCATGGCGGGGTCGCGGCCCTCGTTACGCGCGGCGGCGGCCATGCGGACATTCGCCCGGACTGCCAACCACATGCCAAGGAAACCGATCAGCGCAGAAAAGACCGCTCCGGCTAAGAAGGCGACGGAGCGGGAGATGCGCAAGGTCAGGCTGCTGAAGTCAGCGCTGGCGTGCACCGGAAGCAGCAGCAAGAGGAAGAAGGCCGCTACCGCGAAGATGCTCAGCGTGCGGAACTGGCGACCGAGATACGCGCTCGCGCCCTCCTGCACGCCGCGAGCGATTGACTGCATATTAGGAGTGCCGTCATTAGCCGCAAGAACTTCGCGACGGAAGATCATGGCCATCACAAGGGCTAAGAGGGCGATAACGCCGACTGCCGCGACGAACGTCAGGTTGACTCCCGACAAGTTAATAGAAGTCACTTCCATCGGAATTGGAAGTAGGGACATGCATCGTCCTCCTGAGACATTCGGCACTCGCGGCTACTGCCCTTAGCCGCTCGCGAAGTCTAACCACAAGTGGCACTGGTTTGGTTGTCGAGGCGTACACGCGGTATCGCGATGAGCCCTGCGGCCGAGTCCAGACCCGCGTTCGAAGTGAACGGCGGGGGACTTGACCTGCTGAGCCCGCAGACGACGATCGGAAGACGCCTCGTCGCGTCGCTGCCTGTAGAGCGTACCCCAGGTGATAATGACCCTATGGTCGTGCTGGCATTAATACTGCTTGTCTTTGTGGCAGTTCTCGTAGTGGCGATTGTGGTGAGCAATCCCCAGACCTACGACCTGTCCATCTTCGGAGCCGTGATCCCGGCGACAAGCGCCGGCATCTTTATTACCGGTGCTGTGACGATGGCGGTGACCATCCTGGCTTTGCTGCTACTGCGCGCTGGGATGCGCCGTGCGCGAGCACGCCGCACGAAGCTGAAAGAACTTGAAGCCTCCGACCAGCCGTCGGCCACCAGCTCTAGCAGTGCCCCAGACGCCTCCAGGACCACAAAGGACACCAGAACCGAGTCGACGGACGCCAGAACCGAGTCCAAGACCGCAGCCACGTCCGCAACGAGCGACGCCACCGCGCCAGAAGCCTCCAAGGACGCATCAAGAGCTGATGTCGAGCACCAATCGTCCACCACGGCAGCAGAGCGGCAGGCAATGCTGGATGAGGCTGACAGGCTGACCCGCGACGAGCCTCAGGCCTGAGCCGCATTATCAGGCGGCCTCATGAGGCACCGCAATCCTGCTCGGCGCTGATCAGCTCTTGCTCCTGACAATTCATTGCCACTCCTCGGTTCTCAGCTCTCATCGCACTGGACCGGCATGGGCCTCCGCCGCGACTTGCTTCGGCAGCTGAGGGACTCGTGTACGCGCAGCTACAGAAACCCGCACAGTTACCACGAAGTCGATCGCATCGCCCACCAGACCGCACCGGTCCACTCGCGCACCGTTTTGCCGCGCAGTTTGACGCGCCTGAGCACAAGCATCGCGACCGTGCTCGAAGGCCGCGGCCCCGCTTAAGGCGCTAAGGTCAGCCGCTGCCCGGGCCTGGTGATAGCCGGTTGCATAACCGGCAATGACCAGTGCGGCACTGGTGAGCGTTACGACAACGGCCATAACTCCGACCATCAGGACGGATGCGCTCCCGCGTTCGGCGGGCGTGGCTCCCTTCGTCGTCACTGCACTCACCGTGCCGCCGGTTCTGGGACCACCTGGGCCCGAGCCTCTAGCGGGACTGCGACCAGCCAACGCCCCAGCGGCCGAGCCCTTACTCGTACGACAACCGTGACGAGACTGGGGCGCTTCTCGATCGTGAAAGTGGCGCCTGAAGGAGCCCCGGCCTTTGCTTTTGCGACCGCAGCATCATCAGCCCGAGCCGCCTGTCTGGCAACAGCCGCCGCCGCATCGACACAACGCAGCTGGGTGACAACCAGATAGATCCCCCAGCACATCATCGTCAGCACTGCGAATGCAGCCAGGATCGTAACGGCCAGCTCGGCCGTGACCATGCCTCGTCCGTCCCGCGCTTTGATCATCGGCACCTTGATCATCGGCGATTTGATCAATGGCGATTTGATCAATGGCGATTTGATCAACAAGGTCATGACTCTGCGCTCGGGAGCCTGGGCCACTTCTCACTTGATGTAGTCGGAGAACGAGCGAATCACCATCAAGATGAAGTTCAGCAGCGTTTTCTCGACCTCACCGCTCGTCACGATTGCCAGCAGCACGCCGGCGATCGCGACGGCGGCAATGATCCCGACCGCCCACTCTGCGCTGACCATGCCTCGCTGGTTACGGCGGCTGGGTGATACGGCCTCGATCGGTTCGTCATGGACACCGCGACGGTGGTTGATAACGATCGCCTTCGCCGCGGAGATGTCCTGGCTCATGGTTCCTCCTAGGGTGTATCGCACACTCCTTCTGGTGCGGCATCGCTTCCGATGCACCTGGAGTCTCCTTACGGCTGAACAGATCGTGCGCCCGCGCGCCAATCTGTTGACAGCCCTCCGAACGCATGACCAGTTGTGGATATCTAGGAAATCCATGCCGTCACGCGAACGCGTTGAACACCGCAGATACCACCGCTGGCACGATTCCAAGCAGCATGAAAGAAGGAATGAAGCAGATCATCATCGGGAGCACACTGCGTACGCCAACACTGCGAGCCCGTACCTGGAGCGCACCACGACGTGTCTCGCGAGCCGCAGCAGCGTGCTGTTGTAGGCCCTGCACCATCGACGTCCCTGACTCCACTGAGCGCGTCAGGTCCTGAGCCGCGAGACCCAGCTGCGGATGATCATGAATGGATTTCCAGGCTGCCGCCTCGGAGACACCCAGCTTCAGCATCGCCAACACTCGACCAAGATCGTCACCCACCGGACCATCGAACGCTTGTGCCACCGCCTCACATGCCGTGCGAGCCGGCAAACCAGCAGCCAGGCAGGCGGCCAGCAGCTCCAGAGCCTGCGGTGATTCCATGATCAACTTTTGTCGGCGCTGCCGAGCCGAGCGAGGTTCCAGCCAGCCGAGTGCCAGCACTGCCGCCACGGCGACGATCGGTATCGTGAATACCCAGCCCCGAGACCATCCGAGGATCCGAACTGTCGCGACGGCAAGAGCGACCGCGCAGGCTGCGCTCAGCAGTACTCGACGGGAGAGCGGTGGCGCGTCTGGCCGGCCGCGAATGAGACGCGCGAGCGGCACCATCACAGCGGTCACCTTCAACCTGGCGTTCGTCATCCGACGAAGCTGACCGCCGGGGTGCCGCAGCGCCAAAAACACTGTCAAACCCGCAAGCGCCGCGCAGAGGAGGCCGGTCTCCGACCGCATCTCGAAGCCCGCCAGCAAGACAATCATGAGATTGAAAGGCACGGGCTATACATCCCCGGACGCGTAATAAGCCAGCGCCTCGATCCATAGCACACCGGCGCAGGCCAGCAGCACTCCCACAAGCAGGCAGGCCCAGCCCACCGGTCCAGATAGAAGCCATCGCGCCGGATCACCTCCGAGCAGATAGCCGATTCCGATACCAAAGGCTGGCAGAACAGCCATCACCTTGCTGGTCGCGCGGGCAGCGGCAAGCTCGCTGTTGACGACCTGGGTCAACGCTTGGTCAGCAGCGAGGCTGCCGGCGACCTGATCCAGCGTCGTGGACATCGGCGCGCCGGTATCAATCGAAATCTCCCAGGCCCGTGCCAGCTGGAGAAGACCGGAATGGCCAGGACGATGTGACTCCTGCCGCCACACGTCCACGACATCGCCACCGACGGTGTGGGCGTGGTGGCTGTTGCGAAGCACCTCACAACCGGCTGCGGCAATCGCTAGTGCAGCGGAGGGAATCTGTCCCACGCGAAGGTAGGAGGCCAGCACCGTACATGCATGCGCAACATCGGCACGCGCCCTAAGTGCTGATCTTCGTCGTCGATACTGTGCGACCAACCGGACCGTTGTTGCCCCCACCCCTAGTGCTGCGAGGATCAGTACCGCGCTCCGCACATTCGCCAGGTAGCCGGTCGCGACGATCAAGATCAAAAGGATGATCGCCACAGCAAGATAGATCCCTGATCGTCGTCGACGCCTTCGCCGCTCGGCGATCGGCGCCGATTCCTTCGGGGCCTCAGACGCCGTCGAGGCAAGCCGCGTCCTAAGCTGTCGGGCTGCTGGTCGCGGCACCGCCAACCACGCCGCGAACACCGCGCAACTCAGGCAAAAGACGATCATGATCATTTGTCGAGCATTCGCTCCAGTTGCCCGCTCCCTGGGCCGAGCACAGTTCGACCGTCCGGGTGAAAAGCCAAGGCGCACTCGCTGCGTACCAGTCCGTCTGTTGCATCCCGGACGAAGATCGAAATCTCGGCAACGTGACGTATCCCAGCGGCATCACGAGTTACGTGGATCACCGCATCAAGCGCAGATGCCAGCTGGGCGTGCAATGCGGCACGCGGCAGTCCGCCAAGGGAGGCCAGGGCTTCCAGTCGGGCTGGCACATCGGCGGTGGAGTTGGCATGCACCGTGCCGCAACCACCTTCGTGACCGGTGTTCATGGCAGTGAGCAGGTCACAAATCTCTGCTCCACGCACCTCGCCGACCACCAGCCGATCAGGACGCATTCGCAGTGACTGACGAACAAGATCAGTAAGACTGATCGCTCCGGCCAGCTCAGTGTTGGCGGGCCGGCCCTCGATCCGCACGAGATGGGGATGGTTTGGCGCCAGCTCCCGGGAATCCTCAACAATGACAATCCGTTCCCGGGCTGGAACTAGCGCCAGAAGTGCCGCTAGCAGGGTCGTCTTACCGGAACCGGTTCCACCGCTGATCAAGAACGCTAGCTTCGACTCGATCATGCGTGACAACACATGTGCCGCTCCCGGCGTTATGGAACCTGATGCTATGCAGTCCTCGATCGAGAAGCTTCGCTGCGCCGGCACGCGAAGAGACATGCAGGTTCCGGGTGAGGCGAGACAGCCCAGCACCGCATGTACCCGGGTGCCGTCAGCCAGCCTTGCGTCGACGAAAGGTGCCGCATCGTCAAGACGGCGGCCAACAGATGCCGCAAGCCGCTGGGCAAGCGCCCGCACGGCGCTCTCATTTGGAAACCGCACTTTGGTCAGCTCGAGGCCGGCACCACGATCGATGAAAACCTGATTGGGACCATTGACCAGGACGTCGGTCACGCTTGGCTCGCGGAGTAGCGGCTCCAACGGACCCGCGCCTACACTCTGCCGCCGCAAGGACTCCACCGCATCGAGTACGGCCGAGTCGCTTACAGCGAGACCTTCGGCTTGCATGGCAGACGCAACATCAATCGGCGTGTATTGCCGACCGAGGGCAGCTAGCCGATCCCGTAGGAGGTTCAGAGTGAGCGCATCGGAATCCAGACGATCCGGCATCGAGGGCGTCATTGCGGTCGTCATGTCCTGACCAGCGCCCTCTGCCCGTTTGGCTCGCTAGGCGCCAGCTCGTCGAGCAGCTGACGGCAGAGCCGCGACAGTGAGCTGCGCGGAGATCGGCCTGGCGGATCTCCGCGCTCCGCCGCCAGGGTCAGGGCTGGATCCTCGGGGAAAGACCCAAGCAGTGGCAGACCAACACCGCTGGCGACAAGTTTCGGCTCCAGCAGGCGTGACCGGCTGTGCCTCACCACGACCCGTAGGTGCTCGCACTCGCCTTCCACTTCGCGTACCACCTGGCGTGCGGCGGCAATTCCACGAATGTCGTCTCGTACCAAGAGCACAGACAGCTCGGCCTGCCGCAGCGCCTCCCGTGCGGCGACACCTAGACTTCGCGAGAGGTCGACGACCGTGATCTCGTGGCTTCGCATCGCCGAGAGCAGCACCGCCTTAAGTTGCTCGGCATGCGGCATCCAACCTCGTGGCGATTCGCCACGGTCCATGGACAACACATCAATTCCGTCGACGAACGGCAGCTGACCAGTCAGATCGCCAAGGTGGCCACGCGCAGTGGCTAGCCGCGGCCACCGCCAACCCGGAGTCCGCTCAGCGCCAAGCAGCAGGTCGAGCCCTCCGGAAAGCGGATCGGTATCAATCAGCATGGTTCGCTCGGTGCGAGCCGCGACGAAGGCCAGTCCTGCGGCCAGGGTGGACGCTCCTACGCCGCCTGATCCGCCCACCACAGAAACCAAACGACCGCTGCCACGGCCTACCGCTCCGACGTTTGCTAGGGCGTCGCTCAGCCAGCTGGCACTTGAGGGCAGCGTTACCACTGCGGCACCAACTTGCATAGACCATGGCTGGGCTTGATGAGAGTTGTGCTCCTCAGTGATCAGATAGACCTGAGTGCGATGCGGTAAACCCATGGCTCCGACGCGGGCCGCGTGATCGACGCTCAGCAGGACCACCGAAGCTGAGGCCCAATGCTGTCCTAACAGACCCACGTCGCCCAGCACCAATGGCTCGATTCCAACTACCGCAGTAATGGAGAGCACCTGGTCCAGTAGCTCGGAATCGGCAATGGCGACAACGATGGGCGCCGCAACGACGGAGGCTCGGCCGAGCGTACGCGGGTCCATGCCAAGCAGTGTGTTGAGGTTCACCGCCAACGCGCCGCCCCGGACAAAATCTGTGGATGACGCTTCGAGTCATCTTGCGGCTGTGGACAAACATTGGCCGTCGGCCGCTTCACCGATCCAGCCGTCGTGTCGACCGCACGGAATTTGATCTTGGTCAGAACAACCGGTTGGCAGGGCAGTCATATTTCCGCCATGGCACGTGCACAGATTTCTCCTAGCTGGAAGGCCTTTCCATCGAGTCGCGATGGGGGTAGAAAGGACTTCAAGGGAAGTCGAGTCGTCGACAAGGAGTGCGCTTCAAGGAGCTTTTCTGGTGACCGTCAGATGACTGTCACAGGTAGTCCCGACCGACGAATCGGCAAACCTCGCACGGCATTCAAGTACCCACGCGGCGATCACCCATCCCCGACGGGAAGTTGCGATCCAGGTTTACCTGGGCCAACACGTTGAAAAGATGCACGCATGGTCACTTGGTACTGACGTGCCAGGCACGGCGCCCGCCTCGGTGGGCGCCGCGTCATTTGCACGCACAATCTGCAGTTCCATCAGCTGAGCTCGGAAACTCCGGCACCGGTCGGAAATTCGACTGGTCGTTGCCGCGGCTGAGATGGAAAAGTCCGCATCGGTCGGAAATTCGACCGGTCGACGCCTCCGCTGAGATGGAAAAGTCCGCACTGGTCGGAAATTCGACACCTCCGAGGAGAGGCGAGCAAGAGAAGCGAACAAATCAGCGGTTGCCGACCGGCGAGAGCTGTGCGCCGCGTGCCACGGCCGCCGCGCATCGCAGCAACCACGCCCTGACCCCTTCAACGCTCCCGTCCGCGTACGCCTCAAGCGCACGCGAATAGCTGGCCCCGCTCTCCGCGTGCCCCGCCTCGACCACGATCACGCCGTACGGATCGAGCCCAGCAGCGATCAGCACCAGGTGTTCGACTGAGCGCGCAATCAATCCACTGGCTTCGCCGAACGGCGCCACGACTGCGATCTCGGCATGCGCAACAGCACCCACGACAATCGCCGGCGCCCGGGTGTGGCCGGTCAGCAGCTCGCCGAGGCTATTTATCCGTGCTGCGATCTCCGGCTGTGTCCTCTCTGCCTGGACCCTTTCTGCCTTGGCTCTTCCTGGCTGAGCGCCGATCTTCCCAAGTTCGCTATCCGGTACGACTCCACGGGCCACCAGCGCATGCGCCCGCGCCAGCGCCTGTGCCGGCGCCACCCTAATCAGAGCCGCAAGAGGTGCCAACTCGGCGGACAAGCGCAGGGCCCCGATTTGCCATCGTTGAGGGGCGTTGGTCAACTCCGCGTTGGCCCTCGCTCCGAGGAGAAGAGCTTGGCTCAGCTGCTCTTCGGTGACATTTCGCAGCCCACGATCCCGCAGGACCGCATCCACGGCCTCGATCGCAGCTGCTACCGCCGACGCCACGCCCTCGAATCGCGCAAGATCAGCAAGCGGGTCCAGCACCACTAAAGTTTCCACCATGGCAAGCCGACGGACTCCCTTTCCGGAATCTGCGGTCGAATGGATGGTCGGCCCGGAGCCAATGCGCGTACTCGATCTTGGAACAGGACACGGTGGTTTCGCCGCCATGCTCTCCGACGCCGGTCATGAGGTGTTCTGCATCGATCGGACGGTTGAGCTGGTCGCTGATCTGCCCGCCCGTCTCGGCACGCAGCGGCATGTCGTTGGTCGGGTGGAATCCTTGCCGTTCCTTTCCTGCCACTTCGATGTGGTCACCGCCGCACAGACGCTCCACCAATACCCGCCAGAACTGGCACTCAGCGAAATCGCCCGCGTTCTCAAGCCAGGCGGCCATCTTGCGATCGCGTACAACACTCGCGACGACACAGTCCCGTGGGTACGACGCCTGATCGCCCTGATGCGGGAAGCCGATCCAGAAGCCATGCGCGGCGATTACGGCGAGGACAGTGTCGAGATGGTCGCCGAAAGTCCCTACTTCGGTCTCTTCGAGCGCCGTAACTTCCGCAACTGGATGCCGATCACCAGAGACGGGCTGATCTCCATGGTCGGGCGGCGCCCAGCAGTTGGACAGCTGAACCCGGTGGCGCGCGAGCGTCTCTTGCATGAGGTTGGTGCCCTCTACGACAGCTCCGCGCGGCGGCCTGACCCGCTGATGCTGCCGTTCCAGACATCTTGCTGGCGGGTCAAAGTTGATCACTCAAAGCTGGTGATCACCGATGATTTCGATGACGTGCTACGCATCAAACTCTGAAAATTCAGGCTCTGTAGGCTGAGATAAGTGGGCTGAGCGGCCCGGCAGATCGGGTCGCCGCCCGCCCCGATCATCGATGCTTGTGAGGAGATGTAGTCGTGACTGATGAGGCCCTGGACAACCTGCTCCACGAGGACCGGCACTTTGCCCCACCCGCCGACCTCGCCGCGAATGCCAACGTCACGGCCGAGACATATGCCGAAGCCGAGGCAGACTTCGAGGGCTTTTGGGCCAAGCAAGCCAAGCGGCTTAGCTGGGAGACCGAACCGACCCAGGTCCTTGACTGGAGCAACACGCCATTCGCCAAGTGGTACGCCGATGGCACGCTGAATGCGGCGTACAACTGCCTCGACCGGCACGTCGAGGCAGGCAATGGGGATCGGGTTGCCTTCTACTTCGAGGGGGAGCCCGGGGACACCCAGGTGATCACCTACGCCAAGCTGACCCGGCAAGTGAAGCAGGCGGCGAACGCCCTCCTGGAGCTCGGTGTAAAGACCGGCGATCGGGTAGCGATCTACCTGCCGATGATTCCCGAGGCAGTAGTAGCGATGCTGGCCTGCGCCCGGATCGGTGCACCGCACACCGTGGTTTTCGGCGGCTTCTCCTCCGACGCCCTCTACTCCCGAGTGATCGACTGCGGCGTTAAGTTCGTGATCACCGCCGATGGGGGCTATCGTCGCGGCAACGCCTCACCGCTGAAGCCGGCCGTCGACGAAGCCTTGAAGTACGGCTGCGACGTAGAAAAGGTGCTGGTTGTCCAGCGGGCCAAGCTTGATGTCCCCATGGAAGAGGGACGCGACCTGTGGTGGCACGAGTTCGTCGGTAAGCAGTCCGATGAGCACGAGTGCGAGTCATTCCCTGCCGAGCACCCGCTATACATCATGTACACCTCCGGTAGTACGGGTAAGCCAAAGGGCATCCTGCACACCACCGGCGGCTATCTGGTCGGAGTCTCGTATACGCACTGGGGCGTCTTCGACCTGAAGCCAGAAACCGATATCTACTGGTGTGCTGCAGACATCGGCTGGGTGACCGGACACTCGTATTTGGTCTATGGTCCGCTAGCGAATGGTGCGACGTCGGTCATGTACGAGGGCACACCGGACACCCCGCACAAGGGCCGCTGGTGGGAGATCATCGAGAAGTACCGCGTGTCGATCTTGTACTGCGCACCGACGGCGATCCGTACGTTCATGAAGTGGGGCGCCGAGGTTCCCGAGGCTTTCGATTTATCGTCCCTACGCCTTTTGGGATCGGTGGGTGAACCGATCAATCCAGAGGCTTACATCTGGTACCGGCACCACATCGGCGGTGATCGTACGCCGGTGGTTGACACCTGGTGGCAAACCGAGACTGGCATGCACATGATCTCGCCGATGCCCGGGGTGACGAATGGCAAGCCAGGCGCGGCTATGCGGGCAGTTCCAGGGGTCGAGGTCGATGTGATCGACGACGAAGCACACAGCGTGCCCGACGGGCATGGTGGCTACCTGGTGGTGAACAAGCCCTGGCCGGCAATGCTGCGCACTATCTGGGGCGATGATCAGCGCTACATCGAAAATTACTGGTCACGCTTCCCGGGGAAATATTTCGCTGGTGATGGCGCGAAGAAGGACGAGGACGGCGATATCTGGCTGCTTGGCCGGGTTGATGATGTCATGAACGTCTCGGGTCACCGCATGTCCACAACAGAGATCGAATCGGCGCTGGTATCGCATCCCAAGGTGGCCGAAGCAGCCGTTGTGGGCGCGAGTGATCCGATGACGGGGCAGGCAATCGTCGCGTTCGTGATCTTGCGCGGCGACGCGGGCGAGGGCGGCCCTGAGGTTGTACAGGAGTTGCGGAATCACGTCGCCAAGGAGATCAGCGCAATTGCCAAGCCGCGGCAGATCATGGTGGTCGACGAGCTGCCCAAGACCCGTTCCGGCAAGATCATGCGCCGGTTGCTCCGAGACATTGCCGAGAACCGTGAACTGGGCGATGTGACGACCCTGACAGACTCCTCCGTGATGGACTTGATCAAGGAGAATCTGGAGACAGCGAAGGCGTCGGCGGACTAGCTGCGTGGCCTAGCCGAGCAACCGCATCTGACAGTCACCAGCAAGCGACAACTCGCGTCCTCCTTGGATGCACACTCTCGCGTTTCTCCAATCAAGGCCGGAGATGCCGGCACGAATCGGGTATTAGCCAGATACTCGCAGTTATGTGGCGAGAAACGTCAATAAGAGATCGATAGGCTCTCCAGTTAACGAGAGGAGCGGACGTGGCTGATCTTGCTGTCGGAGAGATCATCAAGAACATCACCGACGACGTGAAGTTGCTGGTGCGGGACCAGATGGAGCTCGCCAAGGCCGAACTGATGCCAGCTGCTAAGAAGGGTGGCACCGGCGTAGGTTTGTTCGGGGTCGCCGGATACTTCGCGCTCAGCGCGACGATTCTGCTCTATATCTCTGCCGCCTTGGGCCTGTACGCGGCGGGCGTGGCAGGGTGGCTTTCCTTCTTGATCGTGGCCGTCGCACTGCTGCTGATAGCTGGCATCCTCGCTGGGGTCGGCTATCTGATCGTCAGGAGGATCAGGCCCCCGGAGCGGACGATCGCCCAAGCCAACCTCGCGACCGCCGAGGTAAAGGGGGCCGCGGAGCGCGCGCTCGCGGCGGCGAATGCACCGCAGATCGAGGGTGAGGTCGTTCCTCCGACCAAAGCCATTACATGATCGTCACGTAACCAACATCGGGCGAAAAAGTCACCGGCCGCCATGGCAGGAGCCGGCGTACGCGACATCCTGCTTGACGGGCCATGGCGGCATCAGGACGTCGCTGCCAACGGAATCCGGTTCCACGTCGCCATCGGAGAACACTTCAATCCTCGGCAACCGTTGGTCTTGCTGCTACACGGGTTCGGTGAGTTCTGGTGGGCGTGGCGGCGACAAATCCCAGCGCTGGACGACGCCGGTTTTAGTGCGGCTGCTATGGACCTGCGCGGCTACGGAGCGAGCGACAAGACACCGCGCGGATACGACCCGCAAACCACTGCCTTCGATGTCAGCGGAGTGATCAAGAGTCTCGGGTTCTCAACAGGCGTAGTCGTCGGCCATGACTGGGGCGGCATAGCCAGCTGGGCAACATTGGCGTACGCCCCATCGCCGGTGCGCGCGATGGTAACTGTTGCCGCTCCGCACCCGCTGGGCTTTCCGTGGCGCACCAGCCTTCCGACACTGGCGTTCTTCCAGCTGCCCCTGCTTCCGGAACGGCGGATCATGGCCGACGACGGCCTTTACGTCGAGGAACTGCTCCGCAGCCGGGCCGTCGATGGTGCTGGGCTCCTTACCGCAGACGAGGCTCGCCACTATCGAGACGCCTTGATGCTGTGGCCTAGCCCGCACTGCGCCTTGGAGTACCAGCGGATGTTCGTCCGTAACCACTTTCGCAGCATGGGCCGGGACTTCCGGCGGGCTCTCAGACGGCCGATTTCGGTCCCGCTGCTGTCGATCCATGGCCAGGAAGATCAACTCGTTCCGCTTTGGGCGATGACGGCGGCAGAGAAGTGGGTCGACGCACGCCACGACGTGATCAGTTTGCCGGGCGTCGGACACCTGCCGCATGAGGAAAGTCCGGAGGTGGTAACGAGGGCGATTACCGAGTGGTTGACTGCGCTGTAACCACAGCGAGCTGGTCGCTGACCCAGCAGCTATGCGCCCATGGATAGGCTCATGCGACATTTCTGTCGTATCTGACAGTTAATGTCAGTCGAGTGAAGCAGACCTCAAAAACGGTCCGCCGCACCTACTACATACTTTCAGCAGGCAACACCCTGGCGGCCTCGTTGATCTGGGGAATCAACACGATCTTCCTGCTCGACGCCGGTCTGACGAACTTCGAGGCCTTCGCCGCCAACGCCTGCTACACCGCTGGCATGGTGCTCTTCGAAATCCCGACTGGCGTTGTTGCCGACCGGTGGGGACGACGCGCCTCATTCTTGTGCGGCACCGTGACTCTTGCTGCGACCACCGGTCTATACGTGCTGCTCTGGCATCACCACGCTGCGTTCGCCTGGTGGGCGATCGTCTCAGCGCTCCTTGGGCTCGGCTTCACCTTCTTCTCAGGCGCAACGGATGCCTGGCTGGTCGACGCGCTGACCGCAACCCGATTCCAGGGTCAGCTGGAAGGTGTCTTCGCACGTGGTCAAGTCGTAGTCGGCGCCACGATGCTGGCCGGCTCAGTCGCTGGCGGCTATCTCGCGCAGTTGATCAATCTCGGCGCGCCATACGTGGCGCGGGCTGCCATCCTGCTGGCGGTGTTCGTGGTGGCGTTGATCATGATGCGCGACCTAGGTTTCACCCCGGCGCGGGGGGAGCGGCCGGTGGCGGAAATGAAGACAATCCTGAACAGCTCGATCGAACACGGCCTGAAGGTCCCGGCTGTGCGAGCCATCATGCTTGCCGGAATGTTCAGTGGCGGCGTCGGCATCTACATCTTCTACGCACTGCAGCCCCACCTGCTGAACCTATGGGGCAACCAGCAGGCTTATGGGATTGCCGGACTAGTGGCAGCACTCGTTGCCGCAGCCCAAATCGTCGGTGGGCTGCTGACACCATGGATCCGTCGAACCTTCAAGCGTCGCACCTCAGCCCTATTGATCTTGGAGGCTTTGGCCGTGGCCATGCTGGTGCTCATCGGACTGATCGCCAACTTCTGGGCGGTCGTTGGGCTGATCATCCTCTGGGGCCTACTGGGATACGCCGGCGCCCCGATCCGGCAGGCCTACTTGAACGGCATGATCCCCTCCAAGCAGCGTGCCACCATTCTGTCCTTCGACTCGTTACTGAACAGCGCCGGTGGGATCGTGGCACAACCTGCACTCGGTAAAAGCGCAGATCTCTGGGGATATCAAGTCTCCTACCTATTGGCAGCTGCCGGTTCCGCGCTTGCATTGCCGTTCATCGCTGTGGCACGACACCTCAACACACCTGCTGATCGTGAGACTGCGCCTCCTCCAGAATCCGAACGCAGTTCAACCAAGCAGATAGATACGTGACTCCCACGGCTCGAGATTAAGCGTCGTCGAGTCCCCGTGCGTTGCGAGCAGTACTCGAGCGCCCGCCAACTCCGGAATGGCCTCGGGCGGCACGCTCGCAGGTTCAGACGAGCAGTTGGCGATCATAACCAACACTTGATCATCAAGGCTTCGGGTCAGGGCCCAGATTTGCTCATGATCAGGCAAGAGCAGCTCGAACCGCCCATGCACAATCACCGCATGATCATGACGGAGTTCGATCAGCTTACGAAAATGGTGAAAAACCGAGTTCGGATCCTCGATCGCTGTCGCGGCATTGATCGTGACGTAATTGGGATTCACTGGCAGCCAAGGGATCCCGTCGGTGAAGCCAGCATGGGAGCTGTCGTCCCACTGCATCGGCGTACGTGCGTTGTCCCGGCTCTTGATCGACAGCGAGTGCAGCACAGCCTCAACCTCCAGCCCGAGGCTGATCGCCGAGGCGTGGTAGTTGATCGCCTCGATGTCGCGATAATGCTCGATGGCGGTGAAGTAGCTATTCGTCATGCCGAGCTCTTCGCCCTGATAGATGTACGGCGTGCCCTTATGCATGTGCTGCACGGTCCCCAGGGTCTTAGCGGAGTTCTCCCGATGCTCCGGGCTGTCGTCTCCGAATCGGGACACCGCTCGCGGTTGATCATGGTTGTCCCAGTACAGCGAATTCCAGCCGACGTCGGCGAGCGCTTGCTGCCACTCGTCCAGATTCTTTTTCAGCGCTGGCAAAGAAAGCGGGACCAGATCGTACTTCCCACTGCCACCCGGCACCATGTCGAGGCTGACATGCTCAAACGTGAACACCATGTTCAGTTCATGATTGGCCGGATCGGTCGCCCGCCGAGCGGTTTCGATCGTCGAACCTGGCATCTCGCCAACGGTAAGGAGATTCCGCGCATCCAGTCCCACAGCAGCGTTCATCTCGCTGAGGAACTCATCGAGTCGCGATCCATTGGCAGTGAAGGGAAAGCACGACACTCGCGTCCTTCCGGGAGGCGGCTCACCGTCGGCCAATTGGTCCTTGGAAATAAGGTTGATCACGTCCATCCGGAAGCCGTCGATACCTCGATCGACCCACCACTTCATCATGTCGTAGATCGCGCGCCGTACCTCAGGGTTTTCCCAGTTCAGGTCGGGCTGCTTGGCGCTGAAC
>Ga0075423_10001430_pt1 | contig 20984 bp, 27 predicted proteins | sample SoiMethybrSBSTD2_FD_80114 | JGI IMG/M metagenome (GOLD analysis project Ga0075423, IMG submission 80114) | Bulk soil microbial communities from a Populus tree surrounding site in Tennessee, USA - Soil MetaG P. TD hybrid SBSTD2 | ecosystem: Environmental > Terrestrial > Soil > Tree plantation...
CCCAGCGTCTTCATTTTGGGGGAGGACGTGGGGGCGTACGGCGGCGCGTTCAAAGTGACCGAGGGCTTCGCCAAGCAGTTCGGCGAGGCCCGGGTGATCGACACCCCCATCTCGGAGGCGGCCATCGTCGGCGCCGCCGCCGGGGCGGCTCACATGGGCATGCGCCCGGTGGCGGAGATGCAGTTCATCGACTTCATCTCCTGCGCCTACGACATGCTCACGAATTACGTGGCCACGGCGCGCTACCGCGCCGGCCTCGCGACTCCGATTGTGGTGCGCGGCCCCTGCGGCGGTTACGTGCGGGGTGGTCCGTTCCATTCGCAGAACCCGGAGGCGGCCTTCTTTCACACCCCGGGCCTGAAGATCGTGTATCCCGCCACCGCGCGGGACGCGAAGGGCCTGATCAAGGCCTCCATCCGGGACGAGGACCCGGTGATCTACCTCGAGCACAAGTGGTTGTATCGCAGGATCAAGGAAGCGCTCCCGGAAAAGGAGGAGATCCTCACCCCGATCGGCGAGGCGCGACTCGCCCGCGAGGGGAAGGACCTGTCCATCGTCACCTATGGAGCCACGGTGTGGAAGTCGCTGGAGGCGGCCGACCAGCTGGCCAAGGACGACGGCGTCTCGGTCGAGGTGCTCGACCTGCGGACGCTGTTACCGATGGACGACGCCGCGATCATGCGCACGGTGCAGAAGACCAACAAGGTCCTGATCGTGCACGAGGACACGCGAACTGGTGGCCTCGCCGGAGAGATCGCCGCGCGCATCAACGAGCAGGCGTTCGCCTGGCTCGACGGCCCCATCATGCGGGTGACCGCGCACGATGTGCCGCTGCCGTATGCGCCGACCTTGGAAGATTTCGTGCTGCCCCAGACGGACGATATCGTGAAGGCTGCAAGATGGCTTGCGGCGTATTGATGGAGACTCTATGGCACGCGTAGACGTCCTCATGCCCCAGATGGGCGAATCGATCGCCGAAGGCACCTTGAGCAAGTGGCTCAAGAAACTGGGCGACGAGGTGAAGCGGGACGAGCCGCTGTTCGAGATCTCGACCGACAAGGTCGACGCCGAGATCCCGGCGCCGTCGGCCGGGGTCCTTGCCGAGATCAAGGTTCAGGAGGGACAGACCGTCCCGGTCCAGACGCTCGTGGCGGTTATCGAAACCGACAAGAGCGCCTCGGCGACGGCAGCGCCCGCCGCGGCGGCTTCACCCGCGGCGCCCCCGGTCGCAGCAGCCCAGCGGGCACCCGCTGCTCCCGGGGGCACCGCGGTCTCGCCGCCGTCTCCTACCGCCCCTTCCCGCCCTCTACCGCCCTCTACCGTCCCGGTGGTGAGGAAAGGGGACGGCGGCGTCGAGACCGCCGAGGAGCGCCTGCGCCGCAAATCAACTCCCCTGGTCCGCAAGATCGCGGCCGAGCATCAGGTCGACATCTCGACCATACCGGGAACCGGCTTCGCGGGTCGTGTGACCAAGCAGGACATTCTTGGGGCTATCGAGCGCGGCGGATCCATGCCGGTTGCGACACCTGCGGGTACCGCTCCCCGCTCCCCGCTCCCTTCCGCGGGCCCCGTCCAGCATCCCGTCGTCGAACCCTGGCCCGGTGATCGGGTCGAGCCGTTCTCGAAGATCCGCAAGATCACCGCCGATCACATGATCATGTCGCGCCGTACGTCGGCGCACGTGACGAGCTTCTTCGAGATCGACTACAGCCGCGTGGCCGAGCTTCGCCGCAAGCACAAGGGCGCGTACGCCGAACGCGGTGTGAACCTCACCTACCTCGCGTTCATCGCGAAAACCTGCGCCGAGCATCTGCGGAAGCACCCGGTGGTGAACGCCGCGGTCTCGGGTGACAACATCATCTACCGGCGCGATGTGAACATCGGGATCGCGGTGGCGCTCGACTGGGGGCTGATCGTACCGGTCGTGAAGCGCGCCGACGAGCTGTCGCTGGGCGGTTTGGCCCGTGCCATCAATGATCTGGGCGAGCGCGCGCGGACCAAGAAACTGTTACCCGACGAGATCCAGCGCGGTACGTTCACCATCACCAACCCGGGCGTGTTCGGGTCGTACGCGGGGGCGCCGATCATCAACCAGCCGCAGGTGGCGATCCTCGGCGTGGGCACGATCGAGAAGCGTCCCAAGGTGGTGACGCTGCCGGACGGCACCGACACGATCGCGATCCGCACCATGGGCATGGTGTCCATGTCCTACGACCACCGCGTGGTGGACGGCGCCGATGCGGACCGATTCCTCGCCGACGTGAAACGCGCGCTCGAGGACTTTCCCGAGGGAGCGATCTAACCATGCCCAAGGTGCTCACCGCGGCGCGGGTGCGCGTGCCCCCGACCAACCAGGCCGACTACCTCGCCACCCTGCGGGAATTGTGTCAGTTCGCCGATGCGCGCGGCCAGCGGATCTGGGTGTTCCGCAACGCCAAGGACCCGCAGCTCTTCACGGAGTTCTCCGAAAGCCAGACCGAAATGTCGCACCGGGCCCAGGCGTCGCGGTTGCCCGAGGAGATCAAGCTCGAGAAGCGGTTGCAGAGTCTCGGGATCTACGCCTCGGATGCCTGGGAGCTGTGGACTGAGGTGTCCCTCGCGACGCCCACCGAGGCGTAAGGGAGCGACGATGGCGGGGCGAACGATAGTCGTGGACGGGGAGACCTGGGAAGTCGCCCCGACCGGGCGCGTGACGGTGTACGACCGCGACCAGTTCGGTGTGGTGTTCGAGCAGGGCACCGGGCCCGAGCGTCGCCGTCGCTTCACCCGTTACGCGCCCGTGGGCAGCCGCAGTCCCGACGCCGCGCTCGCCGAGCTCTCCGAGCGGGAGCTGGTGGAGCTGTTCCGGCAGTCGCAGCCGGCCTGGACGGCGCCGGAGGGTGCGTACGGCGCGCGTTGACCTGCATTGTCATTCGACGGCGTCGGACGGGGAGTTTGCCCCGGCCGAAGTCGCGCGGCGGGCGCACGCGGCGGGTCTGGCCGCGATCGCGCTGACCGACCACGACACGACCGCCGGCGTCCCCGAGGCGACCCGCGCGGGTGAGGCGCTGGGCGTGCGCGTCGTGTCCGGTTGTGAGTTCAGCGTCAAGGCGCCCTGGGGCGAGCTGCACCTGCTCGGCTACTTCCTCCCGCCGGGCCATGCCCGGCTCGAGGAGTTCCTCGCCGGCACCCGCGCCGCGCGACACCGCCGCGCCGAGCAGATCGTGGCGCAGCTGCGTCGGCTCGGCGTCACCATCGAGCTCGACGAGATCGTGCGAGCCGCGGACGGGGGGGCATTGGGTCGCCCCCACGTGGCGCGGGCGCTGGTGCAGCGTGGTGCGTGCGTCGACATGAACGAAGCCTTCGCGCGCTATCTGGGCCGGGGCCGGCCGGCCTACGTCGAGAAGCCGCTCCCGACCCTGCAGCAGGTCGCCGCGCTGGCGCATGCCGTCGGCGGGATCGTGGTCGCCGCCCACCTCGGCGACCACGGCACCGAAGGCCAGGTCCGGCAGTTCCAGGACCAGGGTCTGGACGGCGTCGAGGTGCGGCACCCGAGCCATTCTCCCGGCACCGAGCGGCGGCTGACGGGGATCGCGCAGCGCCTCGGCCTGGGCATCAGCGGCGGCTCGGATTGGCACGGCGACATGGAGCTCGGAGATTCTCACGCTCCGCTCGGCGGGCTGGAAATTCCCCTTGAGTGGTTGGAACAGCTCGAAGGGCGTCGCGGGAAGACGTCACAAGCAACCGTCGCGGACACCCGTGGGGAGAGCACATGAGCGAGCTTCTAGCGGTCGGCAGCAAAGCGCCTCTGTTCACCGCCGCTGCGTCCGATGGGAAGACCTACAGCCTGGCCGAGGTGCTGAAGGCTAAACAGGTCGCGCTGGTGTTCTATCCGGGCAACAACACCCCCGGCTGAAACCGCCAACTCTCCGCCGTGCGCGACGAGCTGGCCAAGTTCCAAACAGCGGGCATCCAACCGTTCGGGGTCAACCCCGCCGGCGTGGAGGCCCACGCGAGCTACGTGAAGAAGCTCCGCTTCACTTTCCCGCTGCTCTCGGACCCCGACCGCACCATCGCGCGGGCGTACCACGCCCTGAAAGACGACGGTAAGGGCATCCAGCGCTCGGTGTACGTCGTGCAGCGAGACGGCACGGTCGCCTTCGCGCAGCGCGGTGCGCCTCCCGTGGACGAGATCGTCGCACATGCCTCCTGACCTGCGCGGCAAGGTCGCGCTCGTCACGGGTGTAGGGCGCGTGGGCCAGATCGGGCACGCGGTCGCGCGAGGGTTCGGGCGAGCGGGCGCGCAGCTGGTCATCGCGGATGTCAACGCCGCCGGGCTGGCCGATCGGGCGAAGGACTTCACGGTGGAAGGCTTCGCCGTTCATGCCGTGGCCGGTGATCTCACCACGCCGGACGCGGCCCGCCGGGCGGTCGCCGAAGCGCGCGAGCGCTTTGGGGGGCTGGACGTGGTAGTGAACGTCGCCGGCGGGCTCGTGAACTATGGCCCGGTGGTCGACCTCAAGCCCGAGCGCCTGGAGCTCGAGCTCGGGATCAACATCAAGACGACGTTCTACGTCTCGCAGGCGGCCATCCCGGCGCTGCGCGATCGTGGGGGCGGAGCCATCGTGAATTTCGCCTCCGCGGCGGTCTTGAAGCCGCAGAGCCAGATGGCCGCCTACACCGCCGCGAAGGCCGCGGTTGCCGGGCTCACCCGCGCGTTAGCGAAAGAGCTCCGCGACGACCGGATCCGCGTGAACGCGGTCGCGCCCGGCACCATGAAGACGGCCGACAATCTCGCGCAAATGCAGGACGCCAGGGTCCGCTGGGTGGAGCTCGACGAGCTCGTGGCGGCCGTGCTCTACCTCGCGAGCGACGAAGCGCGGGGCGTGAGCGGCGAAATCCTTCCGGTGACCGGCGGAGACGTCTAGGCGTGCCCGCCGCGGTCGTCATGCGCGACGTGGTGGTCGTGGGTGGCGGCTGCTACGGGACGTTCTACGCGGGACAGCTCGCCAAAGCCAAGGAACGAGGCAAAGCGATCTTCCGGCGCGTCGTCGTGGTCGATCGCGACCCGGCCTGTCGGGCCCGCGTGGAGCTGGGTGAGGCCCCGGACCGCGTCTTCGTGGCGCGGGAGTGGGACGACTATTTCTGGGAGCGTCTGGGGGGGGCTGCGCCCGCTGCGAAGGGCGAGCCGCAGGATTACATCGTGCCATCGCCGCTCATGCCCCACCTCATGTTCCAGTGGCTGCTCGCCCGCGCGCGCGAACGGTGGCCGGGGCGTGCCATCGACGTCGCTCCCGTGCCGGGTGAGCCGGGGACGCCTTACGACCGCACCGGACCCGACCGCACCCGCTATGTCTCGTTCGCCGACTGGATCTGTCCGACCCACTGCGTCGAGCCCGCCGTGTGCCCAGCCATCGGGAGCGCGCGGACATGGGAAATGGGAGACGCGGTACGCGGCCTGGCGGAGCGGCTGCGGGCGGCAGGCGAGCCAGTGCATGGGCCGGCGCTGTTCGTGTGCCGCCATCACGTGTTCGGCGTCGGCAGCTTCGCCGTGGACGCGGTGCTCGCTGGCGACGCGCTGGTGCGGGCCGCGGGCGAGCCGGGCTCGGCCGCCGCGGTATTGGTGGGGACGATCTCGAGCTGTCACGGAGCGCTGAACCTATTGAGAATAGGGGCGGTAGAAGACGGTAGAAGGCGGTAGAGGGGATGCTCATCCAAGCGTCCGCCCTCTACCGCCTTCTGCCGTCCTCTACCGTCTTCTACCGTCCATGACTGCCGATGAGCGTCAGGCGACCGTCACGCGCGCTCGCGATCTGTTCAACGCCGGCGAGTACTGGCTTGCGCACGAGGCCCTGGAAACCGTCTGGCGTTCTATTATTAGTGACGGCGACGAGGCCGCGGCACGCGTTTGGCAGGGATTGATCCAGGCGGCGGCCGCCTTGCTCCATCAGCAGCGCGGCAATGAGCATGGCGTCGCCGTGGTGGGCAGATCGGCGCTCGACAAGCTGGCGGGCCCGCAGCGGCCTGATGTCGAAGTCGAGACGGTTCGCTTTCGCGAGCAGCTGGCGCGAGCGCTCGGGGGTGATGCCGAGCCACCGCGACTGGAGTGGCGTGTCGTCGAGGGAGAGCGGAGATGACGGACAACGCTAAGCACGGGTACGACGTGATCATCGTCGGCGCGGGGCCCGCCGGGCTGTGCGCCGCGATGTACGCGGGGCGCGGCATGCTCAAGGCCCTGACGATCGAGCGCGGGGCGCCGGGCGGCGAGTTGCTCAACACCGACTTGATCGAGGACTACATCGGCTTCGAAAGCATCAAGGGGTGGGAGTTGGCGCAGAAGATGGCGGAGCATGCGAAGAAGTTCGGCGCCGAGATCGTCACCGATACGGTGGAGAAGGTCCGCAAGGCGGAGGACGGCTGGTTCGACGTGTCCACGGCGCGGGGCAAGACCTATCGCGCCCCGGCCGTGATCCTCACCGCCGGAGGGACCCCCGTGAAGCTCGGCGTGCCGGGAGAGAAGGAGTATGCCGGGAAGGGCGTGTCGTACTGCGCGGTGTGCGACGGGGCGTTTTTCAAGGGCGAGGTGCTGGCGGTGGTGGGCGGTGGCGATGCCGCGGTGGAGGAGGCCGACTATCTCACGCGCTACGCGTCGAAGGTGTACATCGTGCACCGGCGCGACCGGCTGCGCGCGTCCAAGATCCTGCAGGAGCGCGCGTTCGCGAACCCCAAGATCGAAATGATCTGGAACAAGCAGGTGGTCGAGATCAAGGGCACCGAGCGCGGCACCCATCACCTCGAGCTCGCGGACGCCGTGACGGGAGAGCGCTCAAACCTCCTGGTCGGCGGCGTATTCATCTTCATCGGGTTCAAGCCCAACACGGGGTTGGTCGAGGGACACTTCAAGCATGACGCGGGCGGCTACTTTCTCACCGATGAGCGCATGATGACCTCGATCCCCGGTCTGTTCGTGGCGGGCGACGTGCGCAGCCAGCTGACGCGCCAGATCACCACCGCCGTCGGTGACGCGACCACGGCGGCGATCGCGGTCGAGAAGTATCTGGCCACGCTCCCCGACTGACCGTGCGCATCGTCCAGATTCCCAACGGCCAGTTCGTCGAGAACTGCTACTTCGTGATCGACGAAGCGACAGCCGAGTGCGCGATCATCGACCCCGGCGAGGAGGCGGGCATGATCGCCCACAAGTTGCAAACCGCCGGGGTCCGGCCGATCGGGATCTGGCTCACCCACGCGCACATCGATCACGTGCTCGGCGTCCCGCGGCTCAAGGCCGACACGGGTTGCCCGGTCTACCTCCATCCCGCGGACCGCCTGCTGTACGACCATGTGCCGGAGCAGGCGCTCGCCTTCGGCATGCGCGCCGAGCCGCTGCCCGCGCCCGACCGCGAGCTCGCGCACGGCGATGCGCTGCGGGTAGGTGGACTCGAGTTCCGCGTCCGTCACGCGCCCGGCCACTCGCCCGGGAGCGTCGTGTTCGCCGGCCAGGGCATGGCGTTCGGTGGCGATGTGCTGTTTCAGGGATCGATTGGGCGGACCGATCTCCCGGGGGGCGACTTCGACACCCTGCTGAAGAGCATCGAGCGCGAGTTGCTTACGCTCCCCGATTCGACCATCGTGTACAGCGGGCATGGACCGGAAACCACCGTCGGACGCGAGCGCCGCGCCAATCCCTTCCTCACCGGCGCCTACCGCCTCGGCTAAGCCGCGGCCCACCTGTCTGCGCTGCGGCGCCGAGCTGCGACCCAAGCCGTGGGGGTGTAAGAACCCCTGCGCGAATTGCGGCTTCATCTACCCGTTGGGCGACTGCTCCGACTAACCAATGCGGAATGTGGAGTGCGGAATGCGGAATTGTGCATTCGAATGTCGCGGCTCGATGCTCACCCTGACATTCCGCATTCCGCATTCCGAATTCCGCACTCTTTGATGAACCATCTACTGGCGCTCGCGCTCCTAGGCGTGGACTGTCTCGTGCGCGCCTGGCGGATCCAACTCGCCGTCTGGACGGCAGGGGGACGGCTGTCGTTCAACGACGCCTTCCGTTTGAACCTCTATGGCGAAGCGGCATCCCAGCTCACGCCGAACCGTCTGGGAGGCGAGCCGGCCCGCTTCCTGGGACTCCACGAAGCCGGCCTGCGACCGGTTACCTCGATCGTCGCAATCGGCGTGGAGGTCGCCTGCGAATGGCCCGTATTCGTGTTCGCGGCGGGCGCCCTGATCGCCTACTACGTGCCCGACTGGCGAGACGCGGCCCGCGTCTGGCTGAGGCACCATCGGGCGGGCGAGCTCGTGACCCTCGAGATCACCGTGCTGCTCGTCCTGGTGGCGGCGTACCTGCTGCAGCGCCTCGCGCGCTCCGGGTTTGTGCGCCATCGCGTGCGCCGTCAGTGGCGCGTCGCGTGGGCCCACGTGCGCCGCGCCCCGTTGTGGGCGCTCGGCGCGGGGGCGCTCCTGACCGTCGTCAGCCTGGCCGCCCGCGCGCTCATCCTGCCGGCGCTCGCCTGGGGCATGCCGCACGCTCCCCCGTTTCACGAGATGTTCTTCGGCGCGCTCGCGCTGCTGCACGCGCCTCTGGTCGTACCGCTTCCCTCCGGAGGCGGCGGACTCGAGGTGGCTTTCCTGAACGGGTTCGCCGGGGACTTCGGCGCCCGCCAGGTGACCATGTTGCTGCTGTGGCGTTTTTACACGGCGGTCCTGCTCACCATTCTTGGGGTGTACGCCCTGGTGCGCAGCGTGGGCTACCACGCGGCGGTGCAGCTGTTCAAGATCGGTTGGGGGAAGCGCAAAGAGGAGGCGAAATGACGACGCCACGGATCACGCCGCTCACGCCCGACCAGGCTGCCCCGGATGTGCGGCCGATCTTCGACACGTACCTGAAGGAGCGCGGCAACATCCCCAACATGTTCCGCACGGTCGCGCTGCGGCCCGGCCACTTACGGACGATGATCGCGCACTTCCGCACCGTGATGAACGAGGGCACGGTGCCCCCGCTCTTGAAGGAGCTCCTGTGGGTGCGCATCTCTCACTTGAACGGCTGTCGCTACTGACTGAACTCCCACACTGTCTTGGCAAGACAGAAGGGCGCGAGCGCCGAACTGGTCGAGGCAATCCAGGATCGGGGAGGGCAGGGGCCGATCGAGCGGCTGGAGTTGGGTTGGCGGGCGGCACTCGCGTACGCCGATGCCCAGCACGTGTCGGGTCATCAGGTGACGGACGACCTGTACGCCAGGCTGCGTGCGGCCTGGGACGAGGGTCAGATCGTCGAGATCACCCTGGTGATCGGGATGACGGAGTACTTTAACCGATTCAACGACAGCCTGAGAGTGGAGCCGACGAAATGATCAGGGCGCCGGGGCGATCGCGACGAGCACGACGGTGCGCTCCAGCGCGCGCTCGACCCCGTGGGGCACACCCTCCGGCGCGAGAATCAAGTCTCCAGTTCGCGCCTCGAACGTCCTGCCGCCCACAGCGAACCTCGCCTTTCCCGACACAACCAAATAGAATTTGTCGGCGCCAGCGTGCGAGTGCAGCTGCTGCTCCTGGCCCGGCTCGAAACAATTCAGGCCGACCAACAGCCGGTCCGAGCGGAAGCAGTCGACCTTGGTCATCTTGGTGCCCGAGAACCGGGCCTGGTCGGGCAGGTGCTGCAACAGATCCTGGGTATCCATGGGTGATTCCTGGTTCGAGACCGACGGCGCCGTGACCGAACGGACGGAGGCGATGAGCGCGAGCCGCAGCGAGCGTGATCCCCTGGGCGAGCTACCCGTTCCCGCCGACGCGCTCTACGGGATACAAACCGAGCGGGCCCGCCAGAATTTCCCCCTCTCGCAGCTGCTGCCCCTCCCGCCGTTCGTGACCGCCGTCGTGTGGATCAAGAAGGCGGCCGCACTCACGCACAAGCAGACCGGGCGCCTCGACCCGAAGCTCGCCGACGCGATCGTGCGGGCGGCGGACGAGATCCTGGCCGGCGAGCACCGCCAGAATTTCGTCGTGGATCCCTACCAGGCGGGGGCGGGGACATCGCACAACATGAACGGTAACGAGGTCCTCGCCAACCGCGCGAACGAGCTTCTGGGCGGCAAGCGGGGTGAGTACAAACCGGTGCACCCGAACGATCACGTCAACATGGCCCAATCGACCAACGACGTGATCCCCACCGCCATCCGGCTGGCGGCGCTGGCGGAGCTGCCCGCGCTGCTCGAAGCCATGGGCCGGCTGGCGCGGGCGTTCCTCACGAAGAGCAAAGCGTTCGACAAGATCCTCAAATCGGGGCGCACGCACCTGCAGGACGCGACCCCCATTCGACTGGGCCAGGAGTTCGCCGCCTACGGCCACACGATCGAGCGGAGCGCAGACCGCGTGGCCCAGGCGGCCGATGCGCTGCGCGACCTCGGCATCGGGGGCACCGCCGTCGGGACGGGCCTGAACGCCGAGCCGGCGTACCCGGCGCTGATGGTGAAGCACCTGCGGACCCTCACCGGCATCGAGCTGCGGGAGGGGAAGGACCGCGTCCAGCTCATGCAGTCGATGGGGGATGCGGCGGCGTTTTCGGGGGCGTTGCGTACCTACGCGATGGACCTCGGCAAGATCGCGAGCGATCTCCGGCTGCTCGCCTCGGGCCCGCGCACCGGCCTCGCGGAGATCGTGCTGCCGCCGGTCCAGCCTGGGTCGAGCATCATGCCGGGGAAGGTGAACCCGTCGATCGCCGAGATGGTGAACATGGTGTGCTACCAGGCGCTCGGGAACGATGTCACGATCGCGGCCGCGACGGAGGCGGGACAGCTGGAGCTCAACGTCATGATGCCGGTGATCGCGCACAACCTGTTGTTCACAATGCGGATTCTCACGAACGCCTCACGCGTGTTCGCGGAGCGGTGCGTCGAGGGAATCGAAGCCGACCGCGCACAAGCCGAGTACTGGCTCGAGCGCAGCCCCGCCCTCGTTACCGCGCTCGCCCCCAGGATCGGATATGCAGAGGCGGCGAAACTCGCCAAGGAAGCGGTAGCGAAGAACGTCACGGTACGCCAGCTCGTGATGGAGAAGGGCGTGCTGAAGGGGAAGGATCTCGACGCCGTGCTCGATCTGCTGGCGATGACCGAGCTGGGCGTGCCCGGGGAGCGCAAATAGCCGAGGACGGCCGTCTGGAGTGCACACTCTTTCATCGGAGGAGCACCAATGCACTGGATCGTCGCGGGGCTGATCGCTGGGGTGGGAGCGTACCTGACCGACTGGTTGATGTGGGGCAAGGTCTTCACGAAGGGCATGGAAGGGCTCGCGACACCCATGTCGCCGGAACAGCTGAAGACGTTCATGGGTCCCGCGATGATCAAGGCGGCCCTCCTGGCGCTCGTGTTCGGCGTGCTGCTGGCGTGCTCCTACTCGCGGCTGAAAGGGGGGCTATGGGTGGAGGGCGGCGGGCCCTTGGCGGGGATGGAGTTCGCGACGCTGCTCTGGCTGTGCACCATCGCGTTGTCCACCATCGGTAGCGGCGTGTGGTATGACAGAGTTCGCCCGTTGCTCAAGGCGACGTTTTGGGCGTGGCTCGTGCGGATGAACGTCGCGGGCTTGATCGTCGGATTGCTCGTCAAGTAAGCGCCGTCACGCGGGGGGTCGTGATTCGAGTCACCGAATCCGCCCCCCGTGCTCGTTATCCGTTCCCCATGCGCACCGTTGTCTTGCTCGCTGCCGGATTGTCGCTCATCGCAGCCGGGTCCGCGCAGGCGCAGCGGCGGATCCGCATCGGCCCGACCTACTCGTCGCTCGGTCTGGAGGACCTCTCCGGCTCGAGCCATTCCTTTTCGTCCTTCGGGGGTTCGGCCGCGCTCATCACGGGAGATGATGGTGAGAGCGGCATCACCATCGCCCGCTACAACGACCTCTCGACCGACGGACGCGTTCGGCGGCTCACGCTGTTCGGCCTCGACTCCTACTACTATCCCGTCGGCGCGCGCGGCGGCGTCGCCCCCTTTGCCGGAACGACGCTCGGCTTGGCACGGGTGGCCGAGGCAAAGCCGGGATGTCTGTTGCTGTGCGGCGACACCGTCACCACCACCAGCCAGCTCGCGCTCGCGTTCGGGCTGGGCGTACGGGTGAACGTCGGCAGTGCGGCCGTCGCCACGCTCGAGGGCCGCTTCCTCCAGGTCCCGGGAAGCGACATTCAGGCCCTCGAGGCCGTCGCCAACGCATCCGTCGCTCTGGGGAAGCTCCACAAGGGAGAGCTGCTCGCGGGCACGCTGGGGCCTGCCGTGAGTGCGTTGATCCCGATTTCCGGGCCGCTGCGCGGTCGCAGCCCGTTCGTCGGCGTGCGGTTCCGGCGTGACACCAAGAAGGCGGGGAGCCTGGGTTTGCAAATCGATTTCGCTCCCCTCGAGGTCACCGCCGGCAGCTGCACCCCTGGGTGCCAGCCGAACGCCATCCTGTTCGCGCCCGGCTTCGAGGCGTCGGTCCGACCCGTCTGGGGCCGGTTGTACGGTGAGATCGGCCCCCTGCTGGCGGGGTTCTACGCGCAGGGGCCCGACCGTGGCATGGCCCAGGGGGCGCATGGCGGGCTCGGTTCCGATCTCTACAGCGGCCGGGTGATGTGGAACCTCAACGCGCGGCTGCTGTGGCTGCAGCGCAACTCCGGGGATAATGTGTTCGGCGTGCAGGTGGGCGTGAGCGTGAGCCCCCAGCTGGGGCATTGAATCCCGGAAGTCGTTGTGGCATATTGACTCCCATGCGCGTCACTACGTGGGCCGAATACGGGTTGATCGTCTCCGTGAACCTCGCGAAGCGTGCGGGGCAGGGGCCGGTCGCGGCGCGCGAGCTCGCCGAGCAGGAGCGGTTGCCCCACGACTACGTGGAGCAGATCCTTCTGCGCTTGCGGCGCGCCGGCCTGGTGGACTCGGTGCGTGGTGCCAAAGGCGGATACCACCTCGCCCGGGAGCCCCACGTCATCACCGTCAAGGACGTGATCGAAGCCTCGGAGCACGTCACCTTCGAAGTCAACTGCGATCTCCATCCCGTCGATCCTCAGCGATGTAGTCCGGAGGCTGCGTGCAGCATCCGGCCCGTCTGGCGAATGCTGGAGCAACGGATCAACGATCTGTTGGCCGGCATCTCGCTCGCGGACCTCACGCACGATGAGCCCGAGTTGTACCACATCGCCGGGGCGCTGGCCGGGAACTAGTCCCGCCATCCCAACTGTTTTTTTTCACCGGAAACCCGACTGGCGCTGTCGGGTTTAACCTGATTGGAGGTAGGCGTGGCGTACGCGCATTCCGACGTCCTCGTATCCACGGAGTGGGTGGCGGGGCACGTCACCGACCCGGGCATCCGCTTGATCGAAGTGGATGTGGACACGACGGCATACGACTCCGGGCACATCGCCGGCGCCGTCGGGTGGAACTGGCAATCGCAGCTGAACGATCCCGTGCGGCGCGACATCCCGGACAAGAAGGCGTTCGCGAAGCTCCTGTCGGACGCCGGTGTGACGCCAAAGACCACGGTCGTGCTGTACGGCGATAACAACAACTGGTTCGCCGCGTTCGCGTTCTGGCTGCTCCAGCTGTATGGGCACACCAACGCGAAGCTCATGAACGGCGGTCGGGCCAAGTGGGTCGCGGAGGGGCGGCCGCTCGTCACCGAGCGCCCTGCCGTGCGCGCGACGAACTATCCGGTGCCGAAGAAACAGAACGCCGCGATCCGGGCCAAGCGGCCCGAGGTCGAGAAGGCGCTCAAGGCCAAGAAGACCAAGCTCGTGGATGTGCGATCCAGCCCCGAGTTCGTGGGCGAGATCATCGCGCCGCCCGGCATGACGGAGACAGCGCAGCGCGCGGGGCACATCCCGGGCGCCAAGAACGTCCCGTGGAGCAAGGCGGTCGCACCCGATGGCACGTTCAAGCCGTTCGAGGAGCTGCTGCAGCTCTACAAGGGTGCTAAGGTAGTCGACGGTAAGGACGAGGTGATTGCCTACTGCCGGATCGGCGAGCGGTCGAGCCATACGTGGTTCGCGCTCAAGTATCTGCTGGGGGTGAAAAAGGTGCGTAACTACGACGGCTCGTGGACGGAGTGGGGGAATCTGGTCGGCGCACCGATCGCGAAGGGAGCAGAATGAAAGCGGCGGTAGAGGGCGGCAGAGGGCGGAGGAGGTCGGTAGCGGCGGGGACCCCGGAACCGGCGCTCTGGGGCCTAGTGGGCAACACGCCGCTCATACCTCTACCGCCCTCTACCGCCCTCGCCCGACCTCTACCGTCCATTTTTCTCAAGGCCGAGTGGCTCAATCCGGGCGGCTCCGTGAAGGACCGGGCCGCGCTCTACATCTTGCGGGATGGCGTGGCGCGCGGTGAGCTGCCGGCCAAGCGCCTGCTGGATGCATCGAGCGGCAACACCGCCATCGCGTACGCGATGCTCGGCGCCGCGGCCGGGATCGGGGTCACGGTCTGCGTCCCGGCGAACGCCAGCGCCGAGCGCAAAGCACTACTCGAGACGTACGGTGCGGAGGTGATCTTCACCGACCCGCTCGACGGCTCGGACGGCGCGATCCTGGCGGCTCGTGAGCTGGCAGCGGCGCGGCCCCACGACTACTGGTACGCCGATCAATACAACCACCCGGCGAACGCGCGCGCCCACTACCTCACGACCGGCGAGGAGGTCTGGCGCCAGACCGGCGGGCGGATCACGCACCTGGTCGCGGGGCTCGGTACCACTGGCACGCTGATGGGAACCGGTCGACGTTTAAAGGAATTGAACCGTGCGATTGAGCTTGTGGCGGTGCAACCGGACGGGCCGTTCCACGGGCTCGAGGGGTTGAAGCACCTGGCGACGGCGATCGTGCCGGGCATCTACGATCCGGCGCTTCCCACCCGGACAGAGCTCGTGGCCACGGAGGATGCGGAGGACGCGGTGCGGCGATTGGCGAAACAGGCGGGATTGTTCCTGGGGTGGTCGTCGGGGGCGGCGCTGGTGGCCGCAGAACGCGTGTTGTGCGACCGTCCCGCCGTCGGGGCGCTCGACGCCGTCGTCGTGGTGATCGCTCCCGACTCGGGGCAGCGCTACTTGAGCGAGTATCGTCGGCTGGCGGGTGACACGGCATGACCATCGTCCTGGACTCGCGACACCTCGCAGCGATTCGCCGGCACGGCGAGGCGGACTACCCGGCCGAAGCCTGCGGTCTGATCGGCGGCGCCCTCGAGGGTGACCGCAAGGTCGCCGTGCAGCTCGTGCCGCTCGTGAACCAGCGCACCGACTCGGCTCGCAACCGCTACCTCATCGATCCGGAGTCGTTTCGGCGCGCGCAGGAGAAGCTCGAGCGCGACGGGCTCGACGTGATCGGCGTGTACCATTCGCACCCTGACCACCCGCCCGCGCCCTCGGCGTTCGACCGGGAGCACGCGTGGCCCTGGCTGTCTTATGTGATCGTCGGCGTGGGGCGCGGCCGGGCGGGTGAGTTGAAGAGCTGGGTCCTGACGGGAGACCGTGAGGCGTTCGACGAGGAGCCTATCACCAGCGAGGAACGGAAGGTCGTATGGCAGTGACGGTGCTGATTCCCACGCCGCTCCGCCCATTCGTGGGCGGGCGGGACGCGGTCGAGCTGGAGGGCGGGAGTGTGGGGGAGCTGCTCGACCGGCTCACCGGCGAGCACGCTGCTCTGAAGCCCCATCTCTTTGCAACGGACGGGCGGCTGCGCAGTTTTGTGAACGTCTACGTGAATGACCGGGACATCCGACAGCTCGCGCAGCGTGAGACGCCGGTGAAGGCCGGTGACACGGTGTCCATCATCCCCAGTATTGCCGGAGGCACGGCGACGCAGGTAGGGGCGCACCATGCTGCGCCCCTGCTGCCCAAGCTGTCGCACGAAGAGATCCTGCGCTACTCGCGCCACCTCATCCTCCCGGATGTCGGCGTCGAGGGACAGCAGAAGCTCAAAGCGGCCCGCGTGTTGCTGGTGGGGGCCGGCGGGCTCGGGTCGCCCGCCGCGCTGTACCTCGCCGCGGCCGGAGTCGGCACGCTCGGGCTCGTGGACTTCGACGTGGTGGACAAGACCAACCTGCAGCGTCAGATCCTGCACGGCACGTCCACCGTCGGCGTGTCGAAGCTCGAATCCGCCGCCGCGCGGATCCACGACCTGAACCCGAACGTGCGGGTGGAGACGTTCGAGACCCGGCTGACCTCGGAGAACGCACTCGACATTATCCGCGAGTTCGACATCGTGGCGGACGGAACGGACAACTTCCCGACGCGCTACCTCGTGAACGATGCGTGCGTGCTGCTCGACAAGCCGAACGTCTACGGCTCGATCTTCCGATTCGAGGGCCAGGCATCGGTGTTCCACGCCAAGCGGGGGCCCTGCTACCGCTGTCTCTACTCGGAGCCACCGCCGCCGGGACTGGTTCCCTCGTGCGCCGAAGGCGGCGTGCTCGGCGTCCTCCCGGGCATCATCGGCTCGATCCAGGCGATGGAGACGATCAAGCTCATCCTGGGAGCCGGTCAGCCGCTGATCGGACGCCTCGTCCTGTTCGACGCGCTCAAGCTGCAGTTCCGCGAGCTCAAGCTGGAGAAGGATCCCGATTGCCCGGTGTGCGGCGCGCATCCGACCGTGACCGAGCTGATCGACTACCAGGCGTTCTGCGGCATCGGCGCGGAGCCGTCGTACGACGGAGCGGAGATTACCGCGCACGAGCTGCGGGACGAGTGGCAGCGCAACCCTGAGCTGCTGGTGGTCGACGTGCGGGAGCCGCGCGAGCACGCGATCGCGCACATCGACGGCGCGGTGCTCATACCGTTGGGAGAGCTGCCCGATCGACTCACGGAATTGGACGGTCATCGGGAGATCGTGACCCACTGCCACCATGGTGCGCGCTCGCTCAAAGCGCTCGAGATCCTCAAGGCCGCGGGCTTCTCGAAAGTACGGAGTCTGCGAGGCGGGATCGACGCGTGGGCGGTGAACGTGGATCCGACGCTGCCGCGATACTAGGAGTGCCGAAGGGGGGACTCGAACCCCCACGGGCTTGCGCCCACTGGCTCCTGAAGCCAGCGCGTCTACCAGTTCCACCACTTCGGCGAGGGTAGGGAACGGCGAATGTAAGCCGCGGTATAACCTCAAGTCAACTCTTGGCTTGACCGCTCTGAAGTCGGTTTCTATCTTGCGCTGGCCCGGTGGACAAAGTCTCCATAGCCCGCAACCCGCGGGCGCGACATGACTACCATCTCCTGGAGACGTGGGAGGCCGGCCTCGTGCTCACGGGAACGGAAGTCAAATCACTGCGCGCCGGGAAAGCGAGTCTGGGCGAAGCCTACGCGCACGTGCGCAACGGCGAAGTGTGGCTCGAGGGGCTCTCCATCTCCGCCTATCTGCCCGGCAGCTACAACAACCCCCCGCCCGCGCGCTCCCGCAAGCTGCTGCTCCACACCCAGGAGATCCGCAAGCTCATCGGCGGCACCAGCCGCAAAGGACTCACCATCGTGCCCCTCGAGCTGTACTTCAAGGACGGCCTCGCCAAAGTGGCGATCGCGCTCGCCAAGGCGAAGAAACAGCACGATAAGCGTGAGGAGCTGAAGCGGCGCGTGGCGGAGCGAGAGCTCGCGCGGGGTGTCAAAGGGAAACGGACGTGAGCGCGCTGTTGTGGCTCGTGCTGGTGACCGCCTCCCCGCCGCCGCAAGTCGTGGTGATCGCAACGCCTCGCGGAGAGACGAGCGTGCCGGTAACCATGGAGCGGGGCACCGCGGCCGTCGCGGCCGCCCGACTCGGACCGCCGCTCGGACTCACCGTGGAGCTCGATGGATCGCGCGTGACGGTCGGTCTCTCCGGAGCCGCCTTCGTATTCCAGCTGGGCGCGCCGTTCGTACGCGCCGGCGGCGTCGTGTATGGGCTGGTGGGCGAGCCGTACGTGGCGCGCGACACCGTGTTCCTGCCGCTACACTGGCTGGCCGACTGTGTGCCGCGGGCCCTGGGCGGCCGCTACCGCTGGGAGCCAGCCGCGGGAGGCGACGCGGGGCGACTGGTGGAGCTCCCGGTCGCGAGTGCCGTGGCCGCCGCCGCCCCGCCCGGTGTCACGTCCCCGCCGCCGGCCGCTGCGACGCCCGCTCCTGCTTCTCCTCCTGTACCCGGCCCCAGCTCCGCACCGAACCCGATCACCGGGCTGCGCCTGCGCCACACCGTCGTGATCGATCCCGGTAATGGTGGCGTCGACCCCGGGAACCCCGGACGGTATTTCCCGAGCCACCTCGTGGAGAAGGACATCACCCTGGCGGTCGGGCGGCTGCTGCGGGCGGAGCTGGTGCGCCGAGGTATCGGCGCGTCGCTCACGCGCTCCAGCGACACGCTCATCGACCTGGCCGATCGGGGAGCGTTCTGCAAGGCGGACTGCGATTTGTTCGTGAGCATCCATGTGAACGCGATGCCCGAGGGGCGACGCGCCGATCGGGTGAGCGGGGTGGAGACCTACTTTCTCTCGGACGCGAAGACCGAAGATCAGCAACGCGTGGCGGAGATGGAAAACGAGGCGATCCGCTTCGAAACGGGAACGTCGAGTGCGCCGACGGGTCCTCTGGGATTCATCCTGCGAGATCTGCAGTTGAACGAATACCTGCGGGAGTCGGCGCAGCTCGCCCAGCTGGTCCAGGACTCCGCCGCCCGGATTCACCCCGGGGGCGACCGCGGTGTGCAGCAGGCGGGCTTCACGGTGCTCACCACCGCTCGGCGCCCCGCCATCCTCGTCGAGACCGGGTTCGCGACGAATCGCACCGACGGCGCGTTCCTCGCGTCGAGCCTCGGCCAGCACAAGATCGCGAGCGCGATCGCCGACGGGATCGTCGCCTACCTGCTCGAGTTCGAGCGCAAACTCGCCATCGCCGCGCCCGCGAGGGGCCGGTGACGTCTCCTCACGCACCGATCCGGTTGTTCGGCGTCTCGTTCCAAAACCCAGTGCTGCTGGCCTCCGGCACCGCCGGCTTTGGGCGCGAGGTAGCCGGCGTGATCGACCTCGACGCCTTGGGGGGGATCGTCACCAAGGCGGTCACGCCGGAGCCGCGACGCGGGCATCCGGCCCCGCGGGTGGCGGAGTTCGTGGGCGGGATGCTGAACGCCGTGGGACTGGCGAACCCGGGTCTCGAGGCTGTACGAGAGCACGAGCTCGCCTGGCTCGCGCGAGAGACGGGGCGCGCGCGGGTGCTGGTGAACGTGGCGGGCGCGACCATGGAAGACTACGAGCGGGTGATCGCGGGACTCACTGATCTCCCGGTGATCACCGCGTTCGAGATCAATGCGTCCTGTCCCAACACCCGGGCCGGCGGGCTCGAGTTTGGTGCGACACTCGAGGGCTTACGCGAGCTGGTGCGTCGCTGCCGCGCGGTGGCCACCCGCCCCCTGGCGGTGAAACTTTCCCCTGTGCTCCCCGACATCGCGGGCATGGCGCGGATAGCGGAGCAGGAAGGCGCGGATGCCGTCACCCTGGTAAACACCATTCCCGGGATGCTCGACCGGCGACTCGGGAACGGGGCGGGAGGCGTCAGCGGTCCGGCGCTGCTCGCGATCGGCGTCCTGGCCACGCGCCGGGTGCGCACGGCGGTCGCCATTCCGGTGATCGGGGTGGGGGGAATCCGCAGCGCGCGCGACGCGCGCGAATATCTCACCGCGGGCGCGACGCTGGTCGCGATCGGCACGGCGGCCCTGGCCGATCCGCGCGTCCCGGAGCGCGTGGTACGAGGGCTCGCGCGTGGCTGAGCTCATCGTCGCATTCGATCTACCGAGCGGCCGCGAGGCGCTGGAGCTCGCGGCGCGGCTACCCGGGCTGCGCTGGGCCAAGATCGGTCCCATGCTGCACGTGCGCGAAGGACCGGCGCTGGTGCGCGAGTTCATCGCGCGCGGCGTACGCGTGTTCCTCGATCTCAAGTGGCACGACATTCCGAGCGTCGTCGCCGCGGCCGTGGAGGCCGCGGGGGCGCAAGCGGTCGCCATGGCCACGGTCCATACGCTCGGCGGACCGGCGGTGCTCGCCGCCGCCGCGCAGGCGGCGGGGGACATGGCGCTGGTCGGCGTCACGGTTCTCACCTCTCACGAGGCCGGCGACTTCGAGCGCGTGGTGGGACGGGGCGTGCCCGACCTGGGGTTTGAGGCGGAGCGCCTGGGGCGGCTGGCGATCGCGGCCGGACTGCGAGGCGTGGTGGCGTCGGGGCACGAGCTGACGCTGCTACGCCAGACCCTCGGGCCGGAGCCGTGGATCATCGTGCCGGGTGTGCGAGCGCCGGGCGACGCGGCGGACGATCAGGCCCGGACGATCAGCGTTGCGGACGCGGTGGGCCGCGGCGCGACACATCTCGTGGTAGGCCGTCCCATCACGCGGGCCGCGGACCCGTGTGGGGTGTACCAGCGATTGATGGAGAGCCTGTGATGCGGTGGCGAATCGCGGGGACGCTCGTCTTCAGCTGCTTGGTAGCGGACCGAGGGCTGGCCCAGGGCTCGCTGGCCGAGGCGGCCGAACGGGTGCGCCAGGCCTGGGTCGCGCACGACGTGCAAGCGGTTGTGGGGCAAAGCTCTAGTGTGGTGCTTCAGATCCCCGGGGCGGACCCGTCGGCGCCAGTCGACCGGGCCCAGGCCATCGAGCTGCTGCGTCGCCATCTGCGGGCCGGCACCGAGCGGGGCTTGCGCGTCAGCGCCGTCCGGGAGGTGGAGCCGGGACGCGGCTACGCGGAACTGGACCGGCGCTACGTCGTCGCGGGCACGAGTGACGAACGCCGCGAGACGATTTTTCTCGGGTTTCGAAAGCCCGGGCACGAGTGGATACTGGCCGAGTTGCGGAGTGCCCCGTAAGCGCTAATCCCGCCCCTTGCGTGAACTTACGACCCCGTCTATAGTTCAAGATTCAATTGGAAATTTTTTCCCCGGAGCGTGCCGTTTGAAGGTTCGGACCAGCGTCAAACCGATCTGCGAGCATTGTAAGGTGATCAAGCGGCGGGGTGTCATCCGCGTCATCTGCAAGCGCAGTCCCAAGCACAAGCAGCGGCAGGGATAG
>Ga0075423_10001431_pt1 | contig 20984 bp, 18 predicted proteins | sample SoiMethybrSBSTD2_FD_80114 | JGI IMG/M metagenome (GOLD analysis project Ga0075423, IMG submission 80114) | Bulk soil microbial communities from a Populus tree surrounding site in Tennessee, USA - Soil MetaG P. TD hybrid SBSTD2 | ecosystem: Environmental > Terrestrial > Soil > Tree plantation...
CGAACCCCAAACGAAGAACTGCAAGAAGTTCATCACTGCCAGGCGGGCTTCGATGCTCATATCACGTAAGGGATGTCTCTCTTCCCAATGCGCGAAGCGCGGCTGAAAAGTCACAGCGTCAGCGGCGCCTATCGCGTGCGCGGCCTCGACGCTTCCAGTCGCGCATGACCGGCTGGCGCGCGACCTTCAAAGAGATCTGCGGTCTCCTCGACCGTCAGTCCGCGGAGAACCGCAGCTCTATCTAGATCTGCTGGGACAAGTTTGTCGAAGCAGAGTACTTTCAGGGACGCCCGACACAGGGCAATCTTCACCGTACGCGTATGGGAATCAAGCGGGCGGCGGTCAAAGAAACCGTCGCCTTCGATCGTTTTCCTTCCGTTTCTTCAACAAGTCGACCGGAGAATTCGCGAGATGTGCCCGAAACTGTGCCCCATCGACTGTGCCCAAACCGCGGACCGATCGGACGGCACAACGCGCTCGTGTCGTTGGACTTGCCGGCAAAGGCGACGGTTTGAGCGCGGTTTGCTTTCGCACCGGTTGCGCTTTTGACTTCTGCGTAAGTGCCTGTGTGGCGTACACTTGCGGGTGCGCGGTGAGGTGGCCGAGAGGCTGAAGGCGGCGGTTTGCTAAACCGTTGTACGGGCTTAAACCTGTACCCAGGGTTCGAATCCCTGCCTCACCGCCAGACTTCGCTCGCCCTTCGGGCGAGCTTCGTCTAGGCCGGCCCTTGAGCCGGCCATGTCCAGCGAGCTCACCCCCACGCGAAGTCTGGCGAACTCGGCTCCTCGCTTCCGAGCGCACGTGTTCGTTCGTCGATCCGAGAGCCTATCCAGCCGGTCGTTCCGAAAGCGTTCGTGAAATCGGTCCGCGGTCGACAGCCGATTCCTCGCCGCGGGCTCGCCGGTCAACGGCGAGGCTTAAGTGGATTGATCGGCCCCGTGACCTTGAGAAGAACCGCCGCTCGCGGAACGTCGAGCGACAGCAGCGCCTGCTCCACGCCGTCCGTCCGCGCCGCATCCTCGAGACCGATCGTGACGCGGTTCTTGCCCTCATCGAGATCGACGATGGTCACACCGTGCATCTCGAGGAGAACATCAGCACGCTCCGTCCAGGTCTTGAGCTGCGACACCGTGTACTGCCCTTGCACGGCGCGTGTGCCCGAGGGAAAGCTGTTCGATCCAAACACCGCATCGATCGCCGCACGCGTGGCCGCAAGCTGACTGGTATCGAGCAAGTAGATAGCCAGGCGATCATCCGCGTCGACGAACATGCCGCCGAATCCGGGGACCATGTCATCGACGCGGACGAGCAAATCGTCGTAGGTCTCCACGCGGCCAGGCTCCTGACGCTGCCCTTGGCTTGCGGCGGCACTCTGTACCAGAGCCGCGGTGACAGCGGTCACGATCAGGACGAATGCACGAGCAATCCGATGCGACGTCGCACCCACAGACATCCATCTTAGGGCCGACTGCACGGCGCCGCGACGTCGACCGCAATCAGTGCGTCGTCAGATTGCCGAGCTCGGCCTCGATGTTTGCAATGGGGCTGTACACGAACTGCGTGCCATCGGAGTTGCCACCCCACAGGTCACCAAGCAGGGTCGCATTGTCACCACCGGCCGTCGCAAATACCGGCGAGCCGCTGTCACCACCGGCGACGATGACGGAGTTGCTCTCGACGAACGTTTGACAAAGGAGCACGATGCTCGTGCCGGAGACGCCGGTGTTGACGCACGTGCCTGTGACCCTGCCCTGTGTCCACCCGGTCGTTCGTCCGATCTTGTTGACGGTCGAGCCGACTGCCGCGACGCCGTCGTTGGTGATCGTGAACGTCGGATGCGCCGGATCGATCGTCAACGAGCCGATCCCGGTCGTCCTCGCAATTGCACCCAGCGTAAATAGACGCGGACCATCGGCACGGCTGAAGTTGGCATCCGATCGCCGGCACTTTCGTCCTTTGGGGCATCCAACACTGTTGCGAACGTAGGCCGGATCGGCGATCTCGGTGCCGATGAGATCCGCCGGCACTTGATCCAGGGGCTGATAGTAGGTGGTGCCATCCACCGAGCCCTGTCTGTCGCTGCAATGAGAGGCGGTCACGAATCCCGACACGCCATTGGCGTTGATGGCATTGAAGCCGAGGCTGCAGAGGAACTGCGAGAAGCGGATCTGCAGGCCGGCCACGACGGAAGGGGCGCGGTCGCGCAGCGTGGCCAATTGAAAGATCGGCGCCGTCTCGACAACATCAACGGCATCGGCTGGGATGCCCAACACGCGTAGCCTGGCTCGCACGAGCCCCTCGACGTCGCGATCGAGCACGCCGACGACCAGTCGACCGCGCGTCTCGTCGGCATCAGTGAAGACGACTCCTGCGAGCTCGAACAGTGGCAGCATCCGCTGATGCTGCGCCTCGAGATCGGGTCGACCTTGTGCTTCGGCAACCGGCGGATTCAACGGCCTCGCCACAAGGGCGCACACCCCCAGCGCCGACAGCACGACGAGAGATCCCCTCAGTAACGCGAGACTCTTCCTGATCGCCATTGAAACCCCCTGGCTGCAATCGACGGAGTTCTGATCGGTACGGAACGCGCCAGACGTGTGTCGACGACGCACGAAGTCCGTGCGCAAACTATCTCTGGCTGGGAGGAGCAACAATCATCCACTCTTCCCATTTGCGATTCAAGGGCTCGAGCTGAAGTCGTTTGCGAAACCGTGAACCGACGGCAAACGAGGTTTCGCAATCGCTCAGTGTGGCACGAGCGAAGCGCGGGTATCATCGCGGCCATGGACCTCCACCTCTTCGATCTCAATCTGCTCGTCGCCCTCGACGCGTTGTTGACGGAGCGCAACGTCACCCGCGCCGGCAACCGGCTGAATCTGAGTCAATCGGCTATGAGCGGAGCGTTGGCGAGATTGCGCCACTACTTCCATGACGAGCTGCTCGTTCCGGTCGGGCGCCAGATGGTGTTGACGCCGGTGGCGGAGACGCTCGTCGAACCAGTTCGCGACATTCTGCTACGGGTACGTGGCACGCTCGGATCGAAGCCGACATTCGACCCATCAACCGCGACGCGACACCTGTCGCTTGCGGTCAGCGATTACGTGACCGAGATTCTCGTCGCTGACGTGCTGCGCGAAGCTCGCCGCGAAGCACCGCACATCACGTTCGAGCTACGCCAGGTCGGCCGGCAGGCGGCAGAGGACCTCGAAAGCGGTGAGCTCGATTTCCTGATCTCACCCGAAGGATATGTGTCGGCCTCGCAGCCGACCGAAGTGTTGTTCGAAGACACCTACACGTGTGTCGTATGGGCCGGGAACAAATCAGTCGGTACTTCGCTGACGGTCGACGAGTACCTGAACCTCGGACACGTCGTCGTCAATGTCGCGGGTAGCGAGCCGCCATCGAATTACGACGAGCAGTTCCTGCGACGCTCCAACTTCAAGCGGCGTGTCGAAGTGTCGGTGCCGACCTTCAGTCTTGCCCCGCAACTCGTGGTGAGCACCGATCGCGCGACGACCATCACCACGCGCCTCGCAGCCAAGTACTCGCAGATCATGCCGCTCAGGCTGATACCGCTTCCGATTGCGATACCGCCGATGATCGAAATGCTGCAGTGGCACAGAGTCCACGAGTACGACCCGGCTCACCACTGGTTCCGTCGCCTCTTGCGTCGAGTCGTTCAGGTGCTCCCGGCGCAACCGCCAGTGGTCCGCGGTGGCCGCGCCCGAACAAGTGCTCCCGTGCGCGCGGCTGTGCGTGGACGACGGCGATCGGAAGTCGTTGCCTGACGGACCAGCACGAACTGTTCAACGAATGTTCTTCAGGCTGTTGTAGACGGCTTCGACAAACATCTCCGTTGTCCACGCACCGGTATTCGCGCCGTACTGAGTGTCGTAGTCAGCCGTGACGCGTGCTGCTTTGACCTGCTGCACGGTCGCCCCGCCGTCGATCATGGCTTTGACTCGATCACGGACGATCACGACCATGTCGCGGTATTCGACCACCTCGTGCTCGTCGGCAAGATAGCCGTGCCCCGGCACGACGTAGGTGCCTTCTTCACCCTGGTGCCGATAGACCGTCTTCTTGAGAATCTCGTTCAACGCGCGAATTTCGCCCTGAATCGATCCGCCATTCTTGATGTCGATGACGGGGTACTGCGTCGTGGTGAAGATGTCGCCGGCCGCGATCACATCAGTGCGGCGGAAGTGGATGAGGCTGTCGCCATCGGTGATGGCGTTCGGCTGATAGAAGAATTCGATCGCCTCGCCGTTGTGGAACTTTCGCCGTCGATCTTCGAGATAGGTGTCGGCCGGAACGCCCGCCGCCGCAACGCCCGCCGCCTGCAGACGAACCTGAACGTTGACGTGAGCCATCATCGTGGCATGCGACGAGGGATCGGTGAAGAACCCAGTCACGCCTCGCGGGGCTGCCTGTACGAAGAACGATCCCGGCAGACTGGGATCCTGACCGGCGGCAGCAAGACGCGCGTTGCCGCCGGTGTGTTCGCGCCTGAAACTCGTATTGGCGATGAACTGAATCGGGTGAGTCGTCAGCGTGCGAATCGCCGCGAGCACGTTGTCCGTCAGCGTGCCGGCGCCGGTATCGACGACGAACGTGCCTTGATCGCCGGTCTGCACGACGATGTTTCCGCCGTCGCCGACGAGCATGTAGACGTTCTCGCGAATAGGGAGCACATGGACGCTCCCGTCGCGAGGTTCACGATCGACCGCGCGGCTCGTTTCCGCCGTGTGCCCTGCCGCAGGTGCGAGTAAGGCGTTCGCGTCGGCGTCGCTGGTTGTGCGCAACCGTGCGCCGAGCTCCGGATACATCGTGACACCGCCAAGCAGGGCAGCGGCGAGCGGAAGCTTGTAGCGCGTGGCGAACTCGCGCACGAAGGGCTGCTTCCCGAACAGATAGTGCGGCACCGAGTCGTCCGGCCGATCGAGGATCTGCTCGCCGTCGTCGCACGCATACAGCCATGCGCCTGGATCCACGGGCTGCCGATAGTAGTCGCTGCTGCGGACCATCGGCTCGCTCAGAAAAACCGGATCGGAGACGACGGTCACATTAGTGAGACGATCGCCGTGGCGCACAAAGAATTCTGTCAGCGTCGCCTGATCGCTCTGTGGAACGCCGTTGCCGCGGCGAAGGGCGCCGCTCTTCATATGCGAGGTCTGGACCATGAGCCCATTGCCTGTAAACGTGCCGGTGGAGAAGCCACGGAACGTGTGCGGCGCCCATGCGGGAGGATGTGGCCGCCCGTCCATCCAGATCACGCGATGGCCTTCCGTCGTTTGCGCCCACAGGTGAATCGCGACCAAGCGCTGTGTATGAGGATCGCGCTCCTCCCAGATGCGAAAATTTCCAAGCGCGCGCATCTGGTAGGGCGTGACGTACGCTTCGCACTGGTGGTGGCGCAGCGTGACTCGCGACGGGTCGTATGACAGGGCCCACAGCCGGCCGGCTTCGTTCAATGGAAAGCCGCCATAGTCGGCGATTTCCGAACCGGGTCCACGCTCCATGAAATCTTCGTGAAGGACCGGCGTCCAGTAGCCGCTGAGATCGAACGGCGGTTGACCGAGTGTGGCGGAAGGAATCTCCGGTGCTTGTCCGGTCAGCGTCACACCGAGAGCACAAAGAGCCGCACCGACGAGTCCTCGCGCACTTCGCATCGACCCTGTCCTCATCGCGCCGCGCAGGGCGTTGGATGCCAGCGCGACAAGTCCGTCTCACGCTTGAACTGCTGACTCGTCCAATAGGGCGTCGCGAGATAGTCGGGATCGACGACTTCGCTCGTGACGACGATCAGCGCATCGCCGCCAGGCACGTCGAAGCGATCGAAGTACTCCGTCAGCATCGCGTTCGCGCTATAGGGGACGCCGTTGCGGGCAAGGTAGCCAGGCCGCATCTTCGTCGTGATCACCTTCAGTGATCCACCTGGCGCAGGCCCGCGACCAGCGAACACCGCTCGTGCAGAGTCCCATGACGCCGTCGACACTCCTTGCCAATCACCGCCGTCCGTCGGCGTCGAAGCGAAGCGAAACATCCGCGTTTGCGTCCCCGCATCGGCCTCGAGCTTCAGCGTCGTATCGTCCTGCCAGGCGAGTCGCAGTCGTGTCGGCAACCGCAGGAGTCCCGCGGCGCCGTATGCCTTGCACTGCTCGCCGGCGGCCTCGTCGCGCGACGGGTCCCAACTGTCGGCAATCTTCCGAGCGGCGGGCAGCAGGGGCAGGATTCCGTAGTCGCCCTTTGGCGGCGTGAACTGACGGTAGCGCCAGTCTTCGGTGATGAGCGACACCCATTGACCAGTGAGATCAACCGGTGCAGCCGCACGCGGAGTGACAGCCGCAGTTGGGCCGCCTCGCCCGCGTTGCGCCTCCACGTGCGCGTGGAAGAGCACGACGGCGGCGACCATCGTGACGATGATGCGTTGCATCGTGTGCTACTTCGCTGGCGCAACTGGTGCGGGCGCTGGTGCGGGCGTTCCAAGCCCAAGGAGATCTTCGCCGTGTTCGCTGTCGATCTTCAAGACAAGAACGGTGTTGCCGCCGGCACGCGCTGGCGCCACGGTGACCACGATCTTCGTGCCGTATTGCAACGCCTCCGATGATCGTTTTCGGGTCCAGCCGCTTCGAAGCAACATGGCTGGATTCGGCAGCAGCTCCCCGCTCCAGTGTGTGACCTTTCCTTTCTCGTCAGTCACATCGAAGAACAGTTGAACGTGCGGGTTGACGTACTTGAACTCGGTGACGACGGCCTTCGACGTCCACTGCTTCGATCGGTCGTAGCTGATGTTCGTTCCGTGGTGCGCCGCAAGCGGCGCTGTCGCGAGCGTCATGGTCACCACGGCCGCGACTGCGATCACGACGATCTTGATGCGCATCGATGTCCTCGACGACTCAACGCCGGCCGGCCGGGCGCGCGGTCCCCGGCGGCGCCGCGGCGGGTTTGCCGGTCCCCGATGGATCGCGAATCACGCGATTGAATTCGTTCTCGTTGGCGGGCGCGCAGAGATCTTCGAGCAACGACGCCCAGCCGGAGCTTTGAATGAAATCCTTCGGGAGAAGGTGCATCCGCTTGACCTCGGCGACCCATGGCTTGGCGTAGTACTTCGGGTCGGTGATGGTCATTCGCAGTTCGAGCGTGTCGAAGTTGACGCGCGTGTATTCCTCGTGGAGGACCATCTGGTCGCTATGCGGGTAACCGAAGTAGTCGATCCACGTGCGCTCGTCGTATCCGGTCGAATCGACGACGAGCGTGTTGCCCTGCCATCGTCCGGTCGCGTAGCCCCACCAGCGAGGGAGGTCGATGTCGCTCGGGTCCGGCAGCTTTCGCCCGTCCATCCAGATCGTGCGTAGCCCGTAGCCCCACTGAAAGTGCTGATAGATGCGGTCTGGCAGCACGACGAATTCAGCGGGATCGGGATAGAGAATCGCGCGAGGCATTCCCATCGGGTTGCACGTGCCGTAGGTATCGTTCCCGACCGCCGGCGGTTGGGCGCGACGACGTCCGATGTGTTCCTCCGGGTGCGCCTTCGCGTCGGCGCTGTCTTTCGCGCGGCCGTACGATGGGATGTTCTTGTCGAAGACCGCTTGACCAGCGGGCGTGAACACCGGCCACTCGAAGCTGTAGCCGCGATCGCCGCAGTCGCGGCAGCGCCCGCCGCCGCCGAACGCGTTCGCATTGGGCGACCATATAGCGGCGAGATCGTGCGGCTCGAACGGCATGTTCGAGTCGAACAGCTTCACGTAACCCGGCCCCGCTGCGCGGCCACGCGCAGCCGGCGCCTGCTGCGCGCCGGTGCCGCGCGCAGGCTGCTGTGCATGCGCGGCGATGTCGATACCCGCCGCGCACGCGACGGCGACGACGAGCGTGAGACAGTTCTTGATCGTCATGAGCCGAAGGCGTCGCGGTCATTCTGCGGCCGCACTTTGGCAGGGCGTGAATGCGACGTCTCGATGTGATGCATCGGCGCGGCCGATACGTGGGCACATTCCAAAATGCGATTGTCGCGAGGAGGGCGTGCCCCGCCATGAGCGCTCATCGGCGTCCTCCGAGACGGCGTTCGAAGAATTTGACAATGATGTCGTAGCAGTCCCGCGATTCGGGAACGTCCGGGTTGTAGAAGAACCCATGGAACAGACCGTCCCACACGTGCAGTTCCGCATCGACGCCGCGCTTCACGAGTTGATTGTGCGTATACACGGCCCCACTCATCTCGAACCCTCGTGTGGCAGTCACGATGAGAGTGGGAGGAAACTTCGCCATCGCCGCGGCCGAGTTGATCGGCGCGACGAGCGGATCGTTTGGATCGGTACCAGCGAGATAGCCGAGTCCGCCACCCGCACTTTGCCGGGCACCGGCACGCGGCAGCGGCGGCGCGCCCCGACCCTCGCCGATCGCGGCGGTCATGTACGGAGCATCTCCACCGAATCCTGCACCGGTCGGTGATCCTGCTCCGGAGCAGAGGATGCCGATCGCTCCTGGTCGCGGCAGCTTGTGTTGTTGAAACCAGGTGACCGACATCGCCGTCAACATCCCGCCGGCCGAGCAGCCGTAAATGCCGATGTCCTGCGCGGATTGCGTCTTCAGAAGCTCGGTATACACCGCGGCCACGTCTTCGCTGGCCGCAGGAAACTTGTGCTGAGGACCCTGCCGATAGTCGAGACTGATGACGCGAGTCTTCGCCAGCGAGGCGATCGGGATCGATTCGAGCTCCGCACATGCGGGCCAGCACCCGGAGAAGCCGCCGCCGTGAAGATTGATCAGAACGCGACGGCTGTTCGCGGCACCGCCTTTGGGCGTGTAGACGTTGGCGTGCACGCCGGCAATCTTCGTGTCTTCGCGATCGACCGGATAAAGGATCCGCTGGCGGTCGATGTAGGTCTTCATGAAGCGCGGCACGCCGTCGACCTGCGCCACCTGCTCGGGGTTCTGCATGTCCTTGAGGTGCTGGGTGACGTAGGCCTTCGCTTCGGGGCTCAAAAAACTCGACTGCGGCACATCTATCGCCGGCACGTGGACCGTCCCGTCGTTGTCGACCACGACCGTCGCACTCGGAGGAGCTCCGCGCTCTTGAGCGGACGATAGAGCGCTGGCTGCGACGAGCAGCACGCAAAGAACGGGCAAAGCGATCGAGATAGTGCGCATGCGATTCCTCGCCGTCGTAATATCGCCCGCGACCAGTCCTGTCAAGACACCGTCGTGACCAGGGCTGCCTTTCGGAATGCAGAACCAGGCGCAGCTCATCGCCTACGTCGATCGCCTCACCGGCGGAACGTTTCGCGATCTCGAACGGTTGCTCGCCGGACCGTTGAGCGGCGCGTTTGGTGGCGTTCACGTGCTGCCGTTCTTTCATCCTATCGACGGCGCCGACGCCGGCTTCGACCCGATCGATCATACGGTCGTCGATCCGCGCCTCGGCACCTGGGACGACGTCCGAGCGCTCGCGAGGCAGACGGACGTCATGGCCGATGTGATCGTGAATCACGTCTCCAGTCGGTCACCCCAGTTCGAGGACTATCTCCGGGGCGGAGCCAACTCGCGGTCAGCGGGCATGTTCCTGACCTACTCGCACGTGTTTCCTCACGGCGCCTGTGAAGCAGACCTCCTTGCCCTCCATCGTCTGCGCCACGATCTTCCGTTCACGACCTACCGAATCGCGCAGGAGGAGGTCGTCCTGTGGACGACGTTCACGCGCCAGCAGATCGACATCGACGTTCATCATGCCGAGGGGCGCCGCTATCTCGACGCGGTGCTGACGCAGTTTCATCACGCCGGCATCCGGGCGATTCGCCTCGATGCCGTCGGCTTTGCCGTGAAGAAGGCCGGCACGTCGTGCTTCATGATTCCCGAGACGCTCGCGTTCATCTCCGAATTCACCGCGCGGGCCCACGCGCTCGAGATCGAGGTGCTCGTCGAGACGCACGCACACTATCTCGAACAGATTCGGATGGCCCGGCAGGTGGATTGGGTCTACGACTTCGCGCTGCCGCCGCTCGTCCTTCACACGCTCTACACGCGAGACGCGACGCCGTTGACGCGATGGCTCGACGTCCGTCCGCGCAACGCCATCACGGTGCTCGATACGCACGATGGCATCGGCGTGCGCGACGCTGCTGATCTGCTGTCCGGCGACGCGATCGACGCGATCGTCGAAACTATTCACGAACGCAGTGGCGGCGAGAGTCGCGAGGCAAGTGGCGGCGCGGCGCAGAATCTCGACGTCAGCCAGATCAACTGCACCTTCTACGATGCACTTGGTCGCCGCGACGACGCGTATCTGGTCGCCCGGGCAGTGCAATGCTTCGTGCCCGGCATTCCGCAGATCTACTACGTCGGGCTGCTCGCCGGCAGTAATGACATGGCGCTGCTGCGGCGCACGGGAGTTGGTCGCGACATCAACCGGCACTACTACGCCATGGGCGAGGTGCAGCAGGAGTTGCGCCGCCCGGTCGTGCAGAGTCTGTTGTCGCTCTTGATGCTGCGCAACACGCATCCGGCGTTTGCCGGGGCGTTCACGGTGAAATCGATGGCTCCCACCGGCCTTGCGATGGAATGGCGCGACGGCGACGCGTGGGCGACCTTGGATGTGAGCTTGACGGATATGTCGGCGTCCGTGACATGCTCGCGCAGAGACGCCGATCGACGTGGAGAAGTCGCGTGGTCATCAGAGCGCTGACCTACTTGATGTTCGCGATGTTTGCGATGACGACCGACTCGGTCGGCATCATCATCCCGGAAGTCATCAAGACGTTTCGGCTCACGCTCACGGCTGCGGGGACGTTCCAGTACGCCACGATGGCGGGAATCGCGATCGCCGGCCTGGGACTGGGATCGCTCGCCGATCGGCTCGGCCGGCGGCCAACGATCATCGGCGGCCTCTCGCTGTTCGCGGCGGCGTCGTATCTGTTCGCGGTTGGCGATAGCGACGCGATGGGCCAGATCGCGTACGGTTTCTGGCTGGCGACCGGCTTTGCCGGCCTGTTGTTCGTGGGGTTGCTCTTCAACTGGGCGGTCGATCCCACTCGTCATGTGCTCGAGCAGTTGGATCTGACGGACTACAAGCGACACACAAGTGGTGTGGAGGCGTGAATGAGAAGCGTCATTGTTACAGGCATGATGGCCCTGGCGGGTTGGCAGCTCGGGCTCGTCAGGACAACCCTTGTCGCTCAAGCGCCGGCATCAGGTGCGGTCGTGGCAGCTGCCGCGAACAAGACGATCACCGCCGCGGACTGCACCGCGGACCGAGTCGGTACGTCGATCATGCCTTCCGCCATCGGCGAGCCGGTGAGAGGCGTAACGTTGAAAGCCCCCTCGTGGATCGACGTCGCGAATGACGTGCCGGCGCATTGTCGGGTCGACGGATCGATTGCGCCGGTCGACACCGCCAGCACGGCGAAACCGATCAACTTCAGCGTGGTGCTTCCCGCATCGTGGAGTCATCGCGCCGCGCAGCTCGGCGGCGGCGGCATGAACGGGATCGTCCCGAATCTCACCGCGGGTGGACCAAACGGACCCTCGATCCTCTCGCGTGGACTCGCGACCTACGGCAGCGACTCGGGACATCAACTCGCATTCGCGCCGGGACCGCGGCGTGGTGGGCCGCCGGGACCGAACGCCACGACCGATGACTGGGCGCTCAACGAGGAAGCGATCGCGAACCTCGGCTACGCGCAGATGAAGAAAACGCACGATGCCGCGATCACCATCATCGAGCGCGTGTACGGCGAGCGGCCGCGATTCAACTACTACATCGGCACCTCGCAGGGCGGACGCGAAGCGCTCACCGTCGCACAGCGTTACCCGAACGACTACAACGGCATCGCGGCCAACGTACCGATCGTCAGCTTCTCGACGTTGATGCTCGCGCCCGAGCTGATTCGCATTCACGAGAAGCCGCTCGCCAACTGGGTGACGCCCGCCAAGGTCAACGCGATTCGCGGCGAGTTCATGCGGCAGTGCGACGCACTCGACGGCCTCGCCGACGGCATCATCAACAACTACATGGCGTGCCGCGCGATCTTCGATGTCAAGCAAGGCGCGAAGAATCGCCACCCGTGGGCGGCGAAGCGCTGTGCGAACAACGTCGATCCGAATCCTGAGGACACGAGCGCGAACGCCTGTCTCACCGATGGCCAGATCTCGACGCTGGAGTTCGCCTACTCGCGGTATCCGTTTGCGTCGCCGCTCGCGCACGGCACGCGCACGTTCGGCATGTGGCTGCCCAACACCGATCCGTCGGGCAGCGGGCTGATTCTGAACGCGCGATTCAGAGGTCAGGAGGGCGCGCCCGAGACTGCGCCGATGCACGCACATCTCGGGATCCTCGGCGTGGTCGGGTTCCTGATGAAAGATCTCGCGGCCAACCCGCTCGACTACGCCGAAGGCGGTGCCCTCACCTCGCGGCGCCTCCAGCTCTCGACAATGCTCGACGCGTCCAACCCCGACTTGGCGGCATTCGAGAAGCGCGGCGGCAAGATGATCGTGACCATCGGCACCAACGACACACTGGCGTCGCCCGGCGCGCAGGTGGACTACTTCCAGTCCGTCGTCGACAAGATGGGGCGCGCGACCGTCGATCGCTTCGCCCGCTTCTTCGTCATGCCACAAACGGGACACGGATTGAGTGGCACCAACTACGGCGTCGATGGCGAGGGAAAGACGATCCCGTCGATGCCGATCCCCAATCGCTACGATCAGGTTGGCCTGCTGTTCGACTGGGTGGAGAAGAACGCCGCGCCCGGCATGTCGGTCACAGTGACGGCGGGCGAGAAGAGCCTGCCGCTGTGCTCGTACCCGACCTATCCGAAATACGCGAGCGGCGACGCGAAGACGGCGGCCTCGTACCGCTGCAGCAGCTGATCGTTTTTGCTCGGCCGCGTTGACGGATTCATGAACATTCCTCGCTACTGGAGGAAGGCCACAGGCACGTCGGTCGCACCCGACGGCAAGACGTGATCTCTGAGCGCCTGGGGATGGTCGGCGTCTTCGCCCGACGAGGCCGCACGCGACGCGCGCGAGCGTCTGACGCGGATGGTCGATCGCGTGGCAAGAGGCGATCGCCTCCCGGAGCGCTACGCGTACGGCCTGCGCGCGCTCCGCGAGGAGATCGTCGAGGAAATCGCAACGGGCGGCAACGAAGGCCCGGCCCTCGTCACGCGCAACAGCTATGGGAGCCTCGTGATCAATGCGCCGTCGGTGATGTTCATCGACGTCGACGTCCCGGAGCCGGGCGCGCTGGCGCGCCTCGGCCGGCTCTTCTCCAGCAAGCGCGGCGGAGATCAGCAGCTCGACGCGTTCAAGGAGGCGCTGACGGCGCCGTCGACCTCATCGTTCCGAATCTATCGGACGGCCGCGTGGCCGTCTGTCAGCTTGCCGCGCAAGTCGGCCTGGGTGTCGTGCCGCCGTCGGTGCTCCCAGTGCTCCGGTACCACGACGAGCACACGCGGGTGACCGAGCCGCTTCCGCTCGCGTGAGCAGGTCTCCGACGCAGTCGCGATCGATTTTGGGTTCTTACTTCGCTTCGAGCCCGCCGGTCAGTCCCTCGACCTGATGGCCCTTCGCGAACTGACGGGCACGCATGATCTCCGCCGGCGTTGCCACCTTCGGATCGACGTTGACCTGCGAGCAGGTGAAGCCGCGCAGCGTGCACTCCGACGTGGTGTGGACGATGCCGCGTTCCTTCATGTACTTGGCCATCAGGGCAACGGCGTCTTCGTGGATGATCACCGCATTGTTCGGCACGAACGTGCCGACGCCGATCGCGTAGTCGATCGGCATCAACGGCTCGTTGCTCGAGCCGAACTGTCCATCGTTCTTCTTGCCCAAATCGTGCGCGCTGAGATCGGCGCCCTTGTCGATCAGATACTGAATCACCGCAACGTTGCCGTCGTTGCCCGCGGCCATCAACGGCGTGATGCCGTAGTCGTCCTGCTGGTTGACGTCGTTGCCGAGCTCGACGAACAGCTTCACGACCTCGAGACGCTCCTGCGGCGACTTTCCCCGGTGATACCCATGAATGAACGCGAGCCCCGCCGCTGCCGACAGCATCGTCTCGCCGTCGCGCGAGATGATCTTCGGATCGGCACCGCGATCGAGGAGCAGCTTCACGAGCTCGAGGTCGGCGGCGAACGCGGCGCGCATCAGCGCCGTTGCGAACACGATGCGCGGCGAGCCTTCGCGCATGCGCGCGCGAGGCGTGTTGTTCACGATCGCGTTCGGGTTGGCGCCGGCGTCGAGCAGCTGGCGAATCAGCGGCATCGGATCGACCGTGACCATCCACGGGAAATTCGGCGCCGTTTCCATGTTGCGGCGATCGACAGCGTAGAACAGCGGAGTGAATCGCTGCGCATCGGCCTTGTTGACGTCGGCCTTGTGGTCGACGAGCATCGACGCGACGTCATAGTTGCCGTTGAAGATCGCGATCGCCAGCGCCGTCTTGCCATCGCCGGCCGCGGCGTTGATGTCGGCGCCGGCGTCGGCCAGCACGCGGGCGACGTCGAGGCGTCCTTCGCGTGCGGCGAGCATCAACGGCGTCAGCCATCCGCTGGCGAACTCTTCCGCCTTCCCGTCGGTCCTGTTGCCGACCGGCGTTCGGCCTTCGAACCCGCGGCCGTTCGCTGCTGCAACATAGTTGGATCGCATGTTGACGTCGGCGCCGGCGTCGACGAGCGCCTTCGCTGCATTGGCGTGGCCTTCAGAGACCGTCCACATCAACGCCGTCGTTCCGCCCCAACTCTCTTTCGCGTTGACGTTGGCGCCCGCTTCCAGCAGGACACGCAGCGCATCGGTCTTGCCGGTTCGCGCCGCCATCATCAATGCCGTGTCGCCGGACGATGAGAGTGGGGCATTCGGATCGGCGCCAGCCTTGAGCAATCGATCGAGCATCTGCGCGCTGCCGTTGATCGCGGCGAGTTGCAGAGGCATCACGCCTTCTCTCGTCTTCGCGTTGACGCGAGCGCCGGCCTTGATCAGCAGATCCGCCACCACCAGATCGTCGCGCTCGACCGCCCAGTGAAGGGCGGTGCTGCCGTCGGCCTGCGTCGCGTTCACGTCGGCCTTGCGCGCAATCGCAGCGCGCAGCGCCTGCTGGTCACCGCGCATCGCGGCATCGGCGACGTCCGTGCTGGCGGCCCCTCGACTCAGCTCGGGGCGACCCGGCGTCTGCTGAGGCGTTGCCTGTGCCGTGGCGGCGAAGGCGATCGCAGCGACGAGGAACAGCGGCAGATATGAGATGCGCATCATCGGGTGACCTTGAGGAGCACGGGTGATGGGGCCTGGCCGTCGAGCGCCAGCGTCTTCGCAGCGGCATCGACGACCACGTTTGCGTAGGCGGCCTTGGCGTCGCCGATGCCTTTTTGATCGAGTTGCATCTCGATGATGGTGAAATCGCCATCCGTATCGGGAGCCGGTGTTGACGGCGCAGGAGACGGCTGCGCACCCAATCGGCGGGCTGTGACGAGGACGATGCGATCGCCGCCAGTGGCGGAAGGCGATCGCCATGCGTATTTGATCGAGTAGCCAGTCACGCCGTCACCCCACACATACCCGCATGTGGGTGCGGCCTTGATCGCCGCGTCGAGGCGAGCCGCTGGACTGAGCGGAGGAGCCGCCGCTGCACCACGGCCGCCGCGTGCGCCCCGGCCCCCAGCGCGCCCCGCGCCTCGGCCCGCTGCAGCCGCTGCAGCGGGCGCGGCTGGCGCCGGCGGCGGTGTCGGCGCCGACAACGCAGCGATCAGCGGCGCGCGTTCGGCATCAGTCGACCAGCGAAACAACTCGATCGTCATCGGCCCGATCGGACCACCAGCTGCCGCCGTTCGCGCATGCAACTTCAGCGCGGGGCCCTCGGCAGACACAACGCCGCCGATAATGAGGGCCGGACCAAGAACCAAGGACCAAGCACGGACCAAGGACCAAGGACGGACCAAGGCCCAAGCGCCAAGGACCACGGACGCGCGTCTACTGCCTGTCACTATCGTTCGTACCCTTCGTGCGTCCGAGCCATTCAACGAGCCGCTCGAGTTCTTCGTCATCGATCTTGGCGCCGCGCTCGCGCATGTCGACGGTGACCACACGCCACTTGTCCGCGGTGAACCGCGCGCTGTTGACCTTATCGATGGCATGGCACGAGGTGCACGTGCGTTTCAGCAGCGCCTCGCCGTCGGCGTCGGATAAGAACGTCGTGACCTCGCGCGCGACGTACGTGCGCGGGAACGGTTTCGTCGTCGGTCCGAAACGCATCGCCAGCCAGTCGAGCAGGAGCGCGCGATCGGCTGCCGGAATAGGGGCGTCCACCTTTTGATGCTTCGCCGTGATATGTGCGTCCCAGCCGGCGCGGTCGAGCGAGCTGTAGGCGTAGTCGTCGATGCCGTGGCAGTTCGTGCAGTACTTGAAGATCACCTGCCGCACCTGTCCCTGCGGCGGCACGACTTGCGGACGCGTCGCACGAGGCGACAACTGCGCGACGACCGGCGAGGCCATCGCGCACACGAACGCCGCAACCGCGGCGCAATACGCCAGCTCTCTCTTCATCTCACACCATCTCGAGCGGCTGCAGGCGGCCGGTGCTGGTGCCGAGCTTGTCGGTCATCGCCTTGCCATCCGGCGTCGACCACTGATCGATGCCGTACAGGTGAAGGAGGCTGACCAGCATGTTCGACGTGCGCTGCGTGTTGTCGGGGAACACGAGATGTCGATTCCCCTTGAACGTGCCGTCGATGGCGCCGACGAGAATCACCGGCACCTTCTCGTGCGCGTGGCGATGCGAGTTGCCCATGTTGCTGCCCTTGTAGATCAGCACGTGGTCGAGCACCGTGCCGTCGCCGTCGGGCATCTTGCTCAACTTCTCGACGAAGTAGGCCAGGTTCTGCACGTGATAGCGATTGACCTTGGCGTAGTTGGCGATGTTCTCCGGCTTGTCGCCATGATGCGACGTGCCGTGCCAGCCGCCGGTGAATCCCGACTCGGGGAAGCTGGCGCCGCTCAAGTCGCGCCCCAGCATGAACGTGATCGAGCGCGTCAGGTCGCCTTCGAACGCGAGCGCCATCAGGTCGTACATCAGCCGGAAGTGGAGATGCCTGTTCTGCGGAAGGCCGAACGGCACATCCTCTGACGCCGGTTCCTTGATCGAATGCTCCATCGCGATCTTGATGCGGCGCTCGAGCTCGCGGATGTTGTCCACGTAGGTATCGATGCGCGCCTTGTCGCCGGCGCCGAGGTTGTTTTTGAACGTCCCGAGCTGCCCGATGACAGCGTCGAGGACGCTCGCGTTGCGCTTGCGGTCGCGCAGCCGCTCTTCGGCACTCGTGCCGTCGCCGAACAACCGCTCGAACACGACGCGCGGGTTCACCTGCGTCGGGAGCGGCTCGGTCGCCGACGCCCACGAGATCGAGTTCGTGTAGGCGCAGCTGTATCCCCAGTTGCAATTCCCGAAGTTACCCATGTCCTCGACGCCGAGCTGCAGCGACGAGAGGATCGTGTCCTGTCCGTACTTGGCGGCGATCATCTGATCGATCGTCGTGCCGAGATATGGGCTCACGGCGTTGCGCCGCGGGCGCGCACCCGAGAGCAGGACAGCGCCGCGGGCGTGATCGCCGCCGGGCTCCTCGTTGGTCGCCATCGCCTCGGGCATGTCGAGACCGCTGATGAGGACGACGCGATTGCGGTAGGCCTCGAGCGGCTTGGTGATGAACGAGAACTCGAAGTCCTTACCGGCCTGCAGCGGGCTCCAGTAACCAGGCGACGCCCCGTGCGGATGCCAGATGCCGACAAAGCGCTTCACCGGTGCCGCGGCGGTGAGGCGCGTCGGCGTGAACGCGGGAAGCATCGAGTCGAGCAGCGGGAGTGCCAGAGTGACGCCGGCCCCTCGCAAGAACGTCCGTCGGGGAATATGCCTCTTTGTCAAAAACATGATTTCCTCTGTCGTAGGGCGGGTCTTGCTTTGTAGACCCGCCGGTCAACGACGCCGGGTCCAAAAAGCAGGACCCGGCCTACGAACGTCAGTTCGTGCTGACGGTCGATTCCGTCCCCTTGGTTCTCATCTGAAACTGGCTGCTTTTCACGATACCCAACACGATCGCGGAGAAGCGATTATCGTCCTTCGCGCTGTCGTGCGCGATCGCGCGCACGGTCGGCATGTCGGTGTACTCGAGACCGCGACCGAGCGCGTAGGTCATCGTCTTCTCGACGAACATGCGGACGAACTGCGGCGAGTAGCGCAGCAGCGCGGTCCGCAGGCCGGCCGGACCATCGACCTCCTGGCCGTCGTATAACTTCACCTTGGTATCGATTGGGATGCCGCCGTTGCCGCCCTGCTTCGTGCGCCAGCTCGCGTCGGCGTCGAAGTTCTCGAGCGCGAACCCGATCGGATCCATGATCTTGTGGCAGCCCGCGCACGTCGGCGCGGCGCGATGCTTCGTCATCTGGTCGCGCAGCGTCAGCGCCTTGCCATCGTCGCTCTTCGTCTCTTCGAGTGCTGGAACGTTGGGCGGCGGCTCTGGCGGCGGCGTGCCGAGAATGTTCTCCAGCACCCATGCGCCGCGCTTGACGGGCGAGCTGCGGAAGTTCTGCGTCCACGTAACCGCCAGGACACTGCCTTTGCCAAGCAGGCCACGCCGATAATCCAACTCGGGCGGCAGCGTCACGCGGCGGAAGCGCGATCCGTAGACGTTCGGGATGCCGTAGTGATGCGCCAGCCGCTCGTTCACGAACGTGTAGTCGGCCGTCAGCAGATCGACGACGTTGCGATCCTCGCGGATGATGCTGTCGAAGAAGAGCTCGGCTTCACGTTTCAGACTCTGTCGCAGCTCGTTGTCCCAGTTTGGATAGAAGATCCCATCAGGTGAGGTCGCCGGCAGGTTGCGCAGATACAGCAGCTGCTGGCCGAAATTCGACACCAGCGCATCAGACCGCGGATCAGCGAGCATGCGCCGCACCTGCTGCTCGAGGACCTTCGGCTGATTGAGCCGGCCCTGGCTCGCCACCGTAATCAGCTCATCGTCGGGAATACTGCTCCAGAGGAAGAACGAGAGGCGCGATGCAAGCTCGAGATCGCTGATGCGATACGCCTGTGCCGCGCGCACCGTGGCCGGTTCGTGCTCGCCGCGTACGAGGAACTGCGGGGTCGTGAGCAGGAACCGCAGCGCGTACTCGATGCCATCTTCGAATGTTGCCCCCCGGCGACCTTCATCGAAGAACGTCATGAGCGCTGCGACGTCCTGTGCGGTCGCCGGACGACGATACGCGCGTCGCGCGAGAGTGGTGAGGATCTGTTTTGCGCAGGCGGCTTCTTGTGCTTGCTGCGACGGACGGCAGGTAAACACTTTTCGCCGGCTCGCCGAATCATCGGGCCGCTGCGCGTTGAACGGACCCTGGATCCGAACGAAGCCGATCGCCGGGTAGTACTGCAGCTGCGGGATCTGATTGTTCTCGAGCGACTGACGATCGTAGTGCCGGATGATGTCGAGACTCGGACGATAGTTCGTGGCCAGGAACGTTGCGCCCACCGTGCGCGAGCCGGCGCGGACGGGCACCGTGACTTCGAGGGTGCCGTCACCATCCGCGGTCATGCCTACCGACAGCCCGACACCTCGATACGGCCACACGTGTGCGCGTTCGCCATCGATGATGAGCGCCAGCTGCTCGTTGGGAATGAAGCTGCCGATGCCGAAGTTTTGAATAGAGAACTTGTATTCGCCGTCGGCCGGAAAATCGTGATGCGCGAGGATGCCCCCGCGCGTGCCGAAGGGCATTCCTTCGAGACGCTGGTTCTGCGACGCATCGCTCGACGCGAGATAGGTGGCTTCGGTCGGCGACTTCCAGTAACCGACTGCGGTTCGCGCGACGCGCGCGCCGGCCGTCGTATACGACTCGAGCAGCGTCGGCGAGATCGTCAGCGATCCGGCGATGTTGTCGAAGCCGTTGGCGGAATCATCGGGCGGCAGCAGCGACGCGACATCGATGCGCACGTCGAGCAGATCGCGGATCGCGTTCGCGTACTCGGTGCGGTTCAGCCGATGCAGCACGATCGAGCCTGGATTCGTCTTGGTCGCGGCCACGCGATCGATCTCGTTCTCGAGAAAATCGCGCAGGGCTTCGTACTCAGGGAGCGAAGGCCGCAGCACGTCGGGCGGCGGCATCACGCCGGCGCGGAGCTTGCGGATCACCTTCTCCCAGACGTCGGCGTGATCGGCGACCTTCGTCAGATCGAGCCCTTGCAATGAGAGGTTGGCAGTCTTCAGTCGATCGCTGTGGCAGGTAACGCAGTAGCGGTCCAGTAGTGCGCGTGACTTGTCAGCAGCAGGCCCGCCTTCGCCGATTGGCTTCGGCGCCCCCTCGCTGATTGCCTTCGGTGCGGCAAGCGGAGGTGATGACGGCGGTGCCGTTTGGCCGCTCAGCGAGGCGATCGAGGCGGCCAGAAACAGACTCGCGGCGACAGCAATTCCCCACACGGTTCGGCGCCCGCGACGCATCGAGCGAGATTCGCACGACAGGCCGGTCCGGTTCAAGCCGGCATATTGCTTATGCGGACGCCGCATAAGCGCCCGGAACAGAACACTTTGGGCGAAAAATCTCGGCTGTGTCATCGCCCGGCGCCGATTAGAACTGATATTTCGCACCGAGCTGAATCACCAGCGACGCCGTTCCGCCCGCTAACGACGTCACCCTGCCGACGTCCGTGCTGCCAAGCGTCGTCTGCGGGTTACCCGGAATGACGGTGTTGAGCAGGTTGAACGCCTCGGCGCGCAGTTGAATCTGTCGATCGCCGCCAGCGAACTTGAACGATCGCGACAGCGCGATATCGCTGTTCCAACGCGGCACCGCTTGAATGGCATCGAGCGGCATCGTGCCGAACGCTCCCGGCGCGGCACTCTGAAACGCCGAGGGGTTCAGCCACTGCGCGAACGATCGATTCGGCATGAACGGATCGTCGATCACTTGATTCGCCCGCGGGAACGGCGAGCCGATCAGGGAAGCCTCGGGAA
>Ga0075423_10001432_pt1 | contig 20977 bp, 7 predicted proteins | sample SoiMethybrSBSTD2_FD_80114 | JGI IMG/M metagenome (GOLD analysis project Ga0075423, IMG submission 80114) | Bulk soil microbial communities from a Populus tree surrounding site in Tennessee, USA - Soil MetaG P. TD hybrid SBSTD2 | ecosystem: Environmental > Terrestrial > Soil > Tree plantation...
CCGAGGCGCACGGGAGGAGAACCGTCCATGCCGCGGACGCAGACCGCGTAGCCGACGGAGACGCTCTCCTCGCTGAAGAGCAGCGTCTTTCCGTCGCGAGACATGTCAACGGCCACCGACCAGTCGAGCCACGAAAGGTCGCGTTCTCGAGGCTCCCCGGCGGTTCGACCGGCGATCGTGGCTCGCAGAGCATCCTGACTGATCAGGAGCCGGCCCGCGCGGGAGACGTCGCGAATCGACGTCCACTGCGGAAGACGCATGAGGAGGCGCTCGCGGCCTCCCAGGCTGACGGCGTACAGCGCAGGGCTTTCGCCCCGTGTTTCTGCGGAGAACCAGATCTCGTCGCCGGCCGGCGACCAGGAAAGCGCTCCGGCACCCTCCCACTCGCGTGTGAGCGTCCGCTTTCGACCACCCAGATCCAAGACGGCGATCGATCCCCGCGTGTCCCCTTGGAGGGGATGATCGACGAACGCGATTCGGTCGCCCCCGGGCGAGAACCGCGGGAAGCTCACGTACCCGACGGTCTGGTACAGAGCCTTTCCGATGGGAAACTCCAGCCTTCCGCGCCCGCCGACGGTCCGAGCGACGACGAGGTTTTCGCCGTCCGCCGCCCAATCCGCCTCCACCACGTCCGCTTCGAGGGGACGCGTGGCGCCCCCGGTGATCGGAGCGCGAGCCAGGGCCCCGCTGCAATTAGCTTCTCGACAGCCGAGCTGGATCGCCATCTCTCCAGACCTGGAAATCGACAGGATGTTGGCGCTCGGCAGCGAAATCGCAACCTCGTCCGGGCTGTCCAGCCGCTTCTGGAAGAGTTGCAGCGGCTTCCCGTCCCACGACGCCGAATAGACGACCGTCTGTCCGTCGGGGGCGAACCGCGCTGACAGGATCGAGCCGCGGTGGTATGTGACGGGTTTGAAGGAGGGCGGCGGCTTGGACGCCGTGCGTCGACCGACCAGAAGTCCCGCGGCAGCGAGCGCCACCCCAACGCAGAGCCCGAGGACGAGGCGGACGCGCGAGCGACGTGCACCGGCCGTAGCGATCGGAGCCGAGCCGGATAGTTCCGAGAGGTGATCCCGTACGGAGGCGAGGTCGCGGGCGAGGTCCTGGGTCGAGGCGTAGCGCTGGTACGGTTCCTTCGAAAGGCACCGCTCCACGATCCAGCGCGCGGGAGCGGGCGTCGCCGGCGAGAGCGAGCCGATGGGCTCCGGCTCCTCGCGGATGATCGCCGAGAGCGTCTCCGGCGTGCTCGCGCGGGCGAAGGCGCGCTTGCCCGTGGCCATCTCGTACAGGATCGCGCCCAGCGAGAACTGGTCGGACCGGAAGTCCAGCGCCTTCCCGAGAGCCTGCTCGGGCGACATGTAGCCGACGGTGCCCATGACGAACCCGGGTTCGGTTCCTCGGGAGACTGTCGGCGCCTGCGTCGCGCCCGACGCTTCCTCCGGCTCGGTCAGCTTGGCCAGGCCGAAGTCGAGTATCTTGACGAGCTCCTCGTTGGTGACCATCAGGTTCTCGGGCTTCAGGTCGCGGTGAACGATGCCCGAGGCGTGCGCCCGCGCCAGCCCCTCGGCGGCCTGGGCGGCGATCGACAGCCATCGTCGGGTATGCGGTGCGCCTTCCGAAAGGACCGCTCGCAGCGTCTTGCCCGGGACGAGCTCCATGACGATGCACAATCCCGAAGGGGTTTCGAGCACGTCGTGGATCGTGACGATGTTGGGGTGAGTGAGAGCGGAGGCGGCGCGGGCTTCGCGATCGAAACGACGGATCCGCTCCGTATCCCGAGAAAGCTCGGCCGGGAGGAGCTTGATCGCCACTTCCCGCGAGAGCCGGGTGTCTCTGGCCCGGTAGACCTCGCCCATCCCGCCGGCGCCGAGGGGCGCGAGGATTTCGTAGGGACCCAGCCGGGTGCCGGGAGTGAGGCTCATGGCCCTCCGAGCGTGGGCCGGATTCTATCGCCCGATCAGGCTGTGGCCGTCGCCTCGGACCGGCGCCGCCGCCGCTCGGCCAGCCAGTACAGGACGAGCCCCGCGGCGAGGAACCCGAAGGAGCCGATGAAGACCTGGACGAAGAACGACGTCTTGTTCTCGGTGTCGGCCGGCGGGATGAGCGCGAGGACGATCGCGACCGCCGTCGTGAGGAACCCGAGGCCATTCCAGAAGAGGCTTCCCGCTTTGCCGCCCGGCACGGGGATCGCCTCGGGCTGCCGCCGGATCTCGTCGCGGAGCCGGACGGCGGACGCGAACATGTAGAGATACGGAATGAAGTAGACGATGAGCGTCGCATTGACGAGCTTCAAATAGGCGTCCTTGACGGTTCCACCCCACTGCGCCGCGACGATGAAGAGCGCCGAGAAAACGGCCTGGAAGAGCATCGCGAACCACGGCGTCTTCCACTTCGGGTGCGTCCTGCCGAAGATGGGAGGCAGGTACCGGTCGAGCCCGCCGACGAAGAGAAGGCGCGCGGTCGCGATCAGCCACGCGCCGACGCCCCCGAGGCCGGCCAGCGTCATGAGTAGCGCGATCGGCGAGCCGAGCCACGGCATGCCGTGCGCCGCGCCGGCCTTGGTAATCGCCTGGTTGACGCCGGAGATGATCGAGACTTCTTTCGGAGGCAGCGACCAGAGCAGCGAGATCGTTCCCGTCAGGTAGACGGCGGCGATCGACAGCCCCGAAATCACGATCGCGCGCGGGAACGTCTTTCGGGGCTCGACGACCTCGCCCGCCATCGTCGGCGCGAGCTCGAGACCGGCGAAGCCGAAGCACAGGTTCGCGAAGAACAGCACGGTCGGCAATGCGGCGAAGTTGGGGATCAGCGAGGACGGCGGCATCGGCGTCGCGGATCCGGACATCGTCAAAGCGATTAGGCCGACGAGGAGGAGGGCCGCGGACGGGATCCACTGGGCGAGCCCGCCGATGTTCTGCACCCACTTGCCGGTCTTCATGCCGACGATGTTGAAGACGAGCGCGATCCCGAGCAGAACCAGAGAGGCGCCAGCCGCGTACGCCGGGCTCTGCTCGAGGTGCGCGAAGCGGGTCCCGAACACGTAAAGCGCGAAGACGACTGTCGAAAGCGTCAGCGTCGGGAAGTACGTGATGTTCGATGCCCAGTAGAGCCAGCCCGCGAGGAATCCCTGCCGCTGACCGAACGCGCGCGAGGCCCAGACGTAGAGGCCGCCCTCCTCCGGAATCGAGGAGGAAAGCGCGATGACCGCGAAGCCCTGCGGGATGAAGAAGCAGATGGCCGCCATGACCCAGAGGAATAGGGAGGAGGGGCCGTTGGCCGCGGCCAGCGCGATCCACCGCATGCCGACGATCGCGGCGACGTTGAAGAGGACGATGTCCCGGGTCTTGAGCGCGCGCTCTAAGGCCATGCGATGGATGCTCCCCTCATCTCGAAGTCATCACTCGGGCGTCTCGAGCGTCGCCAGCCAGATGTCGGCCTCCGAGTTTGCGCGGCTGACGTAGAAAAATGCCTCGTCAGGAGAGATCGCCAACGTCTGTATGAACCCGGCCTTGGACCGGGGAAACCACGGCTTGCTCTCGCCGGTGCGACGGTCGAGGAGCGCAATGCCGTGGCGCGGATTGTCGCGGGCGAGAATGTGCTGGCCGTCGCGGAGGGCCGCGAGCTTCAAGGTTTCCCTCGGAGTGTCGTCGACCGGGACTCTTTCGTAAGACTTGGACGCGAGGACGTACAAGACGAACTTCGGCTTGGAATCCTCGATGCTTTGTCTCGTCAGGCAGAGGAGCCGTTGGCTGTCGGGCGTCCAGCCCGCGGCGTCGAGCGAGAATGTCCCTTCGAGCGGCGGCAGGGACACGAGCGGGCCCGAGGGCTTCCCCTCGGCCATTGGAAGCAGCTGGATCTCCTGGCCTCGGTTGAAGGCGATGAAGGCGCCGTTCGGAGACCAGAACGGGGAAGTCGGGCCTGCTCCCGAAGTCTTCGTCAGCTGCGCGGGCGCGCTCCCATCCACACCGATCGTCCAGAGCTCCCAGCGCCCGCTGCGGTCGGACTGGAAGACGATGGTCTGGCCGTCCGGCGAAAAAGTCGGATGGCGATCGCGCCAGGCGTCATCCGTCAGCTTCTTCAGTCCGGACCCGTCGGACCGAATGAGGTAGATGTCCTCCTGCTTGCCGGTCGATCCGAAGGCGAGCCACTGTCCGTCGCCGGAGATGGTCAGATCGTCCGTGACCATCGTTCCGCTCCAAAGCTCCTCGCCCTCGCTCGAGATGCCCACGCGGGGGTCGACCGCGAAGCGTACGAGATGGTACGACCACTCCCGCTGCATGTAGATGATTCTCCGGCCGTCGCGGGAGAGGCGAAACTGCATGACCGCGCGGGCCGGAAGCGTGACGGGCTCGGGGTTGCCGCGCGGACGCCCGCTCGCTTCATCGATCGGTATCCGCCAGAGGTTCAGCGTGCCGTTGCGGTCACTGAGAAAATAGATGAACCGGCCGTCCGCGGACCAGATCGGGTTCCAATCGATCGCGGCGTCCTGTGTGACGGGCACGGGTTTTTCGCCCTTTCTCAGACCTCGGGCCGGAATCGTCCAGATGTCCCGCTGGGAGCCCCCCTCGGGAACCGCCCAGAAAGCGATCCGTAGAGCGTGCGGCGAGACGCTCGGCTCGACCGCATCGCCTTCGAAGAGTTTCTCCGTCTTGCCCGAAGCCACCTCGGCCGTCCAGAGCTCCGCGTGGCCGCTGGGCCTCTCGGGTCCGTTCCAGGAGATTTCCGTCGAGAAGACGACCTTGCTTCCGTCGGGGAACCAGTCCGGATTGAAACCGAAGTTCGCGAGACGGCGCGCGTTTTCACCCGTCGCTCCCATCAGGAAGATCCCTCCGCCCTTGCAGTTCGAGCGGTAGGCGATGAGCGAGCCGTCAGGCGAGAAGACACCGAAATTGTCGTCTCGCGCGCAATCTTTCGTCAGGTTCGTCGTGGCCTGACCGCCGACGCGCTGGGTCCAGACATCCTCGCCGCTCGCTTCCGAAAAACGGGTGTAGGCGAATGTCTGCCCGTCGGGAGAAAGCGCAGGCGTGTTTTCATGCCCCGGCAAGACGGTCAGCTGCTGGAAGGACCCGAGTCCGGGCCCGACTCGAGCGGTTTGACGATGAATAAGCCAGCCGACGAGGAGCCCGAGGAGGGCGGCGGCGACGATACCGGCGCCGAGCAGCGGCCGGCGGCGCGGGCGAGCCGGAGGGGGCGGCACCATGCCTGGGACCGACGCGCCCGAGAGCTCCTCGAGTGCGAAGGCGACGTCGTGGGCGGAGTGGAATCGCTGCTCCGGATTCTTCTCGAGGCAGTGACGGACGATCCGTTCGAGCCCCGGCGAGATCGCCTGGTTCGTGACGGAAAGCTCCGGCGGATCCTCCTTCAGGATCGCCGACATCGTGTCCGCGGCCGAGTCCCCCCGGAACGCACGGTTGCCCGAGAGCATCTCGTAGAAGATCGCGCCGAAGGAGAAGATGTCGCTTCGGGCGTCCGCCGCCTTTCCGCGGACCTGCTCGGGCGACATGTAGCCGAGCGTGCCGAGAACGACGCCGGGCTCCGTGCCGCGCGTCTCCGTGGGCAGGCTCGTCGCGGTCGAGGCGGCGCCGTCGGTCTGCGTGAGCTTGGCGAGGCCGAAATCGAGGATCTTGACGCGGCCGTCTCGCGTGACGAACAGATTCTCGGGCTTCAGGTCTCTGTGGACGATGCCCTTCGCGTGAGCGGCGGCGAGCCCGTGCGCCGTTTGAAGGGCGTAGTCGATCGACTTGCGCGGCGGGAGCTTTCCGCTCGCCAGGGCCGAGCGCAGAGTGTCGCCCTCGAGGAGCTCCTGGACGACGTACGGCGAGCCCTCGTGACTGCCGATGTCGTAGACGGCGGTGATATTGGGATGGTTGAGGACCCCCGCGGCCTTCGCCTCCTGCTCGAATCGGCGGAGGCGATCGGCGTCGGCCGAGAAGGACGCCGGCAGGACCTTGATCGCCACCTCGCGACCGAGGCGCGGATCGCGCGCTCGATAGACCTCGCCCATGCCTCCCGCGCCGATCTGGCCGAGGATCTCGTAGGGCCCCAGCTTCGAGCCCGCCGCGAGCGTCATCGCACTCCCTCCACGAGGAACAGTTGCGAGAGGAAGTGCCAGGAAGTGTACGCGTACGATTTAGGGTCGTCCGCGAGAGACACGCGCATGACGCTGAGAAGACCGGCTCGATCCGGGGGCGCGAACTCCGTCAGTGGTTCACGGCGCCCGGTCTCGAGATCGAATCGATCGATCTGGACCGGCATGGACGACCGCCGGTGCACCCATAGCGATCGGCCGTCCGGACTCCAACGCACGACATGGTCCTCGAGAGTGCGCAGAGGAAGCCGCCGAGCTGCTCCACCCGCCAGGGGATAGAGAAAGTACTCACCACCTTCGTCGACCAGGGCCATCTCAGCGTTCGGCGATGGGCGACAGCCGCTGGTTCCCTCAGGTGTTACGGGTCTCGGCCGGCCGCCCGCGATCTCCTGCACGTAGCAGCGGCTTGCGTGCCCGGATTCGCTTCCGCAGGCAAGGACCGCGTGACCATCTTGGAACCATGCGGCGGACTCGTAGGTCTCGAGGCTCCCGCGGTCGAGTGTGCGCGCCTGTCCGGGCCCGGTCGGGTAGAGGCGGAGCTGCTGCGGCGTCGTCTGGACGATTGCCAGGGCCCAGGCGCCGTCGGGTGAAAGGCCCCATCCCTGCCCCTCGCCGAGGCGCACGACCGGCGAGCCATCCGTCTTTCGAAAACCGACGGAATAGTAAGGACCGGCCGATGCGCTCTGGTCGGTGAAGACGACTGTCCGGCCGTCCGCCGACAGGAGTGGAAAGAGGGAGCCGTCGAGAAAGGAGATGTTCCGGTCTTCCGCTTCGCCCGGGGCCCTGGCCAGCATGTCCAACCGGCCGTCGTCTCGCGTCACGAGCCACTTGCCGTCGCGCGCGACGTCTTGGACGGTCAGATTCCCGGCGCCCTCGACGATCGTGCGACGCTTGCGCGAAAGGGTGACAGCATAGATCCTCAGATTCGCGGCGCCCGACTCGGCCTGCGCGGAAAAGACGATTTCGTCCTCATTAGGCAGCCAGGCGATACCCTCTTCGGCCGAGTATCCTTCGGAGAGGACGCTTCTCTTCCCTTTGTGGTCGACCACGGCGACCAGGCCACGGTTGTCATAGCGAACGGGATGCTCGAAGAAGGCTACTTTTTCGCCCCGCGGCGAAACCCGGAGGTCGGAAAGGTACCCGGACGTCCGCCAGAGAACCGTGCCGATCGGATACTCCAGAACGTCTCTTCCCTCGACCTGGTGAATGATCGCCAGGCTCGAGCCATCGGGCGACCAGTCCGCTTCACGCACGTTCTCGAGAACCGGACGTGGCGCTCCTCCGCCCATCGGCATCCGGGCGAGCGTCCCGATGAAGAACCGATGGTTCACGAACCGGGCCCCCGTCAGGACGGCGAGCTCTCCCTGCGACGAGACGGAGAGCAGATGCGTCTGGGGCTGTCCGATCGGCTGCGATTCCGGATACTCGGGCCGAATCGTGAACATCCGCGGAACGTTCCCCTCCGGCGCCGCGCTGTACAGCAAGGTCTTCCCGTCGGGAGCGAAACGGGCGACGAAAATGGCCTGAGGGCGGAAGGTCTTCTGGGCGAAGGCGATGCTCGAGGGCCGGCGTCCGCGCTCGATCCGCATTCCTGCTAGGAAGGAAACGGCTGCGAGGGCTCCGCCGAGCGCCACGAGCGCGAGAGGTGCCAGTCGACGCGCGCGACGGTCTCCCACCGGCCCGACACCAGTCCACGGAGCCGAGAGGCCCGAGAGCGCTTCGAACGCGAACGCGACGTCGTGGGCGGAGTGAAACCGTCGCTCGGGATTCTTCTCGAGGCAGTGTCGGACGATCCGCTCAAGTCCGGGCGAGATCGATTGGTTGGTGACCGAGAGATCGGGGGGATCCTCCCTCAGGATCGCTGACATCGTGTCCGCGGCCGAATCGCCGCGGAACGCGCGGTTGCCGGAGAGCATCTCGTAGAGGATCGCCCCGAAGGAGAAGATGTCGCTCCGCGCATCGGCCGGTCTGCCGCGCACCTGCTCGGGCGACATGTAGCTGAGCGTCCCGAGCACGACGCCGGGCTCCGTCCCGCGCGTCTCCGTCGGGAGGCTGGTCACCGCCGAGCCCGTGCCCTCCGGTTGAGTCAGCTTGGCGAGACCGAAGTCCAGGATTTTGACGCGCCCGTCCTTCGTGATGAACAGGTTTTCGGGCTTCAGGTCGCGATGGACGATGCTCTTGTCGTGCGCGGCCGAGAGGCCTTGCGCGATCTGGAGCGCGTAGTCGATGGCCTTGCGCGGCGTGAAGCGGCCGCCGGCGAGCTCTGAATGCAGCGTCTCGCCTTCGAGCAGCTCCTGGACGACGTAAGGCGCGCCGTCGTGCTGGCCGACGTCGTAGACGATCGTGATGTTGGGGTGGTTCAAAACGCCGGCCGCCCTGGCCTCCTGCTCGAAGCGGCGGAGGCGATCTGCATCGGCCGAGAACGACGCCGGCAGCACCTTGATCGCGACGTCGCGCCCGAGCCGCGAATCGCGCGCGCGGTAGACCTCTCCCATGCCTCCCGCGCCGATCTGGCCCAGGATCTCGTAAGGGCCGAGGCGCGCGCCGGCGGAGAGCGTCATTTGAGCCCCTCCGCGAGAAACAGGGCGGAGGCTTCCGACTGGCCGTAGTTGTACACGTACGACTTCCCGTCGGGGGTCAGGAGAACAACGCCGATCCAGTTGACTGCCGACAGCTCGGACGGCGCGAGGGTTTTCCAGCGCTCGCGCTTCCCTGTTCCGACCTCGACGCGCACGACTTGCCTGGGTACGCTGTCAATCACCTCGGTGAACAGGAATTTCCCGTCGGGCGTCCAGCGGATCGCGGCGAGATCCTTCGTTCCGGGAATGGTTCGCGGCTCTCCGCCGCCCGTTGGAACCAGAGACAGGTCTTCGGACGCTTCCCCGAAGGTGACGATCCAGTCTCCGGCGGGAGAGATCGGCAGACCGGCGATCGCGAACCGGCGGTCCGAAATCGGACGAGGCTTGCCCGACGGAAGCTCCTGAAGGTAGAGACGCGCCTTGCGACCGGGCTCGGCCCCGAGGAGAAGCAACCGTTTCCCGTCCGGAAAGAGGGTCGCGGTTTCGACTCTCTCGAAGTCGGGCTCCTCGAGGGTGACCGGTGCGCCGGTTCCGGTCGGCGTCAGCACCAGATTCTTCGCGGAGACCGGCGAGCGTGCGAGAACCCACTGTCCATCGGCCGAGAGCGCCAGAGCCTGCCCCTCGCCGAGCCTGACGGCGGGCGAACCGTCGGTCTTGCGCAGGTAGTAAGCCCGGCCAGCCTCTCCGTACTCGTTGATCAGGAGGATCTTTCCATCGGCGGACAGGCCCGCCGGGCCTGAGAGGTCGAACCAGGACAGCTCGCGCTCGGCGGCTTCGCCCGGCGCCAGCCCGAGGATCCCGCCATAGATTTTTGCTCTCTCGAGGAGTACCCGGCCGTCCCGCGAGATGTCGTGAACCACCAGGGGGATCGGAGCGCTCGAGACCGTGCGAACGTGTCCCTCGAGGTCGACGGCTTTCAGAAAGCACTGGCCGCGCTCGCCGCCGTCGTCGAACCAGATCTCCTTCCCGTTCGGCGCCCAGGCGCAGATCCCATTCCCGCCGATCGCGCGGACCAGGATCTTGACCTTGCCCGCAAGGTCCACGATCCGGAGCGAGGAGCCTTCCCCTGTGTCTTCAATGAAAGCGATGCGGTCTCCGCGCGGCGAGATCCGCAGGTCCGAGACGTAGTGCTCCGAGGCGTAGATCGGCTTCCCGAGGGGCAGCTCGATGCGATGGCGTCCTTCCAGGAAGCGCACGACGGCGAGCTGCTTCCCGTCGGGCGTCCAGTCGGCTTTCTCGACGAATTCGGCGATCGATCGAGGGGCTCCTCCGCCCATCGGCAGGGTGGCGAGCGTGCCCGGGCCGCCCGGCCCCCCTCTGAATCCTTCCCTCAGTAGCGATATGGCGAGCTCGCCCGAGCGCGAGACGGAAAGGAGGTGCGCGCTCTTCACTCCGATCGGGGTCGATTCGAGCCCCTCGGGGCGTGTCGTGTAGATCTCGGCCGGTTGTCCCTGCCAGGAGGCGGAGTAGACGACGCTGCGGCCGTCCGGCGCGAACCTGGCCGTCCCCACGTTCCCGCTTCGAAACGTCAGCTGGCGAAAAGTCGGGAGGACCGGCTTCGCGGGCCGCCAGAGCAGATGGCCGAGAACTGCGCCGGCCGCGATCGCGAGACCGGCGAAAACGGCGATTCGAAGTCTCCCGAGGCGCAGCGCGGGTTTTGCCGCCACCGGCGCGCCGATGGCGCTCGAGGCCTCGGAGAGGTGATCGCGGACCGTCGCGAGCTCGCGTGCGAGGTCCTCCGTTGAGGCGTAACGATGGCGCGGTTCCTTGGCCAGGCACCGCTCGACGATCCAGCGCAGGGGAGCCGGCACTCTAGGGTTCAGCGCCGCGATCGGCTCCGGCTCGTCCTGAATGATCGCGGTGAGCGTCTGAGGCGCCGACGCGCGCCGAAACGCGCTCTTGCCGGTCGCCATCTCGTAGAGAATCGATCCGAACGAGAATTGATCCGACCGAAAATCGATCGACTTCCCCTGGGCCTGCTCGGGCGACATGAACCCGACGGTACCTAGAATGACGCCCTCCGAAGTCGCGACGGAGACCGTCGGCGCCTGAGTCGGCCTGCTCGCGCTCGACTCGGGCTGGGTCAGCTTTGCGAGGCCGAAGTCGAGGATCTTGACCAGACCATCCTCGGTGACCATGATGTTTTCTGGTTTCAGGTCACGATGGACGATGCCGGAGCCGTGCGCCCTCGCGAGGCCGTCGGCCACCTGAATCGCGACCTGTAGAAGCCTGCGAACCGAGATGGCCCCCTTAAGGAGCTCCGACCGAAGCGGCTCGCCGCCGACCAGTTCCATCGCGATGTAGGAGACGCCCCCTTCGGATCCGAAGTCGTGGATCGTGACGATGTTGGGGTGAGAAAGCGCCGACGCTGAGCGCGCCTCCCGCTCGAATCGTTTCAGCCGCTCCGGATCCGACTCCAGCGAAGCCGGTAGGACCTTGATCGCGACGTCGCGCCCGAGCCGCGGATCGCGCGCGCGGTAGACCTCGCCCATTCCTCCTGCGCCGATCTGGCCCAGGATTTCGTAGGGGCCCAGGCGCGCGCCGGGAACCAGCGTCATCTATTTCAGGCCGTCCGCGACGTAAAGGTCCGAGAGATTATGCCGATAGCTGTAGAAGATCCCACGGCCGTCGGGCGTCATGACGATTTTCTCCACTGACGTCACTCCGATCGCGTCCATCGGTGAGAGCTCTCGGAAGAGCTCCTTACGCCCGGTCGCAATCTCGAGTCGCCAAATGCGCGCGGGGAGCCCGCCGCCGCGGTGCGTATAAACGGCTCGGCCGTCCGCCGTCCACTGGATCGGAAATTCGCCGTCCGCCAGACCCGGTATCGGCGCCGGATCGCCGCCCTCGATCGGGACAAGGGAACTCTTGCCGTCGCCGTTCATGACGACCACAAGCTGGCCGTCGGGAGAGACCGGGTTGCCGAACGGGGTGAGCTTCCATCCGGACGGCGTGATCGGCCGCGGCTTGCCGCCCTCGAAAGGCGCGACGTAAACCTGCGGCGACTGGCCTTTCGCCTCGATGACCAGACGCTTGCCATCCGGCAGAAACACGCCTCCCGCGACGGATTGCAACCCCTCGAACTCGAGTGTTCGCGGCGATCCAGACCCCGTCGGAAGCAGCGTCAGCTTGCCGGGATTGTTCGGCACGCTGGAGACCACGAAGCGTCCGTCCGGCGAGAGTGAGGAACCGGTGCCCTCGCCAATCGGCGTTGCCGCGGATCCGTCGGTGCCGCGCACGTAGATGGTCTGGTTCGGTCCGGCGCCTTCGCCTGACTCAACGATGAGAATGGTCTTTCCATCGGGCGTGACGTCTTCCGCGCTCGAGGCGTCGAGCCAGCTGAGTTCCCTCAGGGACGATTCTCCGGGAACGACCCCGTCGAGCTGGATTCGATTTCGCACCTGACTGAACAGGACACGGCCGTTTCGAGCGACGTCGTGGAGCTCGAGGAGTCCTGGCACACGGAGGAGCAGCCGGCGCTTTCCCGAGGGCGAGATCGCCTGAAGAGAGGAAATGCCCGGAGGGGAGCCCGGCTCCGGCGCCGCGTACCAGATCTCGCGTCCGTCCGGCGACCACGCCAGATTCCACCAGTCTGCGAGCCTGGCCAGCGTGCGAGCCGCTCCGCCGTTCTCGACGAGGCGGAGCGCGATGCCTCCGCTGAGGCTTCCCTCGAAAAACGCGACCGATCGGCCGTCGGGCGAGAGGCGGGGCGTGTCGATCCTCTCCGCCGATTCGTAGACGACCTTTCCGATCGGGAACTCGATTCTGTGACGGCCGGCGACGGTGCGCTCGACCATCAGCTCCTTGCCGTCGGGACCCCAGTCGGCGTACCGCACGTCGTCGAGGATCGGACGCGGCGAACCCCCCGCGAGGGGAATCCGAGCCAGCGTGCCGAATCGCTCGTAGCTTCGAGATGCCGTTCGTGCACCGAGCATCACCGCCAGATCCCCGGTGGGCGAGACGCCAAAGAGGCTGGCGTCTTTGAGTCCGAACGGACGCGACTCCGGGCTCTCTGGCCGGGTCATGTAGACGTCGATGGGATTGCGCTCCCATGCCGCGCTGTAGACGACGGTCTGGCCGTCGGGCGCGAAGCGTGCGGTCCAGACCGTGCCCCGCCGGTAGGTCAGCCTCTTGAACGTTGGCTGTCCGGGTCCGCTCAGACCAGGGCGCGCGAGGGCTCCGATCAGGACGCCGGCGACAACACCCGCCAGGGCGGCCGCGATCCATGCCGAGCGCCGGCGCATCGGCCGCACCGCGGCGAGGGGAACGGCGCCCGGCGCCGAGGCGCCGGATATCGCTTCGAGCGCGAAGGCGACGTCGTGGGCGGAGTGGAAGCGCTGCTCGGGGTTCTTCTCGAGACAGTGGTGGACGATCCGCTCGAGGCCCGGCGAGATGTTCTGGTTCGTGACGGAGAGATCCGGGGGATCCTCTTTCAGGATCGCCGACATCGTGTCCGCGGCGGAGTCGCCTCGAAAGGCGCGGTTGCCCGATAGCATCTCGTAGAGGATCGCGCCGAAGGAGAAGATGTCGGACCGCGCATCGGCGGGTTTGCCGCGCACCTGCTCGGGCGACATGTAGCCAAGCGTGCCGAGCACGACTCCCGGCTCGGTGCCGGCAGTGGCGGTGGGGACGTTCGTGACCTGCGAGCCCTCCTCCTGGTGGGTCAGCTTCGCCAGTCCGAAGTCGAGGATCTTGACCCGGCCGTCTTTGGTGATGAAAACGTTCTCGGGCTTCAGGTCGCGGTGGACGATGCCCTTGTCGTGCGCGGCCGCGAGGCCCTGCGCGATCTGCATCGCGTAGTCCGTCGCACGGCGTGTCGAGAGCTTTCCACCGGCCAGCGCGGACCGCAGCGTCTCGCCCTCGAGCAGCTCCTGGACGACGTAGGGCGCTCCGTCCACCGCGCCGATGTCGTAGACAGCGGTGATGTTGGGGTGATTGAGCATCCCCGCGGCCTTCGCCTCCTGCTCGAAGCGACGCAGGCGATCGGTGTCGGTGGAGAACGAAGCCGGCAGAACCTTGATCGCCACTTCGCGGCCGAGGCGCGAGTCGCGCCCACGGTAGACCTCTCCCATTCCCCCAGCGCCGATCTGGCCGAGGATCTCGTACGGGCCAAGCTTCGAGCCGGCGGAAAGGGTCACGGCTTGGCCGGTGCCGGGGACGGCTCGGTCATTGAGCGCTCCCACACGTCCGCGTTCTCGTTGTTGCGCGCCGCGTAGCAGGTCGTCGCGTCGCGGCAGACCACCATCCAGTAGCTTGTCGCCGGCGTGTTTTCGATGATCAGGCGATCGCCGGTGGAGTCGATGACGTGCACGCCGTCGTCCTCACGAAGGATGACCCTCTCGCCCAGGGGCGATCCTCGCCGGCCGCGGCGTCCGATCGACACCCCCGGAAAGGCCGGCGAGACCCGCTTGGTCGCCGGGTCGTAATGGAGCACCTCGGTGGTCGATGCGTCGTCGGTGCGGACGCCGACGCCGATGAGCCGGCGGCCGTCGGCGGACCACTCGATCGGATAGAACTCCTGGCCCGGACCCGGCGCCGGAATGCGCTCGCTCGACCCGACCGCGCCGGCGGCGTCCAGACGCAGCAGGGTCGCGAATTTGCCATTGCTGACGGCGATCAGCCGGCCGTCGTGCGACCAGTGCGGTTCGATGATCGTCTCGCCCTGCGTGTGCGTCAGCTGGGTCAGGCCGCTCCCGTCGGGCGCGATCGTCCATATCTCGTAGCGTCCGCTGCGATCGGAGTGGAACGCGATGCGGCTGCCGTCGGGCGAGAACTTCGGGTGCCGATCTTTGAACGGGTCGTCGGTCACCTGGCGGACGCCCTTGCCGTCGGTGCCCATGAGGTAGATGTCCTCCTGGGCCGCGCCGCGGGCGTCGAAGGCGATCGTCTTGCCGTCGGGTGCGACGTCGAAGTCGGCGACCTCGAGCGCGCTCTGGTAGATCTCCTCGGGCTTTCCGACGAGCCGTCCCTGCGCATCGAACGTGAGCCGGTCGAACGAGAAGGTCTGCTGACGGTCCACGTATGCGAGGCGCCGGCCGTCGCCCGAGAGCGCGATGCCTCCCACCTCTCGCGCCGGCAGGCGATCCGCCACGGGCGGACCCAGCGTCTTGCCCGTCGCCTCGTCGATCGGCACGCGCCACAGGTTCATGACGCCGTCGCGGTTGGAAAGGAAGTAGAGCTCACGGCCGTCGGCCGACCAGATCGGGTTCCAGTCGACGGGCAAATCCTGCGTCACGGGAACCGGCCGCTCGCCCTTCGCGAGACCCTTCACCGGAATCGTCCAGACGTCGCGCTGGCTGCCACCGGTGGGCAGGCCCCAGTAGGCGATTCGGAGTCCGTGCGGCGAGACCGCCGGCTGGATGGCGTCTCCTTCGTAGACCATGCGGCTGTTGCCGGACGCGACATCGACCGCCCAGAGGGCGCTCGTGCCCAGTCGTCCGTAGGGTCGGATGATCAGCTCGTTCGAATAGAAGATCGTCTTCCCGTCCGGCGACCAGGCGGGGTGCGTTCCGAATTTCGTCAGGCGGCGGACGTCCTCGCCCGTGGCACCCATGACGAAGATCCCGCCGCCTCCGCACTGCGAACCGTAGGCGATGAGTCGGCCGTCCGGCGAAAACGCGGGCGAGAAGCTCTCGCCCTTGCACTCCGCCGTCACGTCGATCGGACGGCGGCTGCCGGCGCGCTGGACCCAGATGTCGGACTTGCTTCCGGCGCGGTGCACGAACGCGAGGAGCTGTCCGTCTGGAGAAAGAGTCGGGAAGTCCTCCAGGCCGGACAGGTTCGTCAGACGGCGGAAGATCGGCGTGCGCGCCTCTGAGCCGCGCTGAGCGGCCGGGGCCGCGCGCTTACCCGCGAGCCACGCGAGCGCCGCGCCCGCGGCCAAGCCCGCGAGCAACCAGACGAGCGGGGGAATCCGCCGCGCGCGGATCGCCGACGGCGCCGCGGCCTGGGGCGCCGAGGTTTGTGACAGCGCCTCGAGCGCGAATCCGACGTCGTGCGCCGAGTGGAATCGCTGTTCGGGATTCTTCTCGAGACAGTGGCGGACGATCCGCTCGAGTCCCGGTGGCACCGACTGGTTGGTGACGGAGAGGTCGGGGGGATCCTCTTTGAGGATCGCCGACATCGTGTCGGCCGCCGAGTCGCCGTGGAAGGCGCGGCGGCCGGAGAGCATCTCGTAGAGGATCGCGGCGAAGGAGAAGATGTCCGAGCGCGCGTCGGCGGTCTTGCCGCGCACCTGCTCGGGCGACATGTAGCCGAGCGTGCCGAGCACCACGCCGGGCTCGGTGCCCTTCGTTTCGGTCGGCAGGTTGGTCGCGCTCGAGACGGCGCTCTCGGTCTGCGTCAGCTTGGCGAGACCGAAGTCGAGGATCTTGAGACGGCCGTCTTTCGTGACGAAGAGGTTCTCAGGCTTCAGGTCGCGGTGGACGATGCCCTTGTCGTGCGCCGCGGCGAGGCCGTGCGCAATCTGCGTCGCGTAGTCCGTCGCGCGGCGCGTCGAGAGCTTTCCGCCGGCGAGTGTGGAGCGCAGCGTCTCGCCTTCGAGCAGCTCCTGAACGACGTAGGGCGAACCGTCCACGGCGCCGATGTCGTAGACCGCGGTGATGTTGGGATGGTTCAGAACGCCGGCCGCTTTCGCCTCCTGCTCGAATCGGCGGAGGCGATCCGCGTCGGCGGAGAAGGACGGCGGGAGGACCTTGATTGCGACGTCGCGGCCGAGGCGCGGGTCCTTCGCGCGGTAGACCTCTCCCATTCCCCCGGCGCCGATCTGGCCGAGGATCTCGTAGGGGCCGAGCTTCGAGCCGCCGGCGAGCGTCACTTCAGGCCCTCGACCGTAAAGAGGTGCGAAGTGACCTGCCAGGAGTTGTAAGCATAGCTGTTCGGGTCGTCCGCGAGACTGATGCCGCCAATGGTGAGGACGCCGACTCGATTTCTGGGCGCGAGCTCCTCGAGTGGCTCGCGGCGACCGGACTCGAGATCGAACCTCTCGATCCGGACTGGGATTTCCCCACGGCGTCGCAGCCAGACCGACCGACCGTCTGGGCTCCAGCGTATTACGCGATCGTCCCCCGTTCGCAGGGGCAGTGGCCGGGCCGCTCCGCCCGCGACGGGATAAAGCGAATGCTGGACGCCCGCCTGGACCAGCACCAGCTTTCCGTCCGGCGAAGGAAGACCGACGCTCGTCCCCTCGGGAGTCACCGGCCGGGGCGGGCCGCCGGCGACCGCCTGCGCGTAGCAGCGGGTGGCGCGGCCCGGCTCGTTCCCGCAGGCAAGGACGGCCTTGCCGTCCCGGAACCAGGCCCCCGTCTCGTAACTCTCGAGGTTGCCGCGGTCGAGCGTGCGAGACTGCCCCGGACCCGTGGGATAAAGCCGCAGCTGCTGCGGCGTCGTCTGCACGACGGCGAGGGCCCACGCGCCGTCCGGCGAGAGATCAACGGCCCACCCTTCGCCGAGGCGCACGACCGGCGAGCCGTCGGTCTTCCGAAGACAGGCCGTGTAGTAGGGACCTCCCGTTGCGCTCTGGTCCGTGAAGAGCAACGTCCGGCCGTCTCCCGATAGGATCGGAAAGATCGAGCCGTCGAGCCACGAGAGGTCTCGATCCTCCTTCTCGCCAGGCGCACGGACAAGGACACTCAATCGACTATCGTCACGCGTGACGAGCCACCGTCCGTCACGCGTGACGTCCTGGATCGTGAGACCTCCGGCGCTGTCGAGAGCCACTCGGCGCTTGCCCGAGAGGGTGACGGCATAAACCGTATGGCCGGCCCCGGCCACGCTAAGGAGCTGCGCGGAATAGAGGACCTCATCCCCCGTCGACGACCAGGCGAGACCCTCCTCCGATGCGTAGCCGTCAGAAAGGATGGTTCTCTTTCCCGTCTGGTCGACCACGGCGACCAGTCCCCGGTCGTCGTACCGGATAGGGTGCTCGAAGAAGGCGACCCGGTCCCCTTTGGGCGAGACTCGGGGTTCGGAGAGATACCCCGCCGTCCGCCAGAGGATCCGGCCGACCGGGAACTCCAACCGATCCTTTCCTTCGACTTCACGAACGACCGCCAGGCTCGAGCCGTCCGGCGACCAGTCGGCCTCCCGCACGTTTTCGAGGACCTCGCGAGGTGCTCCTCCGCCTAGCGGCATTCGCGCCAGGGTTCCCGTGAAGAAGCGATGATCTACGAACCGGGCGTGGGTCAGGACCGCGAGCTCTCCCCCCGACGAGATCGAAAGCAGGTGCGTCTGCGGCGAGCCGAGGGCTCGTGACTCCGGGTACTCGGGGCGAATCGAGAAAAGCTCTGGAGCATTCCCCTCTGGTGCAGCGCTGTAGACCATGGACTGGCCGTCGGGAGCGAAGCGCGCCACAAAGATTGGTCTCGGCTCGAAGGTCTTCTGGATGAAAGAGACGTGCGCTTGGCGGCGCCCCTTCTCGACGAGCGGTCTGACGAAGAGAGAGGCCGCTGCGACAACGGCGATTAACGCCGAGAGCGCGGCCGGGACAAGCCACCTTGGGTGATGACCCGCTTCTGCAGGTACCGCGACGCCCGGGCCGGACAAACCCGAAACCGTTTCGAGGTCGAACGCCACATCGTGGGCGGAGTGGAAGCGCTGCTCCGGGTTCTTCTCGAGGCAGTGCCGGACGATGCGCTCGAGGCCCGGCGAGATCGACTGATTGGTGACAGAGAGATCCGGAGGATCCTCCTTCAGGATCGCTGACATCGTGTCGGCGGCGGAGTCGCCATGGAACGCGCGCTTGCCCGAAAGCATCTCGTAGAGAATCGCCCCAAAGGAAAAGATGTCGCTGCGCGCGTCCGCCGGCTTTCCGCGGACCTGCTCGGGGGACATGTAGCCGAGCGTCCCCAGAACGACGCCCGGCTCCGTGCCCTTCGTCTCGGTCGGGAGATTCGTGGCGCTCGAGACGTTGCCCTCGGTCTGCGTCAGCTTGGCCAGGCCGAAGTCGAGGATCTTGACGCGGCCGTCTCTCGTGATGAAGAGGTTTTCGGGTTTGAGGTCCCGATGGACGATGCCCTTCTCGTGCGCGGCCGCCAGACCCCGAGCGGTCTGTAGGCCGTAGTCGACGGCTTTGCGGGGCGAGATCTTTCCTCCGGCCAGGACCGCGCGCAGTGTTTCGCCCTCGAGCAACTCCTGGACGACGTACGGCGCGCCCTCGTGTTGACCGATGTCATAGACCGCCGTGATGTTGGGGTGGTTCAGGACGCCGGCGGCCTTCGCCTCCTGCTCGAAGCGGCGCAACCGGTCGGCGTCCGAGGAGAACGACGGAGGCAAGACCTTGATCGCGACCTCGCGGCCCAGCCTCGGGTCGCGCGCGCGATACACCTCACCCATCCCCCCGGCGCCGATCGGCGCGAGGATCTCGTAGGGGCCGAGCTTCGAGCCGGCGCCAAGGGTCACGTAGCGTGGATCTTATCCGTTGGAGATATGCCGACCCGTCAGCGCGGAAGCACGGCGTCCCAGTTCTCGACTAGCGCGACGCGCGGCGCTCCGATCTCCCCGGCGCTGTTCGCGAGAAAGGACTTGCCGTCCGGCTCCACGGCGTAGCCCATCAGGCCGAAACGCGGGCCGATGTAGAAGTTCGCCGGGAAGAGCGCGCGGGTCTCCTTGACCTCGAGTCGCGGGCCGGCCAGTTCCAGCGAAACGGCTGTGAGGTCGCCCTCGCCCGAGATGTAGTAGATCGTGTGTCCGTCCGGGCTCCAGCGCGGCTGCATGCCGCCGCTGCCGGAGATCTGCCAGCGCGCGCCACCGGTGGGAAAGGGCGTCACGTAGATCTCGTTCTTTCCGGACTCGGGCGATCGGTAGGCAACCCGTCGGCCGTCGGGGGAGAATTGAGCGCTCGCCTCGGCCACCTTCGTGGCGAGGAACGGCCAGGCTTTGTCCGGATCCGCGAGTGGCACGACCCAGACGTCGGTGTCGCCGATGTTTCCGTGGTTCATCAGCAGGTAGCGGCCGTCCCGCGACCAATCCGTGGGCTCGATTCGTTCCGTCGAGCTGTAGATCTCGCGCCGTCTTCCGGAGCCGTCGGAGGCCATCGCGATCAGGGTGAAGCGTCCGGCGTTGGCCTGCGTCGAAAAGAGAACCTCGGAGCCGTCCGGGGACCAGAGGGGCGCCGGAGTCGCCACGGCGCCGTTGGTCAGCCGCGTCCGGACTCCTCGGTCGAGCTCGTAGATCCAGATGTCGTTGGCCGGATCTCCGAGGACGACGGCCACGCGACGCCCGTCCGGCGAAATCTCCGGGCAGTAGGCTTCGCTTTTGTCTGCCGCCTTTCCGAGGCTGTGCCCGTTCATGTCGAGCCTCGTCAACTGACCTCCGACACCGGCCTGGGCCAGCTGATAGGCAAGGACCCCGTTTCGCGAGACGCTGAAGTTGGCACGCCAGACGCCGCTGTCGAAGTGCACGTCGTCGAAGAGCCGAATCGGCTCTCCAGAAATCGTGTTCGACGCTGTATCGAATCGGACGGCCTTCAAGATGGTATCGGCGCAGAAGAGAAGCCACCCGGGAGCGTACTGGGCTCCGCCGAACGTCGAGACGAGGCGCCGGCTGTCTCCGCCCTTCACCGACGCGACGTAGATGCCGGACTGTTCCGAGCGAGGATCGTTGTGATTCGTGGCCTGATAGAGGAAGTGCTGGCCGTCGGGTAGGAAAGACGGCCAACGATGGGTCGTATGGAGTTTTGTATCCACGCGAGTCAGCTCACGCGCCACGCCTCCCGTCGCCGGCACGAGGTAGATCCCGGTCCGGATGTCGGGCGTGAAAATGATCTCTCCCGAAGAGGACCAGCTTCCGCCCCGCGAATTGGGCGCGTTGCAGATCGTCGATACGGGCCCGCCGATGGCCTCGATCCGGCGGAGCTTGCCTTCCGAAAAGAACCCGATCGACCGCCCATCCGGCGCCCAGAACGGAGAGCGCGCGCCCTCGGTTCCAGCGAGAGCCAGCAGGGATCCGGTCCGCAGCGACTGCACCCACAGGCGCCCGCCGGCTCCGTAAACGATGCGTTCTCCCTGGGGAGATACCGTCACGGGCGAGGAGTCGTCGCCGGTCAAGCGGAAAGCGGCCTTTTCCGGCGGCAGAAGAAAAGAGTGCACCGGCTCCGGCCTCGTCGCGAGGGCTCTTCTTAACTGGGTGGCCAGGAACAAGACCGCCAGGAGCAGAACCGCCGCCGCGGCCCAAGGGAGAACCCGTCCCGTTCCGCGGCGCGGGATTGAGACGACGGCGGTACCCGCTCCCGAAGCCGACTGCGCTCCCAGCCACCGCAGCTCCTTTCCCACGTCGCCCGCCGCCTGCCACCGATCCTCGGGATCCTTCGCGA
>Ga0075423_10001435_pt1 | contig 20974 bp, 26 predicted proteins | sample SoiMethybrSBSTD2_FD_80114 | JGI IMG/M metagenome (GOLD analysis project Ga0075423, IMG submission 80114) | Bulk soil microbial communities from a Populus tree surrounding site in Tennessee, USA - Soil MetaG P. TD hybrid SBSTD2 | ecosystem: Environmental > Terrestrial > Soil > Tree plantation...
TAATGCGCGTGATGATGTCGACCGCGCCTCCGGGCGGGAACGGGGAGATGAAGCGGACCGGACGCGAGGGAAAAGCCTGCGCGAGCGCGCAGGCGCTGACTGCGAGCAGGCAGGCCGCGATCAAGGTGCGCATGTTTCCTCCTCGTCCGGCTAGTGTAGACCCGAATCAGTCCACCAGCTGTTTCCCTCGCACCCGACACTAAGGCCGACTGACGAAAGAGCTCCGGGTGTGTGGCTCTCATCGGGCGAGAGCGCCAGTTCGCTCACAAACAGGCCGTTTATAGTGACCTAGTCCGACCTTCTTACGTCCTTAACTGCGCCGTTGCAGCGCCAGGGAAGTCCTTATAGTCCGCGTTTTGAACGGCTCATTAGCAGCCGTATCCGCGCCGTGCCGCGCGGCGTCCATTTATCCCGCGCTCCGACATCGGATCGCGATCAGGGCAAGGTTGCGCGAAGCATTTCTGATACGCTTGCCGCTCTTCGGCGATCGAAACGATGACCTACAGCCGCAGCCGCCCAAGCCCGCGCTTCCTTGAGCTTCTCGACCAGTATCGCGCGATGCACCGCGACGGCGACGCGCGCCACGGGATGGCGGCGGAGCACACGTTCGACGGCCGCAGCCTGCCGCGGCAGGCGTACCGGATCAGGAAGCTGATCGCCGCGACCGGCGCGAGGACGCTGCTCGACTACGGCAGCGGCAAGGGCAAGCAGTACCTGCCCAACGGGATCATGGAGAACGGCGTGGTGCGCTGGAACAGCATGCAGGAGTATTGGGGCGTGGAATCGATCCGCTGCTACGACCCGGGCTACCCGCCGTTCTCGACGCTGCCCGAGGGACGTTTCGACGGCGTCGTCTGCACCGACGTGCTCGAGCACTGCCCGGAGGACGACATGGCGTGGATCGTGGGCGGGCTGTTCGGCTTTGCGCGCCGCTTCGTGTTCGCGAACGTGGCCTGCTACCCCGCGATCAAGACGCTGCCGAACGGCGAGAACGCCCACTGCACCATCCGCCCGATCGAGTACTGGCGCGAGCTCTTCGAGAAGGCTGCGGCGGCGGGAGAGCGCGGCGTGCTCTGGGACGTGTGGGCCGACCTGCCGAGCGGCAACACGACGCGCGAAGAGCGCTTCGGCAACTTCGAGACACAGCCCGCCGCGGCGCCGGGCCGCACGCCGCTCTGGCGCATGGGCTGAACTACAGCCAGCGCCGCACCCGCGCCTTGTACTCGAGGTAGTCGCGCCCGAACGCGGCTTCGAGCTTCGCTTCCTCCGGAATGATGAAGCGCTCGGCGATGAGCGCCATGAAGGCGGGGATCACGGCGAACGGCGTGAGCGACCCCATGAAGATGGCGGCGCCGAGGAGGATGCCGGCCATGCCGAGATACATCGGGTTGCGCGTGAACTCGTAGGGTCCGGCCACCACGAGCGCGCTCGAGGGCATGAACGGCCGGATGTTGGTCCCTGCGCGCCGAAAGAGCGTGGCGGCCCACGCGCCCAAGCCGAGCGCGAGGCCGGCGATGACGATCCCGGCGTAGCGGTAGGGCGCCTCCAGCACCTGCGCCCAGGGCACAACACGGTGCAAGAAGATCATGAGCAGCAACGCGACCAGGAAGTACACCGGTGGGACGAGGAGCCGAGGGCTCGGTTGAGGTTCGCTCACGTCTCGAAACCTGGAATCAGTACGACTTCGGCAGGCCGAGCACGCGCTCGGCGATGTAGCAGAGGATGAGCTCGCGGCTCACCGGCGCGATGCGGCCGACGAAGGACTCGCGCAGATAGCGCTCGACGTGGTACTCGCGCGCGTAGCCGAAGCCGCCATGGGTCATCACCGCCTGCTCACAAGCGTCGAAGCACGCTTCGCCGGCGAGGTACTTGGCCGCGTTCGCCTCGGCGCCGCAGGGCTTGCCGCTGTCGTAGAGCCAGGCGGCCTTGAACGCCATCAGGTTCGCCGCCTCGAGCGCCATCCAGTTCGCCGCGAGCGGATGCTGGATCGCCTGGTTCTGGCCGATCGGGCGGTCGAACACGATGCGCTCCTTTGCGTACGCGGCAGCGCGGGTCACCGCGCAGCGGCCGAGGCCGACGAGCTCGGCGGCGATGAGGATGCGCTCCGGGTTCATGCCGTGCAGGATGCACTCGAAGCCCTTGCCCTCCTCGCCGATGCGGTCCTCCTCGGGCACCGGCAGCGCGTCGAAGAAGAGCTGGTTGCTGTCAACGGCGTGGCGTCCCATCTTGTCGATCTCGCGCACCTCGACGTGGCGCCGGTCCAGGTCGGTGTAGAAGAGCGTCAGACCCTGGCTTGTTGTTGCCAGGAGCAAGACCTTTTCGGCCACCTGCGCCGTGGAGATCCACACCTTCTGGCCCGAGACGATGTACTTGTCGCCGCGCTTCTCGGCCTTGGTCTTGATTTTATTCGTGTTGAGCCCGGTGTTGGGCTCGGTCACCGCGAAGCAGGCGCGCTGCTCGCCCTTGATGAGAGGCGGCAGCATGCGCTCCTTCTGCGCCTGGGTGCCGTACACCACCACCGGGTTGAGGCCGAAGATGTTCATGTGCACGGCCGACGCGCCGGAGAACCCGGCGCCCGACTCGGCAATCGCCTGCATCATCACCGCGGCCTCGGCGATCCCGAGGCCCGCGCCGCCGAATTCCTCGGGCATGGCGACGCCGAGCCAGCCGGCGCGCGCCAGCACCTGGTGGAAGTCCGACGGAAAACCACCTTCGCGGTCGCGCTTGAGCCAGTACTCGTCGGGAAAGCGCGCGCAGACCTTGGCGATGGCCTCGCGGATGCGCTGCTGCTCGTCGGAGAGCGCGAAGTCCACGGCTATCTTTTCCCGAGCAGCCCGGCGATGCCCAGGCCGATGAGAATGAGCGGCCACCAGGTGCCGATGATGTCCTTCAGCTCGGAGAACCTGAGGTAGCCGAGGTTGTAGGCGAGGAAGAGCAGGCCCACCGCGATGAGCACGATCGGCCAGACGAGGTTGCGCCGCTCCGCCATCAGGAGGCGCTCACCGCGCGGGCTTTCAGGAAATCGGCGATCTCGGCGTCGTCGAAGCCGAGCTCGACCAGGACCTCGCGCGATTGCTCGCCGAGCTTCGGCGTGCGCCGCCGGATCGCGCCGCCGCGCCGGCCGTTCGCCCACACCGGGAACCTGGCGTAGCCGCGCTCGGTCGCCTGCCGCTCGACGAGCTGCGGGTGGCGCGCCGCCTCGCCCGGCGTGACGCAGAGGTCCACCGGCACGTCGTTCTCGTCGCAGAGACGAAGCCAGTCGCAAGCGGTACGGGTCTTGATGACTTGTTCCAACTTCAGGGACAAAGCGTCGCCGTTCTTTCGACGCAAGGCATCCGTGGAGAAGCGCTCCTCGCCCAGCTCGGGGGCGAGCTTCACGAAGTTCTTCCAGAAGTGCTCCTCGAGGATGCCGAGCGTGAGGCGCTTGCCGTCCTGCGTGCCGAAGACGTCGTTCACCGGGAAGATGTGCGCACGCGGATCGACCTCCGGGTCGAGGCCGTGGCGCATCGCCGCCCAGAAGAAGGCCGTCTCGAAGAGCGACAGGTCGAGATAGGCTCCTTTGCCTTCGTGCAGCGCGGCGAGGATCGCGACCGCGGCGAAGCTGCCCCCGCCCATGTCGGCGATCGGCAGCGACGAGCGCGCCGGGGGCTTCAACCATTGGCCCGGAAAAGCCAGCGCGCCGGCCGCTGCGACGTAGTTGACGTCGTGGCCCGGGCGCTCGCGCCAGGGGCCGCTCTGGCCATAGCCTGAGATCGAGCAATACACCAGCTTCGGGTTCGCCTTCTTCAGAGATTCAAAGTCTATGGAAAGGCGCTTCGCCACCCCGGGTCGAAATCCTTCCACCACGATATCGGTGTTGCGGACCAGGCGGTGCACGATCTCCTTCGCCGCCGGGTTCTTCAGGTCGAGCGCGAGGCTGCGCTTGTTGCGGTTCTCGGTCTCGAACTGCACCGGGACGTAGCCGCGCCCCGGATCGCCGCCCGGCATCTCGACCTTGATCACCTCGGCGCCCAGGTCGGCCAGCAGCGCCGAGGCGAACGGCCCCGGGACGAACATCGAGAAGTCGACCACGCGGATTCCCTTGAGGGGAAGCCAGGGCTCGGACAGGTCTTTCAACCGGGCCTTTCGAGGTACGGCGGAGCGTAAACCACCAGGACTCGGGCGTGGTCGCTCGTGACGGTGAAGACGTGCATGACGCCGGCGGGGAAGAAGCAGGCGTCGCCCGCCTTCATGTCGAATTTCTCCTCGCCGATCTCGACGTGCGCGCTGCCCTCGAGGAGATAGGCCGCCTGCTCGATGCCGGTGTGGAGGTGGGGATGGGCGCCTTTGCCGCGGTCGATCTCGCCAACAATGACTTCAAGATTACGAGAGCCCACTGTCTCGGGACCGATGAGACGAAAGTTCTTCGTGCCGCTGTGGTTGGCGGGCGAATACGGCTTCACATCCGACTGGCGCACGAGGTAGCTCATGGCTCGATCATGGCTCGATCCAGTTATGGAGCGCGATGCCGCCGTCGACGGCGATCGTGGCGCCGGTGACGTAGGCGCCGAAGCGCTCCGAGAGCACCGCCACCGCCATCGCCGCGACTTCCGCCGGCGTGCCGAAGCGCTGCAGCGCGATTTTATCCGCCAACGCCTGCGGCGCGGCGAAGCCGCCGCCGGGGATCGCGCCGGGGGCGACGGCGTTCACGCGGATGCCGTGCCGGCCGAGCGCGCGGGCGAGCTCCTTTACCACCATGGTCTGCCCGGCTTTCGACGCGCTGTAGTGCGGCAGGTTGCGCGGGCTCCAGGCGTGCAGCGATGTCACGAAAAGCATGCGCCCCTTGACCGCGCGCTCGACCATGTGCCGGCCGAGCGCCTGGGCGATGAGGAAGCCCGCGTTGAGGTTCACTTCCAGCATCTCGCGCCACTCGGCTTCGGCTACCTGCAGGACCTTCTGCGCCTCCTGGCGCCGCGGGCTCGCCGCGTGGACGAAGATCGACACGGCGCCGAGGCGGCGCACCGCCTCCCCGGCCAGCCGGGCGGCCTCGCCCGGGCGCGAGAGGTCGGCGTCCTGCAGGTCGGCGCCGAACACCGTCGCGCCCTCGTCGGCGAGCGCCGCGGCCACGGCGCGGCCGATGCCGCCGCCCGCGCCGGTGACCAGCGCCGTATCGCCCTGCAAAAGCTGCGACATACTAGACTCCTCGGTCTAGAATCGCCATGCTAGACTCCCCAGTCTAGTTCACGGTCCAGTTCAAACACAGGATGCCCCAGATCCACCGCGAGCGCGTGCTGCGCGCCGCCACCAGCTCGTTCCTCACGCGCGGCTACCGCTCGAGCGTGGACGAGATCGCGCGCCGCGCGGGCGTGGCCAAGCAGACGGTGTACCAGCATTTTCCCAGCAAGGACGAGCTTTTCAAGGCGGTGGCGCGAGACTTGACGCAACGCGTGCTGGTCGAGCTCGACGCCGGCCCGCGCGACCTGCGCGGGGGCCTGATGCGCGTCGCGCGCGCCTACCGCAGCCGGGTGCTCGGCGCGCAGGGCATCGCGACGCTGCGCACCGTGGTGCCCGAGGTGCCGCGCTTCCCGGCGCTCGCCCGCGCGATGTACGCCGGCGGCGCCGGGGCGCTGGTCGCGCGGCTCGCCGCCTATCTCTCCCGCGCCATGACGGCGGGCGAGCTGCGCCGCGACGACCCGGAGCTTGCAGCCGAGATCTTTCTCGGCATGCTGGTGGGTCACGACCGGCTGAAGCGGCTCTTCGGCGTCCACTGCGCTGAGAAAGAGGAGGGGCGCCGCACGGCGCGCATCGTCGACTGCTTCCTGCGGGCGTACGCGCCATGAAGCGATTTCCGGTTTTGCTCGCGTTCCTGGTCGCGGCGTGCTCGCCTGGCGGAGCGCAGGACGGCGCCAAGAAGGCCGCTTCGGGCGCGGGTCCAGGCGAGCCCCTCGGGGTGACGCTGCTCGAGATGGCGCCGCGCAAGGTGCCGGTCAGCTTCGAGGCGGTCGGGCGCACCGAGGGCTCGCGCGAAGTGCAGGTGCGCGCGCGCGTTTCCGGCATCCTCGAGCGCCAGCTCTACAGCGAGGGCGACGCGGTGCAGGCCGGAGCGCCGCTCTTCCGCATCGAGCGCGCACCCTTCGAGATCGAGCTGCAGCAGGCGCGCGGCACGCTCGCCGAGGCGCTCGCGCGCGACGAGCTCGCGCAGCAGGAGACCGAGCGGCTGAAGCGCCTCGCCGACCGGCGCGCCATCAGCCAGAAGGAAGCCGACCAGGCCGCTTCGGCCGCGCGCCAGTCGAGCGCCACGGTGCAGGTGGCGCAGGCGCGCGTGCGCCAGGCCGAGCTCAACCTCTCCTACACCAACGTCACCGCGCCGATCGGCGGAGTGACCGGCCGCGCGCTGCAGTCGATCGGGAGCCTGGTCGCGCCCAACAACGACTCGGCGCTCCTCACCACGCTCACGCGCGGCGACCCGATCTGGGTGCGCTTCGCGCTGTCGGAGGCGGAGTTCGCGCGCGTGCGCGGCGGTGAGCAGAAGGCGATCGAGGTGAAGCTCGAGCTCGCCGACGGCTCGCCCTACCCGCAGGCCGGCAAGCTCAACTTCTCCGCCTCGACCGTCGACACCACCACCGGCACGGTACAGATGCGCGCCGAGCTGCCCAACCCGAAGCTCGGGCTGCTCCCCGGACAGTACGTGCGCGTGCGCGTCGTCGCGGGCTCGCAGCAGGCCTTCCTCGTGCCGCAGGCGGCGGTGATGCAGAACGAGAGCGGGCGCTTCGTGTGGGTCGCCGACAACGGCAAAGCAACCCAGCGGCAGATCCGCGCCGGCAACTGGATCGGCAACGACTGGGTCGTGCTCGACGGCCTGAAGAGCGGCGATAGCGTGATCGTCGACAACCTGGTGCGGCTGCGTCCGGGTACGCCGGTGCAGGCAAAGAAAGCGGGCTGAATTTGAGGGGCTTCGTCTAAGTGTCGAAGTTTTTTATCCATCGTCCCGTCTTTGCGGGCGTCATCGCCATCATCATCGTGCTTGCCGGCTTCGTCTCGGCGAAGCTCCTCGCGGTGGCGCAGTACCCCGAGATCGCGCCGCCGACGGTGCAGATCCTCACCACCTATCCCGGCGCCAGCGCCGAGACGCTCGCGCGCACCGTGGCGGCGCCGATCGAGGAGCAGCTCTCGGGCGTGGAGAAGCTTTCCTATTTCAGCTCGACCTCGTCCTCCACCGGCAGCCTCACCATCACGGCGACCTTCGAGCCGGGCACCAACGTCGACCAGTCGGTGTTCAACGTCAACAACCGCGTGCAGATCGCGCTGCCGCGCCTGCCCGACGAGGTGCGCCGGAACGGCGTCATCGTGCAGAAGCGCTCGTTCGACATCCTGCTCGTGGTGTCGCTGTTCTCGCCGAACAAGACGCGCGACACGCTGTTTCTCTCCAACTACAGCTCGATCAACCTGGTCGACGAGCTGAAGCGCGTGCCCGGCATCGCCGACGTCACCATCTTCGGCGCGCGCGACTACTCGATGCGCGTCTGGCTCAACACCGACAAGATGGCGCAGCTCGGCATCACCACTTCCGAGGTCGCCGCCGCGCTGCGCGTGCAGAACGCGCAGTACGCGGCCGGGCGCATCGGCACCGAGCCCGCGCCGCCGGGCCAGAACCTCGTCTACACCGTCACTGCCGCCGGGCGCCTGGTCGAGCCCGAGCAGTTCGGCGAGATCGTGGTGCGCGCCACGGGATCGCCGACGGCGGGGCCGTCGGGGGCCCCGGTCGGGGTGCTGAAGCTGAAGGACATCGCGCGGATCGAGCTCGGCGCGCTCAACTACGACACCTCCAACACGCTCGACGGCCAGCCCACCATCGGCATGGCCACCTACCTGCAGCCCGGCGCCAACGCGCTCGAGGTCGCGGGCCTGGTGCGCGACAAGATGAAGGAGCTGAGGCCCGCCTTCCCGCAGGACGTCGAGTACTCGATTCCGTTCGACACCACGCGCTTCGTCGACGCCTCCATCAAGGAAGTGAACACCACCATCTTCGAGGCGGCGCTGCTCGTGCTCGCGGTGGTGTTCCTGTTCCTCCAGACCTGGCGCGCGACGCTCATCCCGATGATCGCGGTGCCGGTGTCGCTGATCGGCGCCTTCGCCGGCCTCTGGCTGGTCGGGTTCTCGATCAACACCCTCACGCTCTTCGCGCTGGTGCTCGCCATCGGCATCGTGGTCGACGACGCCATCGTGGTGCTGGAGAACGTCGAGCGCCTGATGCGCGAGCACAACATGCCGCCGTTCGAGGCGGCGCTCGAGGCGATGCGCGAGGTCTCGGGCGCGGTGGTGGCGATCGTGCTCGTGCTGTGCGCGGTGTTCGTCCCGGTGGCCTTCCTCGGCGGCATCGCCGGCCAGCTCTACCGCCAGTTCGCGGTCACGCTCACCTTCGCGGTGGTGATCTCGGGCTTCATCGCGCTCACGCTCACGCCGGCGCTGTGCGCGCTGCTGATGCAGAAGGGCGGCCACCACGGCGGGCGCCTCGCGTTCATGTTCGAGCCGTTCAACCGCGTTTTCGCCTGGAGCACCCGGCGCTTCCTCGGCGGCGTGGAGCGGCTGCTCGCGCACCCGTTGCTCTCGCTCATCGGTTTCCTTTCGGTGATCGCGCTGTGCGTGGGCCTGTTCCTCATGGTGCCGTCGAGCTTCGTGCCCGCGGAGGACCAGGGCTACATCTTCGGCAACATCCAGCTTCCCGACGGCGCGACGCTCGAGCGCACGCGCAAGCTCACCGCGGCCGTGAGCGACATCGCGCAGAAGACGCCCGGGGTCCAGACCGTGATGGGCATCGTGGGCTTCGACCTCCTCGGCGGCGGCAACAAGACCAACACCTCGACGCTCTTCATCCCGCTCAAGCCCTGGGAGGTGCGGCCCGATGCCCCGGCCGCACGGGTAGCGCGCGAGGTGGCGAGTAAAAGCGCGCCGCTCCGCGACGGCATGGTGATCGCTTTCAATCCCGCGGCGATCCGGGGCTTGGGCACCGCCGGCGGCTTCGAGCTCTACCTGCAGGCGCGCACCGACCCCGACCCGCGGCGGCTCTTCCTGGTGACCCAGGCGTTCCTCGAGGACCTGCGCCGGCATCCCGAGCTCACCGCGATCAATTCCTTCTACCGGCCCACGGTGCCGCAGCTCAGGGTCGAGGTCGACCGCGAGAAGGCGCTGTCGCTCGGCGTGCCGGTCCAGGACATCTTCGATGCCCTGCAGAGCACCATGGCGGCGCTCTACGTGAACGACTTCAACAAGTTCGGCCGCACCTACCGCGTGCAGATCCAGGCCGACGCGCCGTTCCGCTCGCAGCCCGAGGACCTCGGCGCGGTGTACGTGCGCTCCGCGATGACGCGCGAGATGATCCCGCTGAAGTCGCTGATCCAGACCTCGAACGTGGTCGGCCCGGAGCAGCTCGAGCGCTTCAACGGCTTCCTCGCGGCGCGCGTGCTCGGCAACGGCAAGCCGGGCGTGTCCTCCGGCGAGGCGATCCGCGCGGTCGAGGAGGTCGCCGCCCGCGCGCTGCCCGAGGGCTACACCATCGCGTGGTCCGGCCAGGCGTACCAGGAGAAGCGCACCGGGCGCCAGTCGGCGATCGCCTTCAGCCTCGCCATCGTCATGGTGTTCCTGATCCTCGCCGCGCTCTACGAGCGCTGGCTGCTTCCCTTCGCCGTGGTCATGGCAGTTCCATTCGCTGTCGCGGGTGCCCTCACACTGGTTTTTTTAAGGGGGCTGGAGAACGACATCTACTTCCAGATCGGCCTCGTGGTGCTGATCGGCCTCGCCGCCAAGAACGCGATCCTGATCGTCGAGTTCGCCCAGCAGGGCTTTCTCGAGGGCAAGAGCGCCGCCGAAGCCGCGCTCAACGCGGCGCGGCTGCGCTTCCGGCCCATCGTGATGACCTCGCTCGCGTTCGTGCTCGGCGTGATGCCGCTCATGATCGCGACCGGCGCGGGCGCCGGCGCGCGCCGCTCCATGGGCACCGGCGTGGTGGGCGGGATGCTCGCCGCCACCTTCGTCGCGACGATCTTCGTGCCGCTGTTTTTCGTCGTCGTCGCGCGCCGCAAGAAGCCGCGCGCGACCGCGCAATGAAAAGGCGGGCCAAGAATCAGGGACGGACCACGTTTTTCGTGGCGTTGGCGTTTCTCCTGACCAGCTGCACGACGGTCGGCCCCGACTACCAGCGGCCCGTGATGGAGGTTCCCAACGAGTACCCCGTGCCGGCCGAGTCGGCCGAAGCGCTCCCCGTCGCCGAAGGATGGTGGAGCCTCTACAGCGACGCCACGCTCGACGAGCTGATCGCCGCGGCGCGCACGAGCAACGCCGACATGCGCCTCGCCATCGCCCGGGTGGGCGAAGCGGCGGGACTGCTGCGCGAGGCGAACGCGGCGTACTACCCGGAGGTGACGGGAAGCGCCTCTGCCACCCGCACCGGCGTGAGCAACGTCGTGATTCCGCCGCCGCAGCCGGGCATCCCGGTCAGCCGCAACCAATATCAGATCAGCGCCTCGACCAGCTTCGAGCTCGACTTCTGGGGAAAATTCGCCCGAGCGAGCGAGGCCGCGCGAGCCAACTTTGCGGCGACGCAGTTCTCGCGCGACGTGGTGGAGCTCACGCTCGCGGGCGGCACGGCGCAGGCCTACTTCGCGCTGCGCTCGCTCGACGCGCAGATCCTCGTCCTCGACACCTCGATCCTGTCAAGGCGCGACTCGCTCGAGATCGCCAAGGCGCGCCTGGATTCCGGCCTCGCCTCCGAGCTCGACGTGTACCAGGCGCAGGGCGCCCTCTCCGACGCCCTGGTGCAGAGGCGCGACGCCGAGCGCACGCGCGCGCTCACCGAGAGGCTGCTCGCGGTGCTGACCGGGCGCCTCGACCTGAAGCTCGCCCCGGGCGATCTCTTCTCGCTGCCGGTGCCGCCGACCCCGCCGGCGGGGCTGCCGTCGACGCTGCTCGAGCGCCGCCCCGACGTCCGCTCGGCGGAGGAATCCCTGCACGCCGCCAACGCGCAGATCGGCGTCGCGCGCGCGGCGCTCTTCCCCTCCATCTCGCTCACCGCGACGCTGGGGGCGCAGAGCGCGGAGCTCGGCGAGCTCCTTTCGCGCAGCGGCGGGGTCTGGTCGGTCGGCGCCGGCCTCGCCGGACCGATCTTCGACGCCGGGCGGCGGCAGGCGCGCGTCGACCAGACCCAGGCGCGGCGCGACCAGGCGCTCGCCGGCTACCAGCGCTCGGTCGAGACCGCGTTCCGGGAAGTGTCCGACGCGCTGGTCAACGTCAGCGAGAGCGCCGCCACGGAGGAGGAGCTGTGGGTGCGGCTGCAGGCGGCGCGCAATGCGCTCGACCTCTCCAACGTGCGCTACGAATCGGGCTACTCGCCCTACCTCGAGGTGCTCGACGCCCAGCGCACCGCCAACGACGCCGAGCTCGCCTTCGTGCGCAACCGCCAGGCGCGGCTCGCATTCACCGTGGACCTGATGAAGGCCCTCGGCGGGGGTTGGCAGAAAAACTAAAGGCCGGCTTTGGCCCGCTTCGCCGCCAGGCGCTCGCGGGTCTTGGCAGTCTCGACGACGAAGCGCACGTGACGTCCGCGGCCCACCGGCTCGAGCGGATCGCGCACCGCGAACTCGAACGTCACCTTCCTGCGGTCGACTTCCACCACCTTCAGGTCGATTGACGCGGAGAGCCCCATCGGCGTGGGAGCGAGATGGTCGATCGAGACGTGCGCGCCGACCGAGTCCTCGCCCGGGTCGAGATGCGCGAGCAGGAACTCGCGGCAGGTGTACTCGACATCGCTCACCATGCGCGGCGTGGCGTAGACCGCGCCCTCCTTCCCCATGAAGCCGATGCAGCGCGACTCGTCGACCTGCACGGTCTTGGAATGGGCGAGCCCGGCCTTGAGGGATTCCTTCACCGCGGCTTGATGCCGCGCCGCGCCGCCATGCGCTCGCCGAGCGAGGCGCGCTCGGCCGCGTCCAGGGCCTCGCGCGCGAACGGCAGCACCGCCGCGCCCTCCCGCTCCATGTGCCGGCGGTAGAGCCAGGCGAAGCGCGTCACGTCCTCCGCGGCGAGGCGCGGCTCGCCCTCGACGATCGCGAGCAGGCGCTGCCGCAGGCGCCGCCACTGGGCGTCCATGGTCTCGTGCTCGCGCTCGAGCTCCTCGATCGCGGCGGCGATGCCGACGCGGCCCTGCGCCGCGGCGCGCGCGCGCAGGAGCGGGAAGAGGTCCTGGTCCTCGTCCTGATGGTGGTACACGCCGGAAGTGTCGAAGTAGCGCAGCACCGCCTGGGCGCCTGCGCGCGCGTCGGCGTCGCAGCCGTGCGTCTCGAGGTGCCGCACGAGCTGCTCGAGCGCGGCGAGCTTCTCCTCGATGCGCTCGTGGCAGGCCGCGAGCATCTCGAGCGGTTGATCGAATGAGGGGCCGGCTTGCGTCATGACTCTTGCGCCATCGTCTTGCCATCCCATTCTAATCCCGCCCGCGCCCAATGGCGTCGCGACGATGGGCGAAACTGGCTGAACCTCCCGGACTACGCGAGGTCAGCGGTACACGAGCGTGGGGATGCTCGAGTGCTTCAGCACGGCATGGGTCTCGCTTCCGTACCAGAGCTCGCTCAGGCCGCGCCGGCCGTGCGAGGACATCAGGATAAGGTCGCAGCCGTGCGCGCGCGCGGCGTCAATGATCGCCTCGTGCGGGCGGTTGCACTCGGCGTACGCGGTTTGGCACTCGATGCCGGCGGCGCGCAGCCGCTCCGCGGCCGGCTGCAGGATCGCCTGCGCCTTGTCGCGCGAGAGGCGCTCGTGGTCCCACAGCGAGACGGCCCTGCGCGCCATCAGCTCGGCGTCGCCGGGCGGCTCGTATTCGGGCACCGCGGTGAAGAGGGTCACCCTGGCCTTCGCGCCGCGCGCGAAATCGACGCCGGCTTGGACCGCCTTGTCCGCGGTCGGGGAGCCGTCGATCGGAATGAGGATGTGCTTGTACACGCGTGCTCCGGTACGGGGTATACAGATTCAGTTGCACGGCCATTCCGCGCTCAGGTGTCACGGCGGCCGAAAGTGCTGTTGCACGGCAGCGAACCCCGCTCGGGTGCTTCGCACCGGGCTGGCCGGCCTGGACCCCGTCCAGCAGGGGTTGATGACGGCGGTCGCCATCTTGAGCTGAGATTCAACGCGCGCTGACTCATCCCACTCATTCATCCCATAACGTCAGCAGCACCATCACGCCGAACGCCGCGACGGCCGCTGCGCCGATCGCACGCGCAACCGTGCCGGCGGTCATGTCCTCCGCGGCAAGATCGGCGATCCCGTCCGGCCAGATCATCAGCACGATAGCGATTCCTCCGGCGAGCACGAAGCCGGAGGCCACAAGGCGCTTGATGAGCGTCGGGTAATGCATTGCCTCTCGAGTGCTCGATCCTGGAAGCAACAATTCGACCATGCGCGGCGCGAGGGACTTCGGCGGCTTTGTGCGCCATGAGGACAATGTGATCGCAAAGTTGGACGCTGAACGTGGAGCTTTTCCGGCCACTAGGGGTGGCCCTAGTGCGTGCCTCTATACCGACCAAGCCAGTACATCAGCAACGCGACGAGCGAGAGAAGAAGCACCACACCGGCGACTTTCGCCGCGTTCTTGCAGAAGTCCTTGTCCAGAAGGGATCGCCTATTATCGCGGCGTCCGGCTGCAGGGGCTCGAGCGCCTGATGCGCGAGCACGGCGGCCGTGTTTCAAATTAAACACGCGACCCGAGGGCTGAAATGGCTTCGACACCCGCGGCATCCAATGTGCAGGCTGCCGAACCAGGAAAGGTGAACCGATGAAAACCGTCCACGCCACCGTCAACCACATCTTCGCGATGTGCCCGGAGCTGTGCGGATTCTCGGTGCAGGACGCCGAGACCCTCACGCGCGAGCGCGCTTCCGGACGGCTCGAAGGCGGACTCTACCTCGCCGACGTCGCCACCACGACGTTCGCTCACTCCGAGGAGCTCCTGGGCGAGATCGCGGCGGAACTGCTGGACCTGATCGACGAGCAGCCCGAGGCCGTGGACGAGCTGCGCGGCCGCACCTTCGCCCGCACGCTTCACTGAAGCGCTGCGAGCATCTGCGGCGTGATGAGCGTCACCCCCTTCGGCGTGACGTGAAAGCGCCGGCGGTCTTCGTCCGCGTCGACGCCGGCGACGAGTCCCGGCGGTACTTTGCAGCCCTTGTCGACGATGACTCGCTTGAGAACAGCGCCGCGGCCGATATCAGCGTTCGGCAGGATGACCGAATCCTCGATCGCGCAGTAGCTGTGCACGTGGACGTTGCTGAAGAGGAGCGAGCGCTTGAGCTTCGAGCCGCTGATGATGCAGCCGCCCGAGACGATGGAATCGAGCGCGTGGCCGCGGCGCTCGTCGTCGTCGAACACGAACTTGGCCGGCGGCAGCTGCTCCTGGTAGGTCCAGATCGGCCAGGCCTGGTCGTACATGTTGAGGTCCGGGACGACCTGGGTGAGATCCAGGTTCGCCTCCCAGTACGCGTCCACCGTGCCGACGTCGCGCCAGTACGGCAGGCCGCGCGCCATGTTGACGCAACTCTCCGAGAAACGGTGCGCGTGCACCGGGACGCCGAGCTTCACCAGCCGCGGCAGGATGTCCTTGCCGAAGTCGTGTCCCGAGGAGCGGTCGCGCGCGTCGGCGCGCAGCTCCTCGTACAGGAACTCGGCGCCGAAGAGATAGATTCCCATGCTCGCGAGCGTCGCATCCGGACGCTCCGGCAGCGGCGTCGGCTGCGGCGGCTTTTCCGCGAAGGCGCGCACCAGGCCACGCTCATCGACCTGCACCACGCCGAAGTTCACCGCGTCGGCAAGCGGGACCTCGGTGCAGGCCACCGTCACCTTCGAGCCCTGCGCCACGTGCTGCGCCAGCATCTTGGAATAGTCCATCTTGTAGACGTGGTCGCCCGCGAGCACCAGCACGTGCTCGGGATCGTGCCGGCGCAGGATGTCGAGGTTCTGGCACACCGCGTCGGCCGTGCCGCGGTACCACTCGGCGGTCTCGCGCTGCTGCGCGGGAAGCAGCTCGACGAACTCGTTGAAGCGGCCGTCGAGGAAGCTCCAGCCGCGCTGCACGTGGCGGATCAGGCTCTGCGCGCGGTATTGCGTGCAGATGCCGATGCGCCGGATGCCCGAGTTGACGCAGTTCGAAAGCGTGAAGTCGATGATGCGGAACTTGCCGCCGAAGGGGACCGCGGGCTTGGCGCGCAGGTCGGTGAGCTGCCGCAGCCGCTCGCCGCGGCCTCCCGCGAGGACGAGCGCAACGGTGCTGCGCGCGGCGTTCATGGCTTCCTTGCGCCGGCAAGCTTAGCGCCGCGCCGCGCGATTTTCCAGCGCGGCAAGCGTTTCAGCGCGACATCAGAATCAATTCGGCGCGCGTACCAGCAGCACCGGGACGGGGGAGCGCCTTACGACCTGCTCGGCATCGCTGCCGAGCACCGCGCGCCGCAGCCCGCGCCGGCCGTGTGTGCCGAGCACGATCAGGTCGGCGCGCTGCTTGCGCGCCTCGCGCACGATGAGGTCGGCGGCCGCGCCGCCCGGTGTCTCGCGCATGAGCGTTTTCGCGCGGATGCGTTCCTTGTCGGCAACCGCCTTTGCCTTGGCCAGCACGCGGCGCCCGCCTTCTCGCAGCGCCGGCACGATGTCCACGCCGGCGGTCAAGCCTTCCAGGTTGGCGAAGGCGTAGAGCTCGTTCACCACGTGGACGATGAAGAGCTGCGCGCGATCGTCCTTCGCCAGACGGATCGCCTCGCGCAGGCCCTTCATCGAGGTCGGACTGCCGTCCACCGCGACAAGGATCCTGCGATAGGCGCTCATTACGCCGCAGCTCTCCTCGAAGGCTTCTGCTTAACCGCCACAGCGACCCCTTCGCCCGGCAGCTTCTCTTCGGCAAACTTCCCCGGCTCGATCTTGTAGAGCTTCTGCGTTGCGTCGAGCCACCCGCGATAGGCGTCGTCGATCATGCCGAAGAACGCCTTGTTCGCGTCGCCCTCGAAGGCGGCGGCCGGAGGCTGAACACCCGAGCGGCTCGCGAGCTCGCCCTGGGTCCGCGTTGCGACCTCGTACAGGTCGCGCCAGTAGGCGGCGCATTTCTGCACGTTGACGCGCGTCCATTCGGCCTGCAGCTGGACGAGCTGCGCGAGATCGCTCGCCTCCGCGGCTGATTTGCGCGTCGCTACGGCTTTGGCGTACGTCTCGGTCGCGGCTTCGAGCTGGACCTGGCGCATCTTGATCGCGCCTTCCACCATGGTCTCGATGAGGCGCAATCCGATATCGAGCTGCTGCTTCCAGGCCTGGAGCAGGAAGTCTTCCGGTTTGGGTGTCATACGGCCTCCTTTAGGTTGCTACGTCGCCGCAACACATGCTTCGTCGGCGCCAGCGGCGGACCCGCGCCCGTGAAGGTTACCTCCGAATCCGTGCGCGTGGACGCGCGTCGACAAACGCGGCGGCGATGGCCGCTCCCCCGCGTCATCCGTCGCCTCGCCGCTGCCCCAGCGCCTGGTGCTCCGGCCAATGAAGGTCGAGCTTGAGCGAATAGCGCCTGGCTCCCCGCCTCATCCCATTGAATCAGCGCGGTAGGCTGTGCCGGGCGCGGCCGAAGCGGTTGACCTCCATCAAGCCGAAGCCGTGGTCAGCGCGCCTTGAAAATCAGGAAGTACTGGCGCGCCAGGAACTTGTGTTCCTCGGCGAGCGCATAGCCCGCACGCGCCAGCTCCGCCTTCACCTGCTCGGGCGCAATGCGCGACGCCTTAGGCGGACCCTCGGGCGAATCGAGGCGGAAGTCGATCACCGCGACGCGCCCCTCGGGGCGGAGCGCCGCGGACAGCCCGCGGAAGTAGCGCTCGCGCGCCTCGATGTGGTGATACACGTCGACCAGCAGCACGAGGTCGACCTTCTCCGGCAGGCGTGCGTCGCCCGCGGCGGCCTGCACCGGCTTCAGGTTGGCGAGGCCTTCCCGCTTCGCGCGCTCGCCGAGATACCTGACCATGTCAGGCTCGAGGTCGACCGCGTAGACGGTCGCCTTCGGGTACATGTTGGCGAGCCGCGCGGAGAAGTAGCCCGTGCCCGCGCCGAGATCGGCGACCACGGCATCCGGCCTGAGCGCGAGCGCCTGGAGCACCGCGTGCGGCTTCTGCCACGCGTCGCGCTCGGGGTCGTCGAACACGTGCGACCACTTCTCGGCGTCGCCGAAGCTGTGCTGGTGCGTGTGGGGCGACTGGGCAGCGGCTGCGTGCACCAGCAGGAAGGCAGCCGTGATCGCGATGGCGCGCATAGTGGGCATATTGAAGCACGGGAGGACGCGCCATGGCCCTTGACTGGGCGCACTTCACGCCCTGGGCCGTGATCGGTGTCGTCTTCGGCATCGGCTGGGGACTCGCGGGGTTCTGTCCCGGGCCGGCGCTGGTTTCGTTCGGCTCGGGACAGGACAAGTCGGCGGTGTTCGTGGCCGCGATGTTAGTGGGGATGCTGGTCTACACCATCGCCGAACGCACTACCCCCGCGACGGGCGCGGCGTAGCAATGCCTGCGTAGGATCGCCGCGAATGTACGTCGCCGTCCAACCGGTCGTAGCGCTGATCGCCGGGGTGCTGATCCTGGCGATTCCGCGCCTGCTCAACTACATCGTCGCGATCTACCTGATCGTGATCGGGATCCTCGGCCTGGTGAAGTTCTAAGGCACGAGGACCGCCGCGCCTTCCAGCCGGCCCGCGCGCAGATCGCTGAGGGCGCGGTTCGCCCCCTCGAGCGGGTACGCCGTTACCGCGACGCGCAGCGGGACGCTCGCCGCAAGCTGCATGAAGCGCTCGCCGTCCGCGCGGGTGAGGTTCGCCACCGATTCGATGCGGCGCTCGCCCCAAAGCAGGCGATAGGGAAACGAAGGGATGTCGCTCATGTGGATGCCGCCGCAGATGACGCGCCCGCCCTTCTTGACCGCGCGAAGGCCCGCCGCCACGAGTGCTCCTGCGGGCGCAAACACGATCGCGGCGTCGAGCGGCTGCGGCGGCGCCTGCGTCGAGTCGCCCGCCCAGTGGGCGCCGCATGCAAGAGCGAAGCGCTGCCCTTCGAAGTCTTTCTCTTTGGTAAAAGCAAACACCGTTCGGCCGTCTGCACGCGCCACCTGCGCAAGGATGTGCGCGGCAGCGCCGAAACCGTAGAGACCGATCGCCTGCGCATCGCCGCACTTGGCGTAGGAGCGATAGCCGATCAGCCCCGCGCACAGGAGCGGCGCGGCATGCGCATCGTCGTAGCGCTGCGGAATGGGCACGCAAAAGCGCTCGTCGGCGACGATTTCGTCCGCATAACCGCCATCGATATGACAGCCGGTGAAGCGCGCCCGGTCGCAAAGGTTCTCGCGGTCGCTTCGGCAGTATGCGCACACGCCGCAGGTCCAGCCGAGCCAAGGCACGCCGACCCGCGTGCCAGGCGCGAAGCGCTCGCCCCCTTCCACGACTACGCCGACCACTTCGTGGCCGGGGATCACTGGCAGGCGGCAGGCAGGCAGCTCGCCGTCGGCGAGGTGCAGATCGGTGCGGCACACGCCGCAAGCCTTCACGCGAATCCGCAGTTGGCCGCGGGCGAGCGGCGACGGTTCCCGTTCCTCGCGCACGAGCGGCTGGCCCGGCGCCTGCACCGTCATGGCTCTCATTACAGCCCAACGTGCAACAGGTGCTCGCGATAGAACCGCGTTAACACCGCCACCTCGCGGTTCTCGTGCTCGAGCGACCCGTCCGCCGGCAGAAACGGATGGGGTCCTTCGTCGAAATACCGCATCAGCGCGCGCGCCGCATCCTGGGCGGACAGGTCGCAGCCGTGCTGCGTAAGATAGGGCGCGAGCCGCTCCAGCGTCGCCAGGTGGGATTCGACCCGTTCGAGGTTCATCCTATCAGCGCCCCGAGCCAGCAGATTCTATGCCCTTTAACCACACCGCCCCCGCCCTCATTTGACTAGGTCATGAAGTACAAGGACTACTACAAGATCCTTGGGGTGCCCCGCACCGCCGCCGAGGACGAGATCAAGAAGGCCTACCGCAAGCTCGCGCGCAAGTACCACCCCGACGTTTCCAAGGAGACCAACGCCAAGGAGAAGTTCCAGGAGGTCTCGGAAGCCTACGAAACGCTGCGGGACAAGGAAAAGCGCGCGGCGTACGACAGCCTGGGCAGCGGGTTCCGGCCCGGACAGGACTTCCGTCCGCCGCCCGACTGGTTCGATCGCTTCGGCGGAGGCCGCGGCGAGGACCTGGGCGGGGTCGACCTGTCCGATCTCTTCGAGTCGCTCGGCGCCTTCGGCCGCGCCACGGGCTTCGGCCGCGGTCGCGGCGGCCGGCGCGGTGCGGCGATGGCTTTCCCCGGCGAGGATTACGAGGTGCCCGTGCGCCTGACGCTGGAGGAAGCGTTCCGCGGCACCGAGCGCACGGTCCAGCTCGACGGCCGCAGCTTCACCGCGCGCATCCCCCCCGGTGCAACCGACGGGCAGCGGCTGCGGCTGCGCGGCAAAGGGGGGCCGGGGACGAACGGCGCCTCGCCCGGCGACCTCTACCTGCAGATCCACCTCGAGCCGCATGCCCTCTACCGGGTGAGCGGCCACGACCTCGAGCTCGACGTGCCGCTCGCTCCTTGGGAGGCAGCGCTCGGGGCCGAGGTCGAGATCCCGACGCTGACAGGGCGCGTCACCATGAAGGTTCCCCCCGCCTCGAGGGCGGGCCAGAAGCTGCGCCTCGCCGGCAAGGGGCTGCCCCAGCCCGGCGGCGGCGCCGGCGACCTCTACGCCGTGCTCAGCCTCGAGGCGCCCAACCCGTTGACCGAGCCGGAGAAAAAGCTGTTCGAGGAGCTGCGCCGGGTATCGCGCTTCAATCCGCGCACGCGCTTCGACGCCTGACGGGCATGGACCTTGCGAGAGGAATTCCCATGGCACTCACATCGAAGCAGAGCGAGGATCTGAAGGCCATCGTCGACGAGCGGCGCGCCGCGCTGCTGCGCGAGCTGGGGCAGGATCTCGACCGGATGCGCACCGACGGGCTCGACCAGGTCGTGGGCGCGGTGCCCGACCCCGGCGACGAATCGGTGCAGAGCCTGATCCAGGACCTCGACCAGGCTGAAGCTTCGCGCGACCTCGCCGAGCTGCGCATCCTCGACGCCGCGCGCGAGCGCCTGGACGACGGCAGCTACGGCATCTGCAGCAGCTGCGGCCAGGACATCGGCTTCGAGCGGCTGCGCGCGAATCCTGGCGCCGAGCGCTGCATCCGCTGCCAGACGCAGTTCGAGAAGACGCACGGCGCTCTCCGCCCCACCCTCTAGGGGTCAGGCTCTGAGGACGCACTTTTCGTAAAGCCCCGGAAACGCGTTCAGCGGGTCGTATTTCGCCTTGAGCTTCCTGTACGTCTCGCCGCCGTAAAGGCGCTCGAACTCGTCGCGCGGAAAGAAGCTGTCCGAGTAGAGCGATTTGATGCCGCCGAGCTCGACCACCTTGCGCTCGATCAGGCGGTTGAAGTGCCCCGGCGGGTATCCCTCGCGCGTCCGCTTGACGTCCCAGAAGCCGAAGTTCACGTACCAGCCTTCGCGCATGGGGTAGAGCGAGAAGTTCTCTCCCGCCGCACCCGGCCGAATCGGGCAGATCCACAGCGGCCACAGCCCGATCTCGCGCGCGAAGAACTGCAGGAACTCGGCGGCGCGGCCGATCGGGATGTCCACGTCCTGGATCACCGACTCCGAGTGCAGGCCCATCAGGCGCTCGATCTTCTTCGTCACGCCGACGCGGCTGTTCCAGCGCATGATCCTGGTGTACTGGCGCGAGCCCAGCCGCTTCCTGCCGTAGAGGAACCTGCGGACGTACTTGTTCTGCGCCAGCACGTTCTTCGAGCACCAGAACCAGTCGGTGTCCCAGCGCCAGAGATAGTCATGCACAGTGAGGTAGTCGTCGTGCCGCTGCGGGATCGAGCGGTAGTAGATGCGCTCGAAGGTGTA
>Ga0075423_10001436_pt1 | contig 20971 bp, 16 predicted proteins | sample SoiMethybrSBSTD2_FD_80114 | JGI IMG/M metagenome (GOLD analysis project Ga0075423, IMG submission 80114) | Bulk soil microbial communities from a Populus tree surrounding site in Tennessee, USA - Soil MetaG P. TD hybrid SBSTD2 | ecosystem: Environmental > Terrestrial > Soil > Tree plantation...
CAGAAGGGCAAAATTTCCAAGTATCGCGACCAGTCGCTCGAGGTGAAAACCAACGAGCAGTACAAGGCGCTGTTGCACGAGATTCAGTTTGCCGCACGGGACATTCGAGCCAACGAAGACAAGATTCTAGAGCTGATGATCGATGCAGAGGCGCGAGAGAAAGAAGTAAAAGCGGCGCAGGCGGAATTGAAGGAAGAGACGGCGGAAATTGAAAAGGAGAAAGAGGAAGCGAGGCAGCGCACGGCCGAAGACGAGAAGCTATTAGCGGATTGGAACGCCAAGCGCGACAAGTCGCGGAGTGCTGTCAGCGCCGAGCTGCTGCAGCATTACGATCGCGTATCAAAGTATCGGGGCAGCGGGATTGCAGAGGTTCGGGACCAGAAGTGCATGGGTTGCCAGGTGATGCTGCGTCCGCAGACCTTTAACGAGGTGCGAACCGGGGAGCGTGCGGTCAGCTGTGATTCCTGCCAGAGAATTCTCTATTACGTTCCAGGGCAGGATACGGTAGTGACGGCTGCCGCTGCGAATACACACCGGCGCCGGCCTCGTCCCAAGCTCGATGCAAGCAACGCCTGGTATTACCGTTCCGAATATGGTGATGCCGGCGAAGTCTTTTTGAGCTTCATCAACGCAGACGGTAACTCCAGCCGCCGCATTTACGACGTGCACACGGGACGAAAACTTGACGACACCCTGGTCCGCGAAGGCGAGTACCGGTTAGGCTTTCCGGAAGACCTTCCGAGCGCCATCCGGCTCAACGGTAACTGGTCCGAAGAGGAGCTGGATGAATGGGGAGATGAGCTGCCCACCGTTGTACTAGATATTCTCCAGCGGGATCTACAGCTCGCCCGCGACGAGGCTGCCAGCAAGAGCCAGGTACACTCTTCCCCCCCGCACACTGAACACTCCGCCGCAAGCTAAGGAATCCTGCCGAGCCGAATAGAATGGATCGGAACGTCTTGCTTGGATCCGCCATGCCGAAAAAGCGTTCAGTACCCGCGGAGGTTGTGAAAATCTCGGCACGGGGCGCCAGGCGTCTGCGTGACGGGCATGTTTGGGTATATCGCTCTGATCTGATCGGAGCGGATGGAGTGGGCGCGGGAGCTCTGGTCGGCGTTATCGACGAGCGTGGCGCATTTCTCGGCACAGCCCTTTACAGCAGCACCTCTGAGATCGCGGTTCGGATGATCTCAAAGGAGGCCGTTCGGGAGCTGCCGGCGCTGCTCCGAGAACGAATCCGTGCAGCGATCGGCTATCGAGAACAGGTTGTACGTAACGGCAATGGGTATCGCCTGATCTTCAGTGAGGCTGATTTTCTTCCAGGGTTGATTGTCGATCGCTACAACGATCTACTCTCGTTTCAGGTGCTCACGCAAGCGATGGATTCCGAGCAGGCGCGCACAGTGTTCATGTCGGAGCTGACCGAGGCTCTGCATCCGGCCGCCGTCGTAGAACGGGTTGAGCCGAAGATCCGGCTGCTGGAGCAGCTTCCAGCCCGCGACTCGGCTCTGGTCCTGGGCGAGAAGACGAGCACGATCTTCACTATGAACGGAGTGCAATTTCATTGCGACGCTCTGCAAGGGCAGAAGACAGGAGCGTTCCTCGACCAGAGGGAAAACTATGCGGCCGCCGCCGAATACGCACGCGGCGAGGCGCTCGACGTGTGCTGCTATCAGGGCGGGTTTGCGCTGCATTTGGCGCGATGTTCCAAAGTTACGGGCGTGGACAGTTCCCGGCCAGCTTTGGAAATGGCCGAGCGCAATGCCAGTCTGAATGGCCGAGAGCTGGAGTGGATTGAGGCGAACGCTTTCGATCTGTTGCGAGACTATTCAGAGGCTGGACGGCAGTTCGATACGATCATTCTGGATCCTCCCGCTTTCGCCAGGAGTAGGCGCCACCTCGAGGCGGCGTTGCGGGCCTACAAAGAACTGAACCTCCGTGCCCTGCGTATGTTGCGGCCGGGAGGAATTCTGGTCACCTGCTCCTGTTCCTACCACGTGCCCCCTTTGGACTTCCTGAAGAGCGTCCTGGCAGCGGCACACGATTCTCATCGCACCCTGCGTCTGCTGGAAAACCGCGCACAGGCAAAAGACCATCCCATCGTTCTGACAGTCCCCGAAACCGCTTACCTGAAGTGCCTCATTTTGAGTGCAAGCTACTGAAAGGTAAGTACAGATAATCGATTGACATTAACTAACTCATGTTTTATGATTCAGTTTGGCTAATGGTGGCGTCCAAGGTAGTGCGCCGGAGTCATTCAACAGGTTCGCCAGACTTTTAAGGAGGAATGGAGTTATGACAGTTATTACCCGCTGGGACCCCTTTCGTGAGTTCAACACTCTGCAGGACCGCATGAATCGGCTGTTTCGCGATTCGTTTAGCGAGGGCCAGGAAGCCCTGACAACCTCCACTTTTGCTCCCCCGGTGGACGTTTACGAGGACGAGCACAACGTGACGCTCAAGATTGAGGTTCCGGGGATCGATGAGAAAGACATCGAAGTCCGCATCGAGAACAACACTTTAACCGTTCACGGCGAGCGCAAGTTCGAGAAGGAAGAGAAGGAAGAGAACTATCGCCGGGTAGAGCGGCAGTATGGCAGCTTTACTCGCAGCTTCACGCTGCCCAACACGGTTGACCCTGAGAACGTCCAGGCCAACTATGACAAGGGCGTGCTGAAGATCAAGCTGGCGAAGAAGGCGGAAGCCAAGCCGAAGCAGATCAAGGTGAACGTTGGAAGTGAGAAGACGCTGGAAGGCAAGGAAGCCAAAGGCGCAGGCCGGGCTGCATAAAGGCTCTGTTGACCGGGCTAATTCTAAAGGGGAGGTAGCCAAAGTGGCGCGCCTCCCCTTCTTTTTGCGTTGTCATTCCGAGCGCCGCGAAGCATTCCGGAGCTGCCATCAAAAGCATAGCCCCTTCGCTTTGCTCAGGGTGACAATAGAAGTGTAACGCGCATCAGAGATAGGGGCACTTATGCCAATTCGTTGGGACAAGTTCACCGTCAAGGCGCAGGAAGCAGTGCAGCGGGCGAACGAGATCGCCTCGGAGCACGGCAATCCGGAAATGCTGCCGGTGCATTTATTAGCCGCTTTGTTGGAAGACAAAGAAGGCATCGTTCCGCCCGTACTGGAGAAGATCGGCATTGGGCCGCAAGCGGTGTTGAATGAGGTCTATCAGGAAATCGAGCGGCTGCCCAAGGTTTCGGGAGGGGCGGCGCAAGCGGCGCTTTCGCAAGCTGCGAACCATCTGCTGGAGCGGGCCTTCAAAGAAGCCGACAATTTTAAGGACGAGTATGTCTCGACCGAGCACGTGCTGCTCGCAATCACTCATCTCAAGCAGGATGCCGCCAAACCAATTCTCGCGCGCCATGGGGCAAGTTACGATGCCATTCTCAAGGCCCTGACCGCGGTGCGCGGTTCGCAGCGCATTACGGATCAGAACCCCGAAGCCAAGTACCAGGCGCTGGAGCGCTACGCTCGCGACCTGACTGAGCAGGCCCGGCGTGGGAAGCTCGATCCGGTGATCGGCCGTGACGAAGAAATACGCCGCGTGGTGCAGGTGCTCTCGCGTCGTACGAAGAACAACCCCGTGCTGATTGGGGAGCCTGGAGTCGGTAAAACCGCCATTGTAGAAGGGCTGGCTCAGAGAATTATTTCCGGAGATGTACCGGAGATCCTGAAGAACAAGCGGGTGGTAGGGCTCGACCTTGGCGCCATGCTGGCGGGAGCAAAGTACCGCGGTGAGTTCGAAGATCGCTTGAAGGCAGTTCTCAAGGAAATTGAAGACTCGCAAGGTAAAGTCATTCTCTTTATCGATGAGCTGCATACCCTGGTCGGTGCGGGCGCTGCCGAAGGCGCGATCGACGCCTCGAACATGTTGAAGCCTGCGCTAGCGCGCGGCGAACTGCGCGCCATTGGCGCGACCACGCTCAATGAATACCGCAAGCACATTGAGAAAGACGCAGCACTGGAGCGGCGGTTTCAGATCGTGTTTGTTGGCGAGCCGAACGTTGAGGACACGATCGCAATTCTGCGCGGTTTGAAAGAACGCTACGAAGTGCATCATGGCGTGCGCATTAAGGACTCCGCGATCGTTGCGGCGGCGACTCTTTCGCATCGCTACATCTCTGACCGCTTTCTACCTGACAAAGCAATCGACCTGATCGACGAAGCAGCGGCTTCGCTCCGCATCCAGATTGACTCCATGCCGACCGAGATCGACCAACTGGAGCGCCGAGCCACGCAGCTAGAGATCGAAAAGCAGGCCCTGAAGAAAGAAGATGATCCTAACTCGAAAGAGCGGCTGGCGGCGATTGATCGAGAGCTTGCCGATATTCGGGAAAGATCCAATGCCCTCAAGGCTGCATGGAAGAAAGAAAAAGATCTGATCGCGCGCTCGCGGCAGCTGAAGGAAAAGATCGAGCAGCTCAAGATCGAAGAACAAGCTGAGGAACGCAAAGGCAATTTGCAACGGGTCGCAGAAATCCGCTACAGCCTGATCCGTCAGGCGGAGGAGGAACTAAGCAAGATCACGGCGCAAATGGAGGGCCAGGGCCATCGCATGCTCAAAGAAGAGGTGGACGAAGAAGACGTGGCTAAAATCGTCTCCAGGTGGACCGGCATTCCGGTCTCGAAGATGCTGGAAGGCGAGGTCAAGAAGCTGGTCACCATGGAAGAGCGCCTGCGGCAGCGTGTGGTGGGACAAGATCCCGCCCTCGATCGGGTGGCCAACGCAATCCGCCGCTCTCGCGCCGGCCTGAGCGATCCCAAGCGCCCGATCGGTTCGTTCATTTTCCTGGGTCCGACCGGTGTCGGCAAAACCGAACTCGCCCGCGCACTAGCTGAATTTTTGTTTGATGACGAGCATGCCTTGTTGCGCATTGACATGTCGGAATATATGGAACGACATGCCGTTTCACGTCTGATTGGCGCGCCTCCGGGATACATCGGGTACGAAGAGGGAGGTCAGCTTACGGAGCAAGTCCGGCGGCGTCCTTATGCGGTGATTCTGTTTGACGAGATTGAAAAGGCTCACCAGGATGTTTTCAACATCCTGCTGCAGATCATGGACGATGGCCGCCTGACGGACGGCCAGGGCCGCACCGTTGATTTCAAGAACACGGTCATTGTTATGACCTCGAATATCGGCTCGACGTATCTTCAAGTCGAGAACATGCGCACTGCCGAAGAATTTGACAGCGCTGCCAAATTAGTGATGGAGGCTCTGCACGGCCACTTCAAGCCGGAGTTTCTGAATCGGGTGGACGACATCATCGTTTTCCGTCCGCTCGGGAGAGAACAGCTGGTCAAGATCATTGAGCTCCGCCTCGAGGATGTTCGTCGCCTGCTGGCTGAGCGCAAGATTTCACTCGAGCTGACCGACGCGGCCAAAGAGCTGCTCTTCACCGAAGGCTTCGATCCGAACTTCGGCGCGCGTCCGCTGAAGCGCGCCATCCAGAAGCTGGTGCAGGATCCGCTGGCTCTGAAGATCCTCGACGGTGAAGTGCTGCACGGCGATCACGTTGTGGTGGACGCGGATCAGCGTGGCAGAAAGATGACCTTCAAGGTTAGCCGGCGTGTGGGACAAAAAGAACCCGTCACGGCAAGGAGCTGACCGACACACTGCCACAGCTGTTCACCTGCAGCCCTGCACAGCATCTTAAATTGCCCGCTCTGGCATTGTTGCCATATCTCAGTTACAGTCCTTGCGGTAATTCCTCGCGGGGGGACACCGCATGAGCGTGAACGCGTACCTTGCAAAAAGTACGATCGTTGCTGCTTTGGGAGGTCTCCTTTTCGGATTTGACACGGCCGTGATCTCGGGAACCACTGCGGCGCTCACCCACACGTTCCAGCTATCACCACTCCTTTTGGGTGTGACAGTTGCCAGCGCTCTGTGGGGGACCGTGATCGGAGCCATGCTCGCCGGCTTCCCCGGAGAGTGGATCGGAAGACGAGACAGCTTGCGGATCATGGCGATCCTGTACCTGATCTCGGGATTGGGATGCGCGTTGTCGTGGAACTGGCATTCACTGATCGTGTTCCGTTTCCTAGGCGGACTTGGGATCGGCGGGTCTTCCGTGCTCGGACCTATGTACATCGCGGAGATTGCGCCCGCCAGATTAAGAGGCCGGCTGGTTGGATTTTTTCAATTCAATGTGGTGCTGGGAATATTGCTGGCGTATTTTTCCAATTACCTGATTGGGCTGGCCGACCTTGGAAGGTCCGAGTGGCGCTGGGAGCTTGGGGTCGCGGCAATTCCGGCCACTCTATTTTTTATGCTGCTGTTTGGTGTTCCTCGCAGCCCGCGTTGGTTGGCCAAGAAGGGACGCATCCAGGAGGCTAGAAGTGTACTTCAGCTTGCCGGCGAACGGGATTATGAACGAGAGCTTCAGGAGATCGTCGATTCGATCCGCATCGAACAGCAACAAGCGGGGGAAGCCTTGTTTTCCCGGAAGCATCTTTTTCCGATTTTCCTTGGCGTGAGCGTTGCCCTGTTCAATCAACTCTCGGGTATTAACGTGATTCTTTACTATCTCAATGACATCTTCGCCCAGGCAGGCTTCAGTAAGGTATCGGGCAATTTGCAAGCGGTAACCATCGGGGCGACGAACCTGATTTTTACGATGCTGGCGATGTCGGTGATCGACAGGATCGGGCGCAAGACTTTGCTTCTGATTGGCTCGGTAGGAACCGCGGCGTGCCTGGCCGGCGTCGCGACTATTTTCTTCACCGCACGCCATCAGAGTGCACTCCTCTGGCTGCTGATTGGCTACATTGCATTTTTCGCGTTTTCTCAGGGCGCCGTGATATGGGTATATCTCGCAGAAGTCTTCCCGAACAATATTCGTGCTAAGGGACAAAGCCTGGGCAGCTTCACGCACTGGATTATGAACGCTTCGATTTCCGGAATCTTTCCAGTTCTGGCCGCATCTTCGGGCGGGTACCCGTTTCTGTTTTTTTCTCTGATGATGGTCGTGCAGTTCTTTGTAGTGTGGCTGATCTATCCGGAAAGCAAAGGCATCTCGCTCGAGGAAATGCAAAGAAAATTGGCGGCCGCTCACTAGACTAGAGCACCTGTTTTCCGGCTTTCTGACTGCCTAAGTCTCCAGAATCAAGGACATAGAATAGCCGAGCCAGCCAGTTCGGTTCTGCATACAATAGGACTAAGGGTATTTAGATGCCTGTGTTCCTGACTGGAGGTGACTAGATGAAATACATCCGGGGATTAGCGGCATGCTTGGCATTCGCATTCGGGATCTGCGCGTCAGCTCAGAATGCGGGTTTGCAGGACAAAGATATCGTGGCAAGCCATCGCCAAAGCACGGGCGCTACGTCAACAAGCCGAGCCACCGGGAGCACGGTCGGCGGACATGGAGCGGCGAAAAGCAGCAAGCTGGATCAGCAGTTAGCGAAGATTGAGCGGCAGAGCGTGAAATCAGGAGCCGAGAGGCCTGTCGACCACGCATCGTCGCACTTGCCTAAGACAGCCGAGCAAGACCCAGGAAAAACGAAGGCGATTAATTTCGACCATCAACATCAGAGGACAGCGCGGAGCAAAGGCTCAAACAACCGGGGCAGAAAATAAGAAAAGAACGCCTGCTACTTTTCAGCGCGTGAAAGCTGTTCCTGGCGGGAGGCGGCGGAAACCAACTCCGCCGCAGGTCGAGCGCCCGTTTCCTTAAAGGAGTATTTCAACAAACACCACAGAGCACGTACGCCATCCTTCCAGCCGATTTTCTTACCTTCCTCGTAGGTCCGTCCCCAATAGCTGATTCCTACCTCGTAAATCCGCAGGCGGCGTTTGGCGATCTTCACGGTGATTTCCGGCTCGAATCCAAAACGGCTCTCTTCGATGGGGATGGCCTGAATGACCTCGCGCCGGAAGGCTTTGTAGCACGTTTCCATATCTGTCAAGTTGAGATTTGTCAAACAATTGGAAAGCAACGTGAGCAACCAGTTCCCGACGGAATGCCAGAAATACAACACCCGATGCGGGCGGCTACTGAGAAATCTTGAGCCATAAACAACGTCGGCCTTTCCTTCGATCAACGGTTCGAGGAGAATTGGATATTCACTGGGGTCATATTCCAAATCTGCATCCTGAACGACCACGAAATCCCCCGTAGCCTCCCCGATTCCACGGCGCAGCGCCGCGCCTTTGCCCATGTTGCGGGGCTGCAGAAGGAGCCGGATGTTGGGATACTGGTTCTCTAAATCAACAAGAATTTCCCTGGACCCATCGCTGGACCCATCGTCTACACAGATCATTTCCACATCGACAGCTACTTCCAGAACGCGTTGCACCACGCTCCTCAACGTACTGCGCTCGTTGTAAACGGGCATTACAACCGACAATTTCATACCGGGAACCGGAAGTCAGTTTAAATCAAAATGCCTCGTAACGCGTCCATCCGCGAAGAAGTGAGGTTCAAACGCAGTTACCCGTTGAATCCTCCGGGAAGAACCCAGCGGGTTTTCTCCAAGGGAAGTGTAATTAGTTCACAAATGATAGCGAGTCGAGAAAAATTTTCCTGCTAGGGCGTTCGCCTGAGCTTGAAGATAAACGACTTATGACCTCAATGGACTTCTTTGTGCCTGTCGAACCGTCGGCATCGCCCGTTCGATAACTGGTCCAAGCATGAAAAGCCCAGTGCGGATTTTTGTCCGGGGCGACACCAGAGTTTGCACTAGTATCAGTCAGCTACGCCGAAGCTTGGGATCGAGAAATCAAGTTGTTGACACGACATAATGTCGGCTAGCACGAGAAACAGCCCCGTGACGACGGCACCGGTGCCGCTGTGGATATCCTGTGGATGAGTTTTTTGAAATACCTGAGCAGCTTGGCAGTGAAGCTGCTATGATTTTTGGAAGATAAATCAGTTGATTGAAGTAGTCTTGAGGGGGAATGCCGACCGGCATCCTGCACTAAGGTACTTCTGCGTGTGAAGTTTTGCCCGGCCAGGGGCATAAATCCAAATAACAGAGGGGGACGTCCGGAATGAAGGAAAGCTCCATTCGACTGGGCCCTCGGGAGCAGCAAATTGCGGAGTTGCTGCTTCAGGGCTGCGATAACGACGCAATCGCCAAACAGCTCCATATGGCTCGCCGCACCGTGAAGGCGCATTTCAATCGCCTGTTCATGCGATTCGGGATCACCAGCGGTATCAAGCGGGTAAAACTGGCAACTATTCTTTATCGGAGGCAGATATGTTCGGAGGAAAGCGGTATGGAAGCCGCCAACCAAACCCTCGAGAGCAACAGGTCATTGAACTCGTTGCCCAGGGACTCAAAAACCGCGAAGTTGCAGATGCCATCGGAACCACAGAACACGTTGTCAAAAACTATCTACGAATCATCTATGACAAGCTCGGACTCTGGAACCGAGTCGAACTTGCCCTCTGGTATGAAGCGCGCAAGCAAGAAAGCCTTGCCCACGCCTGAAGTTCTGGAGAGCTGGGAACAAAGTATTCTGAGTCTTGATCGGTCGGTACGTATCGGTCACGATCTCAGGAACTAGGCTTTGCTTACACAAAAGGACCTCCTTTGAAAAGGGAGGTCTTTTTGTCTAGTTGTCAAATTACCGGCAGGGGTGTGAGTCGAAGTTTCTAAGCTGCTGAGCTGCCTGTGTGGAACCTTTCTTCGCAGCCGCAACTAGCAAGAGACGCGCCTGATCGCAACTTTTTGCAACTCCATCGCCTCGAGCGTATAGATCTGAAAGCAATACGGCTGCATCAGTGTTCTGCTTAGCCACCGCCCTCCACAACAGCTGCGCCGCTTGTGGAGCATTCCGCGCCCCGGTTCTGCCTTCAAGATAATGTTGAGCAAGGAGGAGGTCTTGGTAACTGCCCGCCGGCATAGTTCCGGTTGGCGCCCCCATCTCGGGTGATTTGCTAACTGTCTCTTTGGATCGCAGCGCCGCCGCGACCGGATTCTGTTTCATTGGCGGCTTTTCCGCATTCGCAGTTGCAAGATTTTCCCGGCTCGCTGGTTGTGGTGTTGAGTCGGCAGCGTGTTCCGAGGGCTGGCTGGCTGGCTGTGCTGCCGGAGCGTCGGTTTTCAACCCCGGAGTGGCGTTCTCTGACACCGAAGCCGGCTTTGAGGCAGTGGCTAGCGAAGGCCGCGACTGCACCCATCGCATATAAGCGAACCCTCCAAACAGGATCAAAAAAATAAGGATGAGGTACTTCAAGCCGCCACCGGAGGGAGCGTCGTACTGTTCGAAGCTGCTGAGAGCTCTTTCCCGCAACCATTGCGTATCATCATGAGTTTGAGGGGAAGTGTGGCTGTGTGCTGAGCGTTCGATGCTGATGTTTCGCGCGCTCGAGCTTACGGGGGAGCCACAGTGTCCACAATACTTCTGCTCTGTGGAATTCATGTACGAGCAGTTCGGACATGTCAACTCCGCGCGAGAAGCGGAAGGCTGATCAGATACTTGAGAGAAGAGATGCTCGTGTTCAGCCTTATCTGAAAACGTGGATTCCGATGTCCCAAAGAACTCCTTGATGATCTGTTCCCGTTCCTGGATGCGGGAGGCGCTGTGCGGCGGAGGCTCGCTCAATGCCGGTGTTTCCGATGTCTGAGACTCTAATTCGCGAAGAAGTTCGGTTAGTGCTTCCTCCCGTTTGTCGGGAGGGGTAGTGAAGTATACGTGCGCCCAGCGGCCGAGATTGCGGCCAAGCATGGGGTTGATCATCGGGTTCAGTTCCGGTTTCGGCAGTTCACTGACCGGCGCCCGCTCTTTTTCCGTGAAAGCCACTTGATCTCCATGAACAATTCCACTATTGCGAGGCGGAGTTGTCAAACCTGAGAAGCGGGAAAAAGTTACTGTAGATGCTCCATGTTACTCGCAGGCTTTGCGGTGGGCGGGTTCAAACTGATCCTGCTGGGCATCTTTTTGGGTGGTAAAACGACCGCCGGCGGTCTTGCCATACAATTCGGCGCCGGGACAGTAATAAAGGGCAGTATGGACATCCACCCAGACCTTGCTGTCAGGGTTCCCGGAAAAGGCGGGCATCTCTGGAGGGACTGCGAGACCCAGCGTGACCAGCAGCTTTTCAAAAAGCGTGAGGTTAGGCGCGGCGCGTCGGGCATGTGCTTTGCCCGCAGAGGAACCGCTCACCGGCGATTGCGTACTCCGGGTCAGGATTACCGCAAGCAAAATACACGCAGAAACAGCAACCCAGATGTTGGCTCGATGCCGCTTCCAGAGCTTTTGCCCCCAATCCTTCTTCGATGCCTGAACCGCGCTACCCAGTTTTAACCATTGACGGGCTGGCCCGGCCGACTTCCAGGGAGCCAACTGCCCCCCCTCAGACGGGGGAAGCGCTTCCCCGGTCGGGATGATGCGAAGGGGGACCAGCGCGGTACTGTTGGGCTCAGCCAATTTCTGCAAGACTGATTCAGTCGCGCTGGATGTGCGCTCCGTTTCTAGGAGGCCGCCATCTTCCTCGTGCCTCCCTGGTTCGAATGGCTGGCGATCGTCTTGAGCGGTTGCATCCGGTTCGAAAATTGGCTCTGTGTCAATTCGTTGTGAGTGGAGATTTCCGAAATCGCTGATAGATCTCGAGTTTGGATGCAAAGAAGGTTCAGGCGGCTTGTTGGCGGCAACTTCCGACAAAAACTGTTCCAAGGAAGGAGGAGGCAGGGGTTCAGCTTGGGCTCGGTCCTCGCGAATGATGGGCGTCGTCGCGCGCGCCGGATGCCTGGAGGATAGAGAATCCGGCTTACGTGGGATATTCTCGTGAGCCGGTCTTTCGGAACGCGCGGTTCCGCAGATACCGCAGAATAACTCGCCGGCAACAAGAACATTGCCACAAGTCGGGCAAGTTATCGTGGTTTCGACAATACCAGGATCTTTCTTGAAGCCTGATGGCGCTTCCGCACGTACTACCTGCTGTGCTGGCCGGCTCTGCTCAGATTGCGGCGCGCCAGCCGGTTCGCCTGAGCCCTGCAGCCGCTCCAGTTCAGGCCGGAGTTCCTCCAGAAGCTTGAGCATCTTTTCATGCTCTTCTGATAAAGAGTAGGGACTGGTCTTGCGGTTGAAATCGAACGCCTCGACCAGCAGACTTGCCAATAACTGAGCGGCGCGGGCGTTGCCATGGTGGAACGAATTTGGCTTTTCAAATTGCAGTTCGAGGAAGCCCAAGAAGCGCCGATCCCGGTACAACGGAATGACCAGGAGAGCTTTGATCCCCTTTTCTGCCGCAGCTTGCAGGAAGCGCTCTCGACTCTTGATAGTATCGGGACACTCCAGGGGCTCGCCGCGATTGAGGTAGGAGTCAGCAGGCACTGCCTCGCCGCTCTGGACGACTGCATTGCCGGCACCAGCCTGATAGCAGAGTTTACCTTCTTTAAGAACTCCGACGGTTACTGCCGAAGCCTTGATGATCCTCTGCGTTCGTTTGGCAATGAGCTCAGCAGCGGCTTCGAAGTTCAGACACTCGCTCTGAAGCAGTCTTCTGGTTTCAACAATTTCGGCCAGAGCCTGGCCGGAGTCGTTTCCCTGAGCGGTGACATGCAGCTGATCCGTATGCTCCTGGACCACATACGCGGCTGCGAGCAACTCTTCGAACGATTCCTCATCGAGCGTCAGTTTACGATGCGAGCCTGTAAGGGGTTGATCCACCTTGATGTGTCCACAGCCAACTGCCTAGTTAACTTTGCCCCATTTTAATGCAATCGGCAATCCAAATTCCGTGGACTCGGCGCTGCGAAGGGCCGAAACCCGAGCCGATGTGCAGCGGGATGCACTGCCACAGGTAAAACGAATGCAAGGATTTGCAGCCAGGCCAGTGTGAAGCTGTTTGCCTCGCCTTGCAGGTTGAAATTCGCCCCTCGAAAGGGCAGGAAAGCGTCCGCGCTCGGAGTTTCTACTTTAGAATGGGGTTTGCTGCGGCGGTTCTTTGGAATCCCCAATCAATGCGTCGAAAGTAGTTTTGCCGTCCTTTGTTAGGGTACTAAACGACAATCAAGGAGGGGTTGCGTATTGAGCACGTCTACAGGGCATAGTCACCTCATTTCAGCACACGGTGGGGAGCTCGTTAACCTCATTGCGGAGCCTGACCGAGCTACCGAACTGAAATCGCACTCGCGCGAATGGCCATCTTGGGACCTCAGTGCGCGGCAGATCTGCGATCTTGAACTGCTGATGAGCGGCGGGTTTTCGCCTCTGCGCGGCTTCATGAACAAGAAAGATTACGAAGGCGTGTGTCGTGAAATGCGATTGGCGAGTGGGATTCTATGGCCCATTCCGATCACCCTTGACGTCACAGACGACTTTGCCAGGTCGCTTAAGCCAGGGAGCAGCAAAGTCGCGCTGCGCGACCCTGAGGGTGTGATGTTGGCGGTATTGCACGTGGAAGACCTGTGGCAACCTGACCGCAAGGCAGAGGCGGAAGCGGTGTTCAAGTCAGCCAGCAGTGCTCATCCGGGCGTCGACTATGTGCTGAACAGAGGTAATTCGTGGTACGCGGGCGGCAAGCTGGAAGGTGTGCAGGCTCCGGCGCACTACGATTTCAAAAGCCTCCGATTAACTCCGGCTGAATTGCGGACCGAGTTCTCACGTCTTGGTTGGAGGCGCGTGGTGGCGTTTCAGACTCGCAATCCCATGCACCGGGCGCATCAGGAGCTGACGTTCCGCGCCGCCAAGCAAGTGGAAGCCAACTTACTCATCCATCCTTCGGTTGGCATGACCAAACCGGGGGACGTCGATTACTTCACACGCGTGCGCTGCTATCAGTTGCTGCTGTCCAAATATCCTGGGGGAACGGTGAAGCTGGCCATGCTGCCCCTGGCTATGCGCATGGGCGGACCTCGTGAAGCGATCTGGCACGGGATCATTCGCAAGAATCATGGTTGTACCGACTTGATTGTGGGCCGCGATCATGCCGGGCCGGGGAAGGATACGAACGGGAAGCCTTTTTACGGTCCTTACGAGGCACAGGACCTGTTTAGGAAGCACGAGGCGGATATCGGTGTGACCATGGTGCCCTTCAGCATGATGGTCTATCTCGAAGGCGAGGACAAATACTATCCCGATGATGAGGTGCCCAAGGGAGCGCGCGTTCTCAATATTTCCGGCACTGAGCTGAGACAGCGTCTGAACGAGGGCCGCGAGATTCCGACGTGGTTCACCTACCCCGAAGTTGTGCAGGAATTACGGCGCAGTTATCCTCCGCGTCACAAGCAGGGAGTCACCGTTTTCTTCACCGGCCTTTCCGGCTCAGGAAAATCAACCATCGCCAACGTGCTGCTCACGAAATTTCTGGAGACCGGGGGGCGCCCGGTTACGCTCCTTGACGGTGACCTCGTCCGCAAACATCTTTCCTCCGAACTGGGCTTCAGTAAGGAGCATCGCGACATCAACATCCGGCGCATTGGCTATGTGGCCTCGGAAATAACCAAGAATGCTGGGATCGCGATTTGCGCGCCCATCGCCCCGTATGACGCGGTTCGCAAGCAGGTGCGCGCCATGATCGAACCGCTGGGCGGCTTCCTTCTCGTGCACGTGGCGACGCCGATGGAAGTCTGCGAACAGCGCGACCGTAAAGGTCTCTACGCCAAAGCTCGCGCCGGGATCATCAAGGAGTTCACAGGGATCTCCGATCCCTACGAGGAGCCAAAGGATGCGGAAGTAGTGATCAACACTGCTGACCTCACGCCTGAGGAGGCAGCACAGGAAATCATTCTGCACTTGGAGCGGGAGGGCTTTATCGGAGTCGCGGAACCATCCTGATCTTGCTTCCCATCTGAAATGACCAGCGCAGTCACAATCCTTATCGGCCTGTTAGTGGGTACCCTGATCGGCATGACCGGTCTCGGCGGGGGCGTTCTGCTGCTCCCCATCCTGATCTTCATCCTGAAAGTTCCGCCGATTCTGGCGGTAGGCTCTGATGCTGTTTTCAATTTTGTAACCAAGATCGGATCAGGTTGGCTCCACTTGCGCAAAGGTACGGTTCGACGCAGAGTCGTGCTCGCCCTGTCGAGTGGCAGCGTTCCAGGATCAGTACTCGGCGTGCGCTTATTGATGCACCTGCGAAATATATATGGAAGTGGGGTGAATAGCTTTATCACCACCGCCGTGGGAATCCTGCTGATCTGCATTCCCACGCTCCTGCTGTTTCAGGGCCGGATTGAGGACCACGTAACCGCTCGTCCGCCTACCATGAAGTCATTCCTCGGCATGTCCGGAATCGGGCTAATCGCAGGTTTTCTAGTGGGGATGACGTCGGTCGGTTCAGGAAGTATCGTCATGATGCTGCTTCTCTTGTTCTACAGCTACGCCCCCAGAGTCATGGTTGGCACCGACATCGTGCATGCGGTTGTGCTTACCGGCGTAACCGGATGGATGCATTGGCGAGTTGGCAACGTTGATTTCCACTTGGTAGCGTCGCTTCTGATCGGCTCAATTCCAGGTGGCTTGCTCGGTTCGCATCTGAGCACTCGCGTTCCCGTACTCTGGTTGAGGCGTATTCTCTGCACGGTGCTGCTGGCTACCGGCGCACGCATGCTTTTGGCTTGATGACACCTGAAAAAATTCATGAGGCAAGATTCTGAGAAAGAAATATTGCAACGCATCCACTCTGCGCTTGAATCGGCGCGCTCGGTTTTGAGTCGATTCACTGCAGGTTCGATCGCAGCGGAATACAAGGCCGGCCATGATCCCGTGACCGAAGCGGACAAATCCGTCGATGCTGTGCTTCACAAAGAACTGCTTCGAGGTGGCGAGGGTTGGCTTTCAGAAGAGAGCGTGGACGACTTTTCGCGTCTCAGCCAGGAGAAATTGTGGGTTGTGGATCCTCTGGACGGTACCCGGGAATTCGTTGCGGGCATACCAGAGTATTGTGTCTCGGTTGCGCTGGTGGATAACGGGCAAGCTGTTGCCGGAGGGATCTGCAATCCGGCGACGAGTGAGATCTTCCTCGGTTCACTGCATTCAGGAGTCACCTACAATGGGAAACCCGCCCAAAGCACGCGACGAACAGACATCAGAGATGCGCGTGTTCTTGCCAGTCGGAGCGAGGTAAACCGTGGGGAATGGCAGCAGTTTGCCGGCGCCCCGTTCGAAATTCGCCCGATGGGGTCGGTTGCGTACAAACTGGCTCTGGTGTGTGCAGGTTTGGCCGACGCCACTTTCACCTTAGTGCCCAAGCACGAATGGGACATCGCAGCCGGCGCAGCTTTGGTTCGGAGCGGGGGCGGATTTGTCTCGACGCTCGAAAACACCCCGCTCCGCTTCAATCAAAAGCAGCCCTTAGTCTCTGGCCTCATTGCCGGGGGATCTTTTCTGCAAGAACCACTGCTGTCGCTGCTAGAGCCTTACATTAACTCCCGATGCCGCTGACGAAAATACGCCACAATTGAATGCACAGCACGGACGCGAGCACAAATGTGAATAGCCTTTACGTTCTGGGTGCGCGGCAGCGGAAGCTTCTTTTCAAGACTGAGCGGGAATGGAACCTTTACGAGAGAGCGTTGATTCTGCGCGTGGACCTGGACAGAGGCACGGCTGAGACCTGCCTTGAGCATAAGAGCCCTCCCGAGGCGCGCGCCAGTGATGATTCCTCCATCGTGTTTAAGAGCGGCACGCTGGCCGGGGATACCCTCTACGCATGCACCTCAACTGAGGTTCTGATTTTCAAACTGCCGCGATTTCGCCAGCTGGGATACATTTCACTTTCCAGCTTCAACGATCTTCACCACGTTGCACCGGCGCATGATGGAAACCTCCTGACCGCGAACACGGGTTTGGACATGGTGCTGAAGCTCACGCGTGCCGGAGATGTCCTAGAAGAGTGGAGCGTCCTGGATGAAGCGCCGTGGTCGAGGTTTTCCCGGGAGATCGACTATCGTAAGGTAGAGACTACAAAGCCCCACCAATCACACCCGAACTACGTTTTTGAACTTGAGGGGCAAGTCTGGGTTACGCGTTTCCACCAGCGCGATGCCATCTGTCTCGAGAATCGTGCGAAGCGAATCCCGATTGATGTTCAGCGGCCTCACGACGGCCTTCTAGTCGGTGAAGGTATCTACTTCACTACGGTAGACGGGAAAATTATCATCGCGAATCGTAAAACCCTCAAAGTCGAGCGAGTTATTGATCTCACAACGTTCGGCAACAACAAGACAAAATTGCTCGGTTGGTGCCGTGGACTTCTTCCACTTGATGAGCGAAGGATTTGGGTGGGTTTCACCCGAGTTCGCAAGACCAGATTCAAAGAGAATATTCTTTGGGCAAAGACTCTGTTGCGCGAGGGTGCCGTCGAGAGCCCGACCCACATCGCGCTGTACGACATCGTCGATAACCGCTGTTTGCGCGATGTCGATTTGGAGCCTTACGGTATGAACATTGTGTTTAGCATCTTTCCCGCTTCCGAGCAGTCAGGAGCGAAGTCCCCGTAATCTGGATTTCGCCGCACATAGAGGAGTCGGTATTACGCAACTCCAATGAAGACTGAATTGGTCTTCCTGATGTACCACGAACTTGAACTGCCGGGCCGGCCGCTTTGCCGGACGGAGCCGGGATACGTTCGTTACGTTGTGACTGCTTCCAATTTCCAAGTCCAGATGGAGTGGCTCAGGACTGCGGGTTGGCGAGGGTTGAGTGTAACGGAGGCGCTCACGTTTGATCGCGGGAATGCCGTGGCGATCACTTTCGATGATGGATCGGAGACGGACGTTACGGCGGCCGCCACTATCCTCAAGGCACGTGTTTTTGGCGCCACGTTTTACGTCACCGCTGGGTCTGTTGGAAATAAGGGCTATATGTCATCGCCGCAATTGCGTCAGCTTAGCGACAGTGGGTTTGAAATCGGCTCCCACTCCATGACACATCGCTATCTTCCTGACCTTGACGATGCTTGCCTACGCCAAGAAATGTTGGAGTCCAAGCATCGCCTGGAGGAGATGATTGGTAAACCGATCCGCCACTTCTCCTGTCCGGGCGGACGGTATGATCGCCGGGTGGCCAGATTTGCGCGTCAAACTGGATACGTTACCGTTGCAAACAGTCGTGCCCGAGTAAATTCGCGTTCTTCAGATCATTATGCGCTCGGCCGAGTTGCGATCATGCGGGACATCAGCCTTGGCGACTTTCAAAACATTTGCCGCGGGCGTGAGTTATGGAAGATAGAGCTGCGCGATGCGATTCGCGGTGCGGCCAAGCGCCTTCTCGGCAACCGTATTTACGATTCTGTTCGCCACCGAGCTCTTCTCAGGAGCCGTTGACGCGAAGCGCAGCCTCGGAGGGCGCTGCGGCTGATTCAAGCGATGCTATACTGCGCCTTCGAGAATGGGTGATTTGGAATCTGCTACTGCCGCGGCAATCCCACAGGCACTGAGGCTCAAAACCTACAGCAATCTCGAACAACTGCAGGAACTGCTGCCGGCGTGGGACAAACTTCTCTCCAATTATCCTCTTGCCAGCACCTTTTCTACGTGGGAATGGCTGGATTCCTGGTGGCGCAGCTTTGCGAATGAAGCAGAGTTGCTAGTGCTCGCGCTGTTTGACTCATCCCGGTTGGTTGGCCTTGCGCCTTTGTCAATTTCCAATCGGAAGTTCCCGAGATTTTGCTCGCCGCGAGTAGTGCAATTGATGGGCGATGGAAGCGGCGATTCGGATAACCTCGATTTTCCAGTGCTCCCCGGGTTCGAGATGCAACTTGCGCAAGCTATTCTCGACTACCTGGAACACGACCGGCGGCGGTGGGATATCTGCCAGTTGAATACCATGCCCACCAATTCACCGGTAGCTGGCTGCCTCCAAAAACTGCTCCGCTCCCGCCGATGGACATGCTTCGAACACTTTCGTACCTGCTCGGCGGTTCACTTGCCCGGAACCTGGGATGAATACGTCGAACAGCTTTCGAGCGAGGATCGCAACAATCTTGCTCGGTACGGCCGACGACTTAATAAGCGTTACTCCACGCGAATCTATCGCTGCACCGATGAGCAGCAGCTGCCACGCTGTCTGGAGGCGTTGTTTCAATTGCACCAGGCGCGTTGGGAGAAGGCGGGAGAGCAGGGAAGTTTTGCGTCCGTCGCCAGGCGCCAATTTTATGAACAACTCAGTCAGCGCCTTCTCGGCCGCGGCTGGTTGGAAATGTGGGTCCTCGAATTGAACGGAGCAATAGCGGCCGTTCAATTTGCTTTTCGATATGGACACAAGGTTTACCAATTACAAGAAGGTTATGACCCCGAGCACGCTTCCGATCGAGCGGGATTCGTTCTTCGGGGAGAGCTATTGAAACAACTCCTTTCTGACGGTGTGAGGGTCTACGACTTCCTGGGCGGTGAACTTTCGTACAAGGCGCGCTGGGGCGCTCAGGCTGGGAAATACCGCGACCTGCATTTCGCTCGTCCCATGAGCCGGGGCGCAATCTGTATGTGTTCGGTCGTATATGCAGGAAGAAGTAAACAATGGCTGCGGCACAAGCTTCCTGCTCCGGCGTGGAGAGTGTTACATCACGCGAACGCCAAGCTGAAGGGCAAACGCAAGTGATCAGAAACCCTATGAAGCGGCGGACACCCTGCTTCGAGGCTGCCTGCCGTATCTTTTATGATGTCATGCTGAGCGAAGCGAAGCCTCTGTGCATTTGCATCAGCAGGCGATGTGCGTGCTAATTTACCCACCCTGACTTCGAGCCGCCGTTCTTCTTGTTCAGTTCCTCGGGCGGTATGTAGTTGCCGTGCTCGTCAAATGTCACCTTACGGTCATGTTGCCGCATGTAGACTTCGAATTTACGCGCTGCGCGACGGCGTTTCCAACGATAGTACGAATTTCGGACTCCAAAGTACCGTTCCGTGGCGTTGAACATCAGGCCGCGACGAGGCACAAACTTGACATAGAGAAATCCGAAGAGCAATCCGCCCAGATGGGCGATGTACGCAATGCCTTGACCGCGTCCCGGGGCGGCAGCATTAATGGCGCTGATGAGTTCGATGAATGCGATGCCGGCAACAAAGTATTTGGCACGGATAGAGAATGGAATCGGGAACAGCATGATTTCCTGGTCGCCATAGATCAGTCCAAAAGCCATCAGGATGCCCAGCACGCCACCCGAAGCGCCCACAGTGCTCGTTGCCGGAGTTATCCCTCCGACACCTGTAAAGGAGACAGCAATCGTGGTAAGTGCGGCGCCCACGACACAAAAAAAGTAAAACTCGACGAACTTGTTTTTGCCCCAGTCCATTTCTAATTGCGCACCGAACATCCACAGCCAAAGCATGTTGAAAAGAATATGAAACAGTCCAACGTGCAGAAAAGAGTACGAGATCAGTTGCCATAACCAGCCGCGAACCACCAGGCCGGGAACTAGAGAGACCACCAAAGAGAAGACGCTGCCCGCACTGGGAGCAAAAGCCTGAAGCAGGGTTGTGAACAGGAAGACACCAGCATTGATGAGAACCAGCCACTTGACCGCCTTGGTGAAGGGAGGAAAGCTTAGCGTGAGTGTGCGTCCACGATACATGAAGGCGCTTTAGCCGTGTCACTCAGCAAGTCCGGTACGAATCCCGGAATCCTGTCACTACAGATGTTAACAGTTCTCGCTATCGCTCCGGTACAGGCACAACCGGTAAACTACGATGTCCCTGCGCGTCGACCGAGCGCACCGCGAAAATCACATTATCCTTCGATAATGGCAGCCTGGCCCGGGTTACGTTCCCGGCCGCCTGCGCGTGTTCCCATTCCGGACTCACCGTCGCACGCCAAACCACTTCATAGCCATTCGCTCGTCCGCCTGGCGCGGGATCCCACATGAGCGTGGAATTGTTCTCCAGCTCTTTTGTTACGAGGCGAACCTTGGCTGGAGGCGCGGGTGCCGAGGCGAGTGCGGCTAGGGTTGCAGCATTGATAGTGGCTACGTTGGCCACGTATTCGGAATTAACAAATTTCGGCAAATCGCCGTATTCGATGCCGTTTTCAGTGCGAACGTTCTGATGCTGGTGGCTGTAGTCTTCGCGATATTCCGTC
>Ga0075423_10001437_pt1 | contig 20967 bp, 24 predicted proteins | sample SoiMethybrSBSTD2_FD_80114 | JGI IMG/M metagenome (GOLD analysis project Ga0075423, IMG submission 80114) | Bulk soil microbial communities from a Populus tree surrounding site in Tennessee, USA - Soil MetaG P. TD hybrid SBSTD2 | ecosystem: Environmental > Terrestrial > Soil > Tree plantation...
AACGTCCGCGAGACTTTGTCCATCGTCGACCGCGCTTATATAATCAATGCCGGCGAGATTTTGCGGGCTGGCACGCCGTTTGCCTTGTCGAATGACGCCGTCGTTAGAAAGATTTATCTCGGGGAGGCTTTTCAGCTTCGCTAGCTGAGTTCACGCTTTTTCACCTCTGATGGCACTCGAGCAGAAACTCAATCTCAGGCTCTCTCAGCGGCTGGTAATGACGCCGTCGCTGCAGCAGGCGATCAAGCTCCTTCAGATGTCGAAGCTCGAGCTCCAGGACGTCCTGACACAGGAGATCGTCGAGAATCCCCTGCTCGAAGAGGAAGAGGAGGCGGTCGCGGCGGAGCAGCCGACGGAGGCCGAGGCGGAATCCGACGCGGCCGCCGCGAAGCAGGCAGACGCGGACGTGCCGGCGGCGCCCGCGGAATCGGACGCCCCGCCCGAGAAGGAACGGGACTCCTTCGACGAGATCGATTTCGACTCGTACTTCGAGGACTACCTGGACAGCGCCTACAACCCGCGTCAATACGAAGACAGCGAACAGGTCCCCCTCGAGAACACGCTTTCCCGCCCGCAGGGTCTCCACGAATATCTGAACTGGCAGCTTGCCCTCGTGGGCGCGGAGCCTCGGGTGCGCGAGATCGCGCAGTACCTGATCGGCAACATCGACGAGGACGGGTACCTGCGCGTCTCCCGCGAGGAAATCCGCGCCGCGGGTTACGAGGACGACCGCGACGTCGAGACGGCGCTCGCGCTCGTCCGGTCGTTCGACCCGCCGGGCGTCGGCGCGTCGGACTTGCCCGACTGCCTGATGATGCAGATCCGTTCGCTCGGCATCGAGAACCCGTTGATCGAAAGGGTCATCGGCCAGCACTGGGGCGAGTTCCTGAACCGACAGTTCGCGCAGCTCTCGCGGGCGCTCGGCGTCGGGCTCTCACAGCTTCAGGCGGTCGTCGAGATCATCAAGAACCTCGAGCCGAAGCCCGGACGCAAGTACTCCGACGAGCGCACGATCTACGTCGAACCGGACGTCGCGGTCCGCAAGATCGGCGACGAGTACGTGATCCAGCTGAACGAGGACGGCCTGCCGAAGCTCCGCATCTCGGCCGCGTACCGGCGGATGCTGCGGGGCGGCAACGGCGCGATCGGAGAAGAGGCTGCGACGTACCTTCGCGACAAGATGCGATCGGCCGTCTGGCTGATCAAGAGCCTCGACCAGAGGCAGCGCACGATCTACAAGGTCGCCGACTCGATCGTGCGCCACCAGCGGGGATTCCTGGAGAACGGGATCGAGCACCTGCGGCCCCTCGTGCTCCGCGACGTGGCGAACGACATCGGGATGCACGAGTCCACCGTCTCCCGGGTGGTCTCGAACAAGTACATTCACACGCCGCGCGGCCTGTTTCCGATGAAGTACTTCTTCCACAGCGGGATCGACTCGACGCAGGGCAGCGAGGTGTCGTCGCTTTCTATCAAGAGCAAGATCGCGAAAATCGTTTCGGACGAGGACGCGACCCGGCCTCACTCGGATGCGCGGATCATGCAGAAGCTGCGTGCGGAGGGGATTCAGATCGCGCGTCGCACCGTCGCGAAGTATCGCGAAGAGCTCCGGATCCCTTCGTCGTCGCAGAGAAAACAGACCTTTTAGCCCGAGGCCCCGGGGTTCCCTGTCAGGAGGGATGGATGGCGGTCGAATGCACGGGACGGAACGTTGAAGTGACGACTTCGCTCATGAACCTCGCCCGCGAACGGACACAGAGACTGGAGCGACACCTCGGCGGTCCCGCTCGGGTGAAGGTCGTCCTCTCGCACGAGAGACATCGGTTCGGGGCGGAGATCATCGCGACACACCGGCGGCGGCGCTGGAACGCGCACGAGTACACCGCCGACCCGCGCGCCGCCGTCGCGCTCGCGTTCGAGAAGATCGACGCTCAGGCCAAGAGGGACTCGGAAAAGAGACGGAACCGCAAGGACCGCACGTCGCCGCGGCTCCTCCCGCCGGCGGCGGAAGCGGCGCCCGAGACTCCCGGGCGCCGCACGCGGACCCCGCCGTCGGCCGCGGTGGAACGGCGCATCGTTCGCGCGAGCAAGCTCGCGTTGAAGCCGATGAGCGTGGAGGAGGCCGCCCTCCGGATCGACGCTTCTCCGCAGGAGTTCGTCGTCTTCCGGGACGCGGCGACGGAGAAGATCTCGGTGCTCTACAAACGCCGGGACGGAAACTTCGGACTGATCGAATGCTGAGCGAGCCCGGGCTCTTCCCGCGGCTCGTCGACGAAAGACTCGTCTTCGCCGACCTCGCGGGCGCGACCGTCGAGGACGCTCTCGTGGAAATGTCCGCCGGCCTCGCGCTCGCGGGGCGGGTCCGAGACGCCGATGACCTCGCGCGGCGCCTGATCGATCGCGAGCGTATGGGATCGACGGGCCTCGGGGCGGGGATCGCGATCCCGCACTGCAAGCTGCGCGACCTCTCCGACGTCCTGCTCGCCATCGGCGTGTCCCGCGTCGGGATCGACTTCCACGCGGCCGACGGAATCCCGGTGACTATCGTTTTCCTCGTCGTCTCCCCGGCCGAGGCGCCGGGTCTCCACCTCCAGGCCCTGGCGCGGATCTCCCGCATCATCCGGGTGCCGGGCGTGGCCGAAGGCCTCCGCGCCGCCGCGACGGCGGAGGCGATCGCCGACATCGTGAGGGACGCCGAGCGTCAGCTTCCCGTCCCCGTCTGACCCCCCGTGCCTGTCGCTCCGGCGGCCGCGGGCGATTCGGGCTATTCTGAGCCGGGACCGTGGTGACGACATGAGCCAGATGACCGCCGAAATCCTCCGCTCTCCGGCGCTCGCCGATCTCGACTTCCAGACCGTCGCGGGGGAGTCGGGCTTCGACCGGCCGATCTCGTGGGGCCGCATCCAGCGGCCCGGGCTCGCCCTCGCCGGTTTCCTCTCCTTCATCAAGCCGGGGCGCATCCAGGTCCTGGGCGAGAGCGAGCTGAATTACCTCGAGACGATGCCGATGGCGCTCCGCCGCGAGCGGATCGCTCTGATCTGCGCGCTTCCGGTCTCCGCGTTCGTCGTGACCAAGGGGCAGGAGGTCCCGGAGGAGCTCGTCCGGGAGTGCCGCGCGCGACGGGTGCCGCTGCTCGTGTCGCCCCAGACGACGTCCGTGGTGATCCAGTCCATCACGCGGATTCTCGAGGACGAGCTCGCACCGACGACGACCCTTCACGGCGTGCTCGTGGACGTCTACGGCATGGGTGTCCTGCTGCTCGGCGAGTCCGGCATCGGAAAGAGCGAGTCGGCGCTCGACCTGATCCAGCGCGGGCACCGGCTCGTCGCGGACGACGTCGTCGAGATCCGAAAGTACCCGAACGGCGCGCTCGTCGGACGGGCCGCCGACATGCTGCGTTACCACATGGAGCTTCGCGGGATCGGGATCATCAACATCAAGCACCTCTTCGGAGTCTCGGCGGTGCGCGCCTCCAAGTCGATCGAGCTCGTCATCGAGCTCGAGCGCTGGGACCCGACGAAGTCCTACGATCGGCTGGGGCTCGACGGGCAGATGTACCCGATCCTCGAGCGGCCGCGGCCGTTCCTGCGGCTTCCGGTCGCCTCCGGACGCAACATCGCGCTCCTGATCGAGATCGCCGCGCGCAACGAGCTCTTGAAGACGCAGGGATACGACGCGGCCAAGGAGTTCGCGCTCAAAGTCGACGAGGAGATCGCCCGCAACGCGCTCTCACCGGGGTTGAAGCGCGCTTGAAAGCCCGAAAAGGGCCGCGCGGGGGTGCCGCGCCGAAGCCCGCGAAAGCGAACCGCAACGTCGCCGCCGCGCGACGCCCGGCTCGGGCGACCCCGGTCCCCGCCGGCCGAGAAGCGCGGCCGGTCCCCGAGAGCCTGGTCGTCGTCACCGGGCTTTCCGGCTCCGGAAAGAGCTACGTGTTCAAGTGCCTCGAGGACATGGGCTACTTCTGCGTCGACAACCTTCCGCTTCCCTTAGTCGAGCCGCTTCTCTCGCAGGTGACCGCGCCGCGCGTGGGCGTCATCCTCGACATCCGGAATCCCGACTTCGCCTCGCGGTTTCCGCCGATTCTCGCGCGCCTGCGCCAGAGAGCTCCCGGCACACGCCTCCTCTTTCTGGACGCGAACGAAGAAGCGTTGATCCGCCGTTTCTCGGAGACGCGCCGGCCCCACCCGCTGTCGGTAGACGGGGAGCTTCTGACCGCGCTTCGAAACGAACGGGAGCTCCTCGAAGACGTGCGGGCGCTCGCCGACGTCGTCGTCGACACTTCCGCGATGACCGTGCACGAGCTGCGCGCGTTCATGCAGAAGACGTTCGTGGGGGAGGAGAGCGCCGCAGGGATGGTCGTCTCGGCCACCTCGTTCGGATACAAGTTCGGCGTCCCGCACGACGTCGACCTCATCTTCGACGTCCGCTTCCTCGCGAACCCACATTTCGTGCCGGAGTTGAAGTCGAAGGTCGGAACGGATCCGGCCGTCGCGGCCTACATCGAGAAGGACCCGCAGACCGGGGAGTTCCTGAAGCGGCTCGTGGATTTCGTCGACTACCTGCTGCCGCTCTACGAGCGCGAGCACAAGAGCTATCTCTCGATCGGGATCGGCTGCACCGGAGGAAAGCATCGGTCCGTGTACGTGGCCGATCAGCTCGCGAAGGCCCTGAAACGGCGACGGCTTCCGGTTCGCGTTTCGCACCGGGACGCGACTCGCGAGTGATGAAAGAATCGGCAGCCGTGGCGGACGTCGCATTCGCCCGCGAGAGACGCCGATGATCGGGGTCCTGATCGTGACGCACGGGCGCCTGGCGGAAGAGCTGAAGGCCGCCGCGCTGACCATCCAGCCGGACATCCAGCAGATCGTGGCCGTGGCGCTCGACTGGAATCAGGTCGGAGACGATGCGAGCCGCCGGATCGCCGACGGGCTCCAGGAGGCGGATCTCGGTGACGGCGCCGTCATCCTGACGGACATGTTCGGCGGAACTCCGACGAACCTCTCGCTGCCGTTCTTGAGGCGCGACCGCGTGGAGATCGTGACGGGGGTCAACCTTCCGATGCTCTTGAAGTGCGCGGCTCTGCAAAAGAGCGGGAAGCCCGTCGTCGAGATCGCGCACGTCGCCAAGGACCGGGGCCAGAGGTCCATCTACGTCGCCTCGGACCTCCTCGCCGACGACGAGGGGATATCCACGGCCGCCGCGAGCGACGAGGGGGAGCGCGGGTGATCGAACGCGAGCTCGCGATCCGCAACCGGCTCGGCCTCCACGCGCGGGCGGCGGCGAAGTTCGTCCAGACCGCCAGCCGCTTCAAGTCCGAGGTCAAGATCCGGAAGAACGGCGAAGAGGTCGACGGCAAGAGCATCCTCGGGCTCCTCCTGCTCGCCGCCTCTCAGGGAACTCAGATCACCCTCGCGGTCTCCGGGGAAGACGAGGTCGCCGCGTTCGCCGCCGTCGAAGATCTGATCGCACGGAGCTTCGACGAAGAGCAATAAGGTCGAGAAATCAGGCGGTCCTGACTCCATGCTTCAGGGGCTTCCGGTCTCCCCGGGCATCGCGGTTGGCCGCGCGGTCATCGTCCGCTTCGGTGGTCTGCCCGCGTTCCGGCGCGCGGTATCTCCCGACGAGTTCGAGGAGGAAGAGCGGCGCCTGCGGCGGGCATCGGCGCTCGCCGCGGAGGAGTTCCGGCGCCACTCCGGCGAGGCGGCCGGCGACATCGGCGCGGAGCTCGCCGCGATCCTGGAGGCACACGGGTTGATCGCGTCCGACGAGACCTATCTCGTCGCGATCCTCGAACGGATGAAACGCGATCGCGTGAACCCGGAGTGGGCTCTGGCGGAGGTGACGCGGGAGCTTGGCCAGCGGTTCGAGTCCGCCGACTCGGACGCGATGCGCGAGCGCGCCGCCGACATTCACGACGTCGCACGCGAAATCACGCGACAGCTCTCCGGCGGTGCACCTCTCCTTCCCGTCGAGCTGCCGCGAGGATCGATCCTGGTCGCCGACGAGATTTCCCCGGTCGACGCCTCGCGCCTCGACCCGCGCCGCGTGCGCGCGCTCGCGCTCGAGCGCGGAGGACCGACCTCGCACGCCACGATCATCGCCCGTTCCTTCGGCCTGCCCGCCGTCGTCGGGATCGACGGCCTGTGCGAGGCGATTTCCCCGGAGATGCCGATCGTCGTCGACGGCGATCGCGGCACGATCGACGCGAACCCTTCCAAGGATCATCTGCGGCGGAGTCTCGTGCGCGTGCGCGACGCGCGGGAGAAAGCCCGGCGGATGCGGGCCCGCGCTCCGCGGGCCGGGGCCACCCGAGACGGCGTTCGCGTGGTCGTGCGCGCCAACCTCGAGCTCGCCGAGGAGATCGCCGCGCTCGAACGTTTTCACGCGGAAGGGGTCGGACTGTTCCGGTCGGAGTTCCTCTATCTGCGCGCCGCGCCGGAGGCTCCCGGCGTGGAAGAGCAGCGCGCCGTCTACGAAAAGCTCCTCGACGCCGCGGCTCCGCACCCGGTGGTCGTTCGTACGTATGACCTGGGCGGAGAGAAGGGGATCGGGCCGGCGCGCGGAGAGAACCCGGCGCTCGGTCTGCGCGGGCTGCGCTACTGCCTCGCCCATCCGGACCTGTTCGAAGATCAGTTGACGGCGCTCTGCCTGGCGTCGCGGGAAGGACCGCTGTCGGTGATGCTCCCCATGGTGACGTCGCTGTCGGAGCTCACCGCGGCGCGAGCCGCGCTGGCGAACGCGGCGCGGCGGACCGGACTCACGCAACCCCCTCCGCTCGGCGTGATGGTCGAGGTCCCGTCCGCGGCGCTCCTCGCCGACCGCCTTGCTCCCGCGGCGGACTTCTTCTCGATCGGGACGAACGATCTCGCGCAGTACGCGCTCGCGGTCGATCGCGCGAATCCGGACGTCGCTTCTCTCTACCGGCCGCTCCACCCGGCGATTCTCCGGATGGTACGATCCGTGGTCGAGGCCGGCCGCGCGTTTTCGAAGCCGGTGGCGGTGTGCGGAGAGCTCGCGGCAGACCCGATCGGGATCGCCGTCCTGGTGGGGCTCGGGATCTTCGACGTTTCGGTCACGCCGGTCGCGATCGCGGGCGTCAAGGAGTCTCTCTCGGCGATCGATTCCGCGAGGGCGCGCACGCTCGCCGAAAAGGCGCTCGCCGTCGCGGAGGCTTCCGAGGTGGAGAAGTTGTTTCGAGGACGTTCGTGAGGAAAGTGCAAAAACCCTGGGGTTACGAGCTCGTTTTCGCGGAGAACGAGCGGTACGCCGGAAAGATCCTCCACATCGCCCCGGGGGAGATGCTCTCGCTCCAGTACCACGAAAGAAAAGACGAGACTTTCTACGTTCTAAAGGGCGAAGTGATCTTGACCGTCGAAGAGGGGGGCGACCTGAAGGAGATCCGGCTTCCCGAAGGGAGCTCCTACCGGATCGCGCCCCGGATCCGCCACCGGATGCGGGCCGAGGCAGCCTGCGATCTGATCGAGGTCTCGAGCCCCGAGCTCGACGACGTCGTGCGCCTGGAGGATTCTTACGGACGGGCGGGCACGACCGCGCCATAATCATCCTTTCCGGTCCATGAACATCCAGTTCCGCGCCCTGCGCCTCGCCGTCCTCCTGGCGGCGGGTCTATCGGTGGTCGCCGCGAACCCGCGGCCGACGCCCACCCCCGAGCCGCGGCTGACCGGCGGCTTCGGCAAGGCTCCCGCCGCCGAGCCGTCGGCGAGACGGGCGGCGGAGAAGAAGAAGCTCCGGATAACGAACCAGTCGCTCGTTACCGAACCCGACAAGGGTCGGGTCTCGACCTCGGAGGTCGTGCCGCCGCCGACCCCGATGCCCCGCTCGCCTCGGACACGGGTGACGCCGGCGGCGTCCGCGTCGGAAGAAGCGGCGGAGCCGCGGGAGGGCGGCGAAGGTTACTGGCGCGAGGAGGCGCGCCGCGCGCGCGAGCGTGTCGCGACGATCCGCGAGGAGATTGCCCGGCTCGAGATCCAGGTCCGGAAGCTCGAGAGCGACTTCTACTCCTGGGACGACGGCGCATACCGCGACCGCGTGATCAAGCCGGCCTGGGACAGGGCGCGGGAGGAGCTCGCGACCGCGCGGAAGGACCTCCCGGAGGCCGAAAAGGACCTTGCCGACCTCCCCGAGCGCGCTCGGCGCGCGGGCGCGCAGCCCGGGTGGCTGAGAGAGTGAGCGGCACCTACCGCGTCGAGACCTGGGGCTGCCAGATGAACGTGCTCGACGGCGAGCGCATGGCCGGCCAGCTCGAGAGCCGCGGGTATCGATCCGCCGGGCAAGAGGAGGCCGCCGACGTCGTCATCCTGAATACGTGTGCGGTCCGCGAGAAGGCCGAGTCGAAGGTCTACAGCGCGCTCGGCGTTCTCGGGCGGCGCAAGCAGGACTCTCCGGATCTCGTCATCGGCGTCACCGGATGCGTCGCGCAGGTCAAAGGGTCGGAGATCCTCGAGCGCGCTCCGTGCGTGGACTTCGTGCTCGGGACGGGCGACGTCGAGCGGATCGGCGAGATCGTCGAGAACGTCCGCGCCGAGAGGAAGCGCGTCTCGTCACTCGAGCTGCCGATCGAGTCTCCGGTCTACCAGTTCCGGCAGATCGCGCGCGGCTCTCCATTCCAGGCATATGTCACCGTCATCGAGGGCTGCAGCCAGTTCTGCACGTTCTGTATCGTCCCCTTCACGCGCGGCCGCGAGCGCAGCCGAGCCTCCTCGGAAGTGTTCGAGGAAATCCGCTCGCTCGTCGAGCGCGGCTACACAGAGGTGACGCTTCTCGGCCAGACCGTGAACGCCTATCGGGATCCCGAAGAGGGATTCGGGTTCGGCCAGCTGCTCCGCAGGGCATCGGTGATCCCGGGCCTCCGGCGCCTGCGGTTCATCACGTCCCACCCGAGGTTCGTGGACGACTCGATGATCGACGCCCTCGCCTCCGGCGGCAACGTCGCCCCGTACCTCCACCTGCCCGCGCAGTCCGGCTCTGACAGAGTTCTGTACCGGATGAAGCGCCGCTACACCGCGGCCGGGTACCTGGCGACGATCCGGAACGTGCGCCGCGCGTTGCCGGGAATTGCGGTCTCGTCGGACTTCATCGTGGGGTTTCCCGGCGAGACCGACGGGGACTTCGAAGAGACCCTTGCCCTCGTCTCGGAGGCGCGCTTTTCCAACCTCTTCGCGTTCCGCTATTCGGCCCGTCCGGGCACGGCCGCGGCGCGGTGGGGGAGGGACACGTTCGTACCGGAGGAGGTCGCGGCCGACCGCCTCGCCCGCCTGCTGGCGCTCCAGGAGACGCTCCAGGCGGAGACGAACAAGTCCCTGGTCGGCCGCGAGTTCGAGGTCCTGGTCGAAGGAATCGGACGGGACGGGCGGACACGGGGGCGCACGCCTTGCAACCGCATCGCCCATATGGAGACCGGCCCGGCCAGAAACGACGTGAAACCGGGAGACTACGTCCGGGTTCTCATCACCCGGGGGCTGCCCAACTCGCTTCTGGCGGAGGTCGCCGCGTAGGGGGACACCATGGTCAAGATGGAGATCAAAGGCCTGCTCATGGACCCGGTCTCGAACATGCCGGTCGTCGTCCTGCGCGACTCGGCCAACGGCGTCTTCCTCCCGATCTGGGTCGGCATCTTCGAGGCGAACGCGATCGCCCTGCAGATGGAGAAGATCACGACGCCGCGACCCATGACCCACGACCTCCTCAAGAACCTCCTCGGGGAGCTCGACGCGACGGTCGAGCGGATCGTCATCAACGACCTCAAGGACAACACCTTTTTCGCCCGGATTCACCTGCTGCGCGGCGACACGCGCTGGAACGTCGACAGCCGGCCGAGCGACGCGATCGCGCTCGCGCTTCGCGTCGACGCCGAGATCTTCGTCGAAGAGGACGTGCTCGAGAGGAGCAAGAGCCTCCGGCCCGAGGGGGACGACGGAGATCCGGACCGATTGAAGAAGTGGCTCGAGGAGGTGAGTCCCGAGGACCTCGGAAAGTATCCGATGTAGAGGCGGAGCTCGTCCTCCGGAACCTCCGCGCGCGCGGCTTTCCGCGCGCGTTTTCTTTTCTTCGCGGTACACTGTGATTCCGTGATCATCGCCATCGCCAACCAGAAGGGAGGCGTCGGGAAGACGACCACGGCGATCAACCTCGCGGCCGCCCTCGCCCAGAAGGGCATGAAAACCCTCCTCATCGACCTCGATCCCCAGGGAAACAGCACGATGTCCTTTCTCGACCGGCGCGCGATCGGGAAATCCATGTTCGACGTGCTGACCGAGAAGGAAGCGATGATGTCCCACGTCGTCCAGCACACCGGTCTGAAGAACCTGGACGTCGCGCCGGCGCGGATCGCCCTGGCGAAGATCGAATCGAAGCTCCTGGGCGAGATCGACGGTCACTTCCGCCTCCGCGACAAGCTCGACGGTGCGCGAAAGAGATACGATGCGATCGTCATCGACACGCCACCCACGCTCGGCATGATCACGGTCAACGCGATGGTCGCGGCGACCCACATCCTGATCCCGATCCAGTCCTCCTACTTCGCCCTCGAAGGCACCGACGACCTGCTGGAGACGATCGACAAGATCAAGGCCCGGCCCAACCCCGCCCTCTCGCTCCTCGGTGTCGTGATCACGCTCCACGACCGCCGGACGGTCATCGCGAAGGACGTCTACGACCAGATCCGGACGGTCTTCGGCGAAAAGCTCTTCAAGACGACGATCTCGAAGAGCGTGCGCCTGGAGGAGAGTCCCGCGCACCGCGAGTCGATCTTCACTTTCGCGCCGCGCTCGTCGGGTGCGGCCGAGTACTACTCGCTTTCGGAGGAGGTCCTTTCGCGTGTTTAGCAAGAGACGCGGCCTGCCCGCGGAGGCCCGGATGCGCCACGACTCGCACTTCGTCGAGTCGCTCGCCGAACGCTTCGGGGAGTCGCTCGGGCGCTACATCCAGATCGAGGACATCGAGACGAACCCCGACCAGCCCCGGACGAACGTCGGCGACCTGTCGGAGCTCAAGGACTCGATCACGGCCCGGGGAGTCCTCGAGCCGCTCCTCGTGCGCCCTGTGGCGGGCGGGCGATACCGGATCATCGCCGGCGAGCGCCGGTTCCGCGCGGCGATGGAAGCCGGGCTCGCCGAGGTCCCGTGTATCGAGCTCGACGTGTCCGACTCCGACGTCCTCGAGATTGCGCTGATCGAGAACCTGCATCGAAAGGACCTCCACCCGTTCGAGGAGGCGGAGGGATACGCCGGGCTCGCGGAGCGTCACGGGTACACGCAGCAGCAGATCGCGGTAGCCATCGGGAAGTCACGCGTCTCGGTCACCGAGTCGATGTCCCTCCTCGACATTCCGGAGGAGCTGCGCGACGAATGTCGGCGCGCCGACATCGGCGCGAAGTCGTTGCTGCTCGAGATCGCGCGACTGAAAGACCCCGAGAAGATGCGGGAGGCCGTCCGCTCGATCGCCACCGGCTCGACGCGCGACGATCTCCGCGCGCGCAAGAAAGAGGAAGGGTTGCCGTCGCGACGCCCGAGGCGGTTCGCATTCGTCTACAAGCCGAAGGGCGGACCGTTCAAGCTCGCGCTCTCGTTCGCGAAGTCGCGGGTCGAAAAGTCCGACTTGATCCACGCGCTGCGCGACGTGATCCGGCAGCTCGAAGCGGGGGAGATCAAGCTTCCGAAACGGTGAGCCATGCGCTCCCTCGTCCCGATGGCCCACGTCCGCAGCGTCGGTGATTCGATCGCGTTTTATCGGAAACTGGGGTTCGAGGTCCGGAACACGTTCGCGCCCGAGGGCCGGAGCGAACCGACGTGGGCCTGGCTCCAGTCCGAAGGCGGAGCGAGCGTGATGCTTGCGCTCGCGAGCCACCCGGTCATCGCCGAGCAGCAGGCCGTCCTCTTCTACATCTACGGCGACGACGTACCCGCCACCCGATCCCGGCTGGAGGCGGCCGGCGTTTCCGTCGGACCGATCGAGTACCCGTTCTACGCCCCCCGGGGCGAGTTCCGGGTGACCGATCCGGACGGCTACGTCCTGATGATCACCCACACCTGATCCGTCGCGTTCTCTCGCGCGGTCGCTGCTGAGGCACCGGCGGCGGATCCCCGTCTTGGGGTCGCAGTAGAGTCTGGCCGAGCCGACGAAGGCTGCGAACAAAACCGCGCGAGAGGAGGACGACGTGTCTGGAGCGAATGCGGCGCTGGCGAGGCGATGGTTCGAAGACGTCTGGAACGTCCGGCGCGAGGAGACTGTCCGCGAGCTCATGGCCCCTGCTGTCGAAGGGCACATGGAAGGCGGCCTCGAGGTCCATGGGCCCGAGGACTTCCTGACCGCGCGCTCGGGACTCCTCGAGGCGTTCCCCGACCTCCAGGTCACGGTCGAGGGTGTGATCGCGGAAGGAGAAGACGTCGCCGTGCGCTGGTCGGCGAGCGGCACTCACCTCGGCGAAAGCCTCGGCTTCCCGGCCTCGAATCGGCCGGCGATGTTCCGTGGGATCACGTGGCTCACGTTCCGGAACGGACAGATCGTCAAGGGCTGGGACGCGTGGAACCAGGGCAGGCTCCTCCAGGATCTTCAGGCGCCTTGATGAAGCCGACCCGCCCCTCGCGCCGCGTGGACCGCGGGCGGAAGATCATCGTCCATATCGCGACGAGCGCCGACGGCTACATCGCCCGCCCGGACGGAGCGGTCGAGTGGCTCGATCGGCCGAGACCCGCCGGCAACTACGGGATGCGCCCGTTCTTCGACTCGATCGACACGATCCTGTGGGGCCGAAAGACCTACGACGTCGCCCTCGGGTTTACCGGCGGCAAGGGGGTCGCTTACGGCCTGCGGGTGAAGAACTACGTCTTCTCGCGGCATCCGCCGAAGTCGCACCCGTCCGATGTCGAGTTCATCCGGGACCCGATCCCCGCATTCGCGAAGCGGCTGCGCGCGGCGCCCGGAAAAAACGTTTGGATGATGGGCGGGGGAGAGATCATCGGATCGTTCCTCGACGCCGGAGAGATCGACGAGTTCCGGATCCACGTGATCCCGACGCTGATCGGCGAGGGAATCCCCTTGATCGCTCCCCGGCATCGCCTCGTCCCCCTGAAGCTCCTTTCGACCCGCGGATTCCCCGACGGCGTCGTGCGCCTTCACTACGCCGTCCGCCGGAAGGGATAAGCCGACCCGGGTGGACTTCGACACGGAAGTCAAGACGGCGATCTACCGTCGGGGTCGCGGAGGCGACGAAGGTCCCCTCGGCCGCGGAGCTCGCGGGAGCGCTTGGTGTCGTGCCCGACGAGGTCCGCGCCGCGTACCGCCGCCTCTTCGCCCGGCGAGTCCTCTTCCTCGAGCCGGACGGCGAGACGATTCGCATGGCGCCGCCGTTCTCGGGGGTGCCGACACAGCATCGCGTTTGCGTCGGGGACCGCACTTATTTCGCGAACTGCTCCTGGGACTCGCTCGGAATCCCGGCGGCGCTCCACGCCGAGGCGGACGTGTTTTCGCGGTGCGAGCAGACCCTCGAGCCGATCCACCTGCGGATCCGCCGGGACGGTCCCGAGGACCCGAATCCGGTCGTCGCCCACTTCGCCGTGCCGGCCGCGAAGTGGTGGGCGGACCTCGTCTACACCTGAAGCACGATGCTCTTCTTCCGGTCGGAGGAACGAGTGAACGAATGGTGCCGGGCACACGGACTTCCGAGGCGGCCGATCGTGACCCTCTCACAGCTCTGGCAGCTCGCCGTCGCCTGGTACGACAACCGGATGCGCCCCGATGCCCGACGGCCGCAGCCCGAAGAGGTTCGGCGGATCTTCGCCGGGATCGGTCTCGAGGGGCCATTCTGGGATCCCCAGTCCGACCAGTTCGGCTGACTTCGCCCGTTTCGCCGTTCGGGGATTGATTTTACATAATCTATCTTATCGGACATTGCGTCGGGCCGGAGAAACGATGGGCCCTGGAAACCCGACCTCGAACCGAGACCCCCCCGAGGCCGCCTCCCGCCGGCCTTGACTCCCGTGCCGGGAGCGCGGACGCTTGGCCGCGATGCGCTTTCTCTCGCGCTCGATCCTTCGGGAGATCTGGCCGCCGTTTCTCCTCGGCTTCGCGGCCTACACCTTCATCCTGCTCGTCCGGACGATCTTCATGATGACGGAGTTCTTCGTCCGCCGGAGCGCGAGCCTCGCCGAGGTGGGCTGGCTGGTTCTGCTCTCGGTGCCCTGGATCGTCGTGCTGACCCTTCCGATGGCCTTCCTCCTCGGGGTACTGATCGGCATCGGGCGGCTCTCCGCCGACTCGGAGCTCGTGGCGCTGCGCGCTTGCGGGGTCGGACCGGGGGCGCTCTACCGGCCGGCGCTCGTCGCGGCGGCGGTCCTCTCGGCGGTCGTCTTTCTCTTTTACAACCTGGTGCTGCCGCGTGCGAACGAGGCGCTCACGCAGTCGATGGCCCGGGTGGCCGCGACGTCCGTCGTCAACCTCGTCCAGCCCCGCACGTTTCGGGAGCCCCGCCCGGGCGTTCTTCTCTTCTTCGATCGCGTGGGAGCCGACGGGCGGTCGTTTGAGGGCGTCTTTTTGAAGCTCGGCGAGGACGACGACCGCACCGACCGGGTGATCGTCGCCCGCCGCGGGATGCTCACGCTCGAAGAAGACCGCCTCTGGCTCGACCTCTACTCCTCGGTCGTCCACGAGGTCGACCTCATCGACCCGTCGCGGTACCGGACCAACCGCAACGACTTCCAGCGAATCCTCTTCTCCGACAGCGTCGGCTTGACCGCGCAGGAGCACATCACCTACGAGAAAGGGCTTCGGGCGCAGTCTCTGCCCGAGCTCCTGCGGACGGCGAGGCAAATGAAAGTCGTATCGCCGCAGCACCGCCGCCTCGCGATCGTCGAGATCCACAAGAAGTTTTCGATCCCGTTCGCGTGCTTTGCGTTCGCCGTGATCGGCATCCCGCTCGCGGAGACGTCGCGACGCGGCGGGAAAGGGAGCGGGTTCGCTCTCTCGCTCGCGATCCTCGTCCTCTACTACGTCCTGATCTCGAACGGGGAAACGTGGGCCCAGGAGGGCCGGATGCCGGCGTGGTTCGCGATGTGGCTTCCAAACCTCGTGCTCGTCGCGCTGGGAGCGCTCGCGGCGAGCCGTGGGGGAAGAGAGCGTGGCCGCTGGAACCTCTCCCGCATCCTCCCCCGCCGCGCGCGCCGGGCCGCGGTCGCCGAGCCTTCCCGCCGCTCCTGGTTCGCGGGCTTCCTGCGGTTTCCGGCGTTGCTCGACCGTTACGTGCTTTCGCGGTTCCTATCGATCCTCCTGCTCGTCGGCGCTTCCGTGCTGCTGCTCTCGCTCATCGTCGATTACTCCGAGGAGGTCGACGAGATCTTGAAGAATCACCCGCCGCCGGCGATCGTCCTCGGCTACTACCGCGCGTTCCTGCTCTCCATATCGGTCGACGTCGCCCCGTTCTCAATGCTGATCGCGACGCTCGTCTGCCTCGGAATCTTTTCGAAGAACAACGAGGACACCGCTTTCAAAGCGGGCGGGATATCGGTCCGACGACTCGGGGTCCCGATCATCGTCGCGGCGACGGTGGGTGCGCTCCTCGCGTTCGCCGTCGGTGAGTATCTGCTCCCCTTCGCGAAGCAGAAGGAGATCCGCTACCGGAACGTCATTCACGGCCATCCGGAGGACTGGAAGCTGCGGACCCCGGCGGAGCGCAACTGGTACTACGGGCGGGATGGCCGCATCTGGCATCGGGTCGACAGCGACGCTCAGCGCGGGATCCTCGTCTCCCCGTCGATCTTTCAGTTCGACCGGGACTTCGACCTGACCCGCCGCACGGGGGCGCGGGAGGGGTCGTGGGACCAGAGGTCGAAGACCTGGGTGCTGCGCCAGGGCTGGACGCGGGCGCTCGAGAAGGGAAAGACGATCTCGTTCTCGACGTTTCTCGAGGAGCGCACTGCGGGCGATCCGCCCGCGGCGTTCGCCGCCGAGCACCGCTCGCCCGAAGAGATGAGGTTCCGGGAGCTCCAGAAATACGCGCGTCGGCTGAAGAGCACCGGCTATCCGACGTCGAGTCTCGAGACGGCCCTCCAGTGGAAGATCGCCCGACCGCTGCTCCTGCCGGTGATGGCCCTTCTCGCGCTCCCCTTCGCCTTTCGGATCGGCAAGCGAGGCGCGCTCGCGGGGATCGGCGTCGGCCTCGTCCTCGGAATGGTGTTCCTCGTCTCCACCGCGTTCTTCACGAAGCTCGGCGACGTGGGCGCGCTGCCTCCCATTCTGGCGGCCTGGTCGCCGCACGTCCTCTTCACGACGGCGGCAAGCTTCCTCCTCGTGCGTTTGAGGACCTGAGAGCCGTCCAACCCACAAAAGAGAGGATGGCTGCCGCACTCATCGAGCCGGAACCTCGAACAGACTCCGCGCGCGCTGGAGATCCTCGGGGGTGTCCACCTCGATCGCCCGCAGATCGACCAGGTCCACGGGATATACCGTTTCGCCTGCCTGGATCAGCTCGAGGAACGCGGACTCGTACCATTCGTCCAGGCGCCTCTCGCGCAGGAGCCGGCGCTCCAGAACTTCGAACATCCGATGCACGAACCCGGCGGAGAACACCGCGAGACCGACCGACTCACCCGCCGCCCGATCGAGAGAGACGTGCTTCCCGATGTCGCGGATCCGGCCGTCCGGCCCAAGCGCGACCTTGACGTCTTCTCCTCCGATCTCGCCTCGGCTCCGCACGGCGAGCCGGTTGTCGTGCTGATCTCCAAGGAGAAGTCCGGCGACCTCCGGATCGAAGACGAGGTCGGCATCCAGGAGAAGGAGCGGCTGTTCCTCGGGGCTCCGGGCGAGCCAGAGCGAATATGCGTTGTTCGTCGTCTCGTAGTCGGGGTTGCGGACGAACGTGAACCAGCCCGGCGGAAACTCGGAGCCGAGGGCGGAGCGAACGCGATCTCCGGCAAACCCGTCCACGACCGTGATCCGCGTGATCCCGCAGCCGGCCAGAATCGAGACGGCGCGCGAGAGAATGGTGCGTCCCGCGACGGAAAGAAGGCACTTGGGCAGCTCGTCGGTCAGGGGACGCATGCGGCGAGCGGAGCCGGCCGCGAGAAGGACGGCGCGAATGGGCGCCGTCATTCCGCGACGACTGCGCAACGCGAGGCGCGGCGCTCGGCCGCGAGCGTGGCGAGCATCCAGACGTTGCCGGCCGAGACTGCCGCCCAGAGGTACCACTCCGGCCGGTTCAAGAATCCCGCGCAGACGGCGATCGCCGTCATGTGCATCGTCGGACCAACCCACGTGCTCAGCCGGAGCACCGGTCGGTGACACTGTTTCCAGCGAACCGAGGCTTCCCTCGCGAGCGGCGGCCGAGCCTTCGCCCTCGCTCGCGTCAGCGGCCCCCAGACCTTCTGGTACCCGTGGTAGGCCGCGAGCAGGGCGCGTCCAGCGACGTGGCTTCCTTCCGCGCGCCATTGATACGCCTGGCGCTCGAGTGCATCGATCTCCTTCTGGCGGTCCCGGGAGCGCTGATAAACGCGCTCTTGCCACTCCTTCCGCTTCTCGTCCAGGAATGCGCACTGCCAGGCCATCGAGATTCCTGCCGCAACGACGAGCCACCACCAGTTCACGGTTGATGGGCGCTGGACGTTCAACGAGTGCGCCATCCCGACGAAGACCGCGGTCGTGCCGACGTAGTCGGAGGCTCCGTCGACGAGGTAGCCGATCGGCGACGCGGAGCCCTGGAGGCGCGCCAGTTGACCGTCGGCGCAGTCGAGAATGTTGCCGAGAAGGTATGCGAGGGCCCCGAGGAGGGCCGCGCTGCGGGTCGCCCGCCAGAAAAGGAGACCCGCCACGAGCCCGCAGAACATGCTTGCAAGGCTGACCTGGTTGGGCCGGACGGAAGTTCTGCGCAATGGCCACGCGCAAAGAAATGCCAGGGGCCGATAGATCCAGAGATCCAGACGTTCCTCGAGCTCGGGCGCCTTGAGCGACGCCCGATAGGGGGCGAGCCAGTCGCGAGACGTCTCGGAACTCCGTCCCGTCAGCTCGAGGAGCGGTTGCCGGAGTCGAGGACGGCCGATGCGCTCTTGGAGACACCGGGCGACACGCGGAGGATTTCCTGGAAGGCGGCGACGAGTCGCGCATTTTCCTCCGGCGTGCCAAGGGTGATTCTCGCGCAATGCACGAAGTCGGACTCTGTGAGGAACTTCACGATCAGGCCGCGATGGTCGAGCCCTTCTTTCACTCGGGCGACCGTGAATGACGGAAAACGGGCCAGGACGAAGTTGGCATCGGAATCGTAGGCCCGGACTCCGGCGAATCCGCGCAGTGTCTCGAGGATCACGCGACGGTCGGCGATCATGTTGCGTCGGAGCCGGGCGTAATACTCCGGATTCGAAATCGCCGCGAGCGCGAGTCTCTCGGAGATCCGGTTGTAACCGAGGTTGCGTGCGGCGAACTTGAGGAAGCTCTCGAGACCGGTGCCGGCGATTCCGTAGCCGATCCGCGCGCCGGCGAGCCCGTAGAGCTTCGAAAACGTTCGGAGGACCAGCAGGTTCGGATGGTTATGCGTCATCGCCGCCGGGTCACTGGCAATATCCTCGGTGAACCCCCAGTAGGCCTCGTCGTAGACCACGATCGCGTCATGGAAGGCGGCGAGCACTTCCGCGAGGCGCTCCTCCGGGAAGCGGTTGCCCGTCGGGTTGTTGGGCGAGGAAATCAGGAGGACTCGGGCGGGAGTCTCTCGCTGAATCCGAAGGAGAGCATCGACGTCGTAGCAATACGCCGTCGGCTCCTCGACGATCGGGTACTGAACCGTCACACCACCGACCTCGTCAGCGATGGAACGGTAGTACCACCACGAGGCGCTTGGGATGAGGCAACGCTCATCCGGTTGCAACCAGTGGTGGATTGCCTGCTTCAAGATGTCCTCACAGCCATAGCCGAGGACGAGCCGCTTTTCCGGGATACCATGCATTTCGGCGAGTCGCCGGGACAGGTCGCTGTAGTAGCCCTTCTGGAAGTCGCGTGTGTAGTTGAAAAGCAGCTCTGGTCCCACGTCCCGCAAGACAGCCAGGCACTCCGGTGCAGGGCCACAACGGTTTTCGTTCCGGTCGAGAAGGATCGGTTCCATTTCGCCCTAGGATCTTACGCGCCGTTTTAACTGCTCAACGTCGTGACGGACTAGGCGGCGGCTCCGACGCTCAACCGGCGCCCGGCGAGCCGCTCGAGGATCGAGATCGGCGCGCTTTCCGCGCTCGCCAGGCTGTCCCGCGCGATCAAGAGGGTCTGCTCGAGCGCGTGGCGGCCGGAGAGCACGGCATGGCTGACGCCGTCCGTGAAAACGAGCCAGGTCGAACCGGGAGGAAACGAGAACTGCTCGCGGGCAGCGGCCTGAAACTCCTCGTTCTCCTTCAAGAAGTCGTGGAAGCGCAGCATGAACTCGTCGTAGGCCGAACGCCTCCCCTTCCGGAGTCCGGCCGCGCGAAGGATTCCGGCGAGGGCGCCTTCTCCCCGTGACGCCTCCACGCTCGCGAGAATGCCGGACGAGAGCGCGTAGCGTTCCGCGAGGCGCTGGAAGTTTCCGCCCGAGATCCAGACGCGGTCCCGGCTCGGGTGGATGTTCACGAACAGTCGGAGGATCCGGTCTCCGTTGGTCGGTCGGCTGGGGAACGCATCCACGTGCATCCGGTCGTTGCGCGATCGTGGGGAGAGCGGCCGCCCCTCCTCCTCGTAGGGTCGAAAGCTCGTGTAGTCCACGCGCCAGGAGCGCGCGTATGCGGGAAAGAGACCGGCGAGAAACCGGAGCGAGCGTCCGGAGAAATCCTCGAGCGCGCGGTGAACCGCCACCCGATCCTCCCGCGGGATCTCCGAAACGCCGCTCATCCGCCCGCTCTCGGGCCGATAAGCGATGTTCTTGTGGAAGCGGGAGTGCCCGGGATTCTGCCGGCGAAGCACCGCGAGGTGTTCGGGGGAAGGGGCCAGCGGCTGTCCGGGAAACGAGAGGATCGCGCCGGACTCCAGCGCCGCCGCCAGAGCCGCGCCGTCCATATCGGGTCCCGGAACCTCGATGAGCGCCATCGGCCGCGATTCTCTCACCGGGTGGGCCCGCAGGCGCATCGCCCGCCGGCGGTCCGGACCGATCGCTACGTTCCCTCTTCCCAGGACGTCATGTACCGCAGCTGCTCGGGGGTCGGCGTGTCGATCGTCGTGCCCATGGACGCGAGCTTCAGCCGGGCGATCTCCCGATCGATGTCCTCCGGTACGGGATAAACCCTCTTCTCGAGCTTCGAGTGGTTCTTCACCATGAACTCGGCGGCGAGCGCCTGGTTGGCGAAAGACATGTCCATGACCGACGCCGGGTGACCTTCGGCGGCGGCGAGGTTGATCAGGCGCCCGTCGGCGAGGAGGTGGATTCGCCTCCCGTCGCGGAGGGCGAACTCCTCCACGAACTCGCGGATCCGGCGGCGCGACCGGGTGAGCGCCTCGAGAGCCGGGATCTCGATCTCGACGTTGAAGTGGCCCGAGTTGCAGATGACGGCGCCGTCCTTCATCGACTCGAAGTGCTCGCCCCGGAGCACCGACTTGTTCCCGGTGACGGTGACGAAGAGGTCGCCGATCGGAGCCGCCTCTTCCATCGGCATCACGCGGTAGCCGTCGAGTGCCGCCTCGATCGCCTTCGTGGGGTCGATCTCGGTGACGATGACCTGGGCGCCCAGTCCCCGGGCGCGCATGGCCACGCCGCGGCCGCACCACCCGTACCCGGCCACGACGACGTTCAGTCCCGCCACGAGCAGGTTCGTCGCGCGGATGATGCCGTCCAGAGTGGACTGGCCGGTCCCGTAACGGTTGTCGAAGAGGTGCTTCGTCTTCGCTTCGTTGACGGCGACGACGGGAAACTTGAGCACGCCGGACTGCTCCATCGCGCGCAGCCGGACGACGCCGGTCGTCGTCTCCTCGGTGCCTCCGATGATCCCCGACAGGAGCGATGCTCTTTCGGCG
>Ga0075423_10001440_pt1 | contig 20953 bp, 24 predicted proteins | sample SoiMethybrSBSTD2_FD_80114 | JGI IMG/M metagenome (GOLD analysis project Ga0075423, IMG submission 80114) | Bulk soil microbial communities from a Populus tree surrounding site in Tennessee, USA - Soil MetaG P. TD hybrid SBSTD2 | ecosystem: Environmental > Terrestrial > Soil > Tree plantation...
GGCGGCCATTGGCCCAAACTGAATATCGCACGCCGCAGTTCAATCGAGCAGGTTACGGAAGAGCCTGTTCCGATGTGGAATTTTCACTTCTCCAGCGCCTGACCTAAGTGTTTTCCAGCCGGAAACGCGCTTCTGAAGCTACGATCGGCGCTCGGCGACCTGCTATGTAAGCCACTGTTTGTCGCAAGCTGTAAAATAGCCCGACCGTGCCATGACATCCACACCTTTCATGGTGCCTTATTCGGAAGAAGCTGTTGCCGATCTTCGGTTGCGTCTCGGACGTACCCGCTGGCCCGATTCCATCCCACGGACGGGCTGGAATTACGGCGCTGATCTCAACTACATGAAAGATGTCTGCCGGTACTGGAGGGACCGGTTTGACTGGAAACAAAGTGTGCAGGAGATGTCCAGGTTTTCTCATTTCCGCTGCTCGGTTCAGGGTGTCGGCATTCACTTCATCCTTGAGAACGGTAAAGGTCCGAATGCGATCCCTCTGATCGTTACACACGGGTGGCCGGGATCATTTCTGGAAATGCTGAAAATCATTCCGCTGCTGACCGATCCAGCGAAACATGGAGGTGATCCTGCGGTCTGCTTCGATGTAGTCGTGCCATCGCTTCCGGGTTTCGGATTTTCAGATCGCCCTAGTCAACCAGGCATGAACACCTTCCGCATCGCAGATCTCTGGGCAGAGTTAATGCAAGCGTTGGGGTACAAGCGCTTCGCTGCACACGGAGGCGATTTTGGCGCCGCGGTGAGTACCATTCTCGGACTACGATATCCCGAGCGAATGCTGGGCGTCCACCTCAACTACATTCCAGGGTCGTATCGGCCGTATCTGCAGGCCGGCGCAAAACTTGCCGCAATTGAAGAATCCTTTTTGCGCGACGCCGATGAATGGTACGTGGATTATGGCGGCTACGCTCATTTACAGCGGACCACGCCGCAGACGCTTGCCTATGCCCTGAACGATTCGCCGATGGCTTTGGCCGCGTGGATCATCGACAAATTCCGCGATTGGGCTGACTGCGCTGGCGATGTCGAAAAGAAGTTCTCCAAAGACGAACTGCTCACGAATGTGACTCTTTACTGGATGACCGAGACCATACATTCCTCCTGCCGTCTCTATTTCGAGGACCGCAAAGCGCTGCTTCAATTCCAGAAAGGCGAATTTGTCGGCGTGCCATGCGCAATCGCGCATTTTCCCAAAGAAGCGCCGTTTCCCCCACGCCAATGGATAGAGCGCGGATACAACGTTCAGCGCTGGACGGAGATACCCCGTGGCGGCCACTTCGCCGCCGCCGAAGAACCTGAACTATTGGCGCGAGACATGGCCGAGTTTTTCGGCGGATTGATTTCGGCCCGATAAGAACCGTTTATATAAGAAATAGATTGTTTCTATTTCTTGCAATAGACCTAGACCCATTACAGTGAATCGGCTGGGTTCATTCGATTTCTTCCAATCGGGACCAATGATTCATGCGTAAGCACTTGCTTGTGTGCTCTAGTGTTTTGCTGTTTCTGACGTTGAGCCAATCCGTGCTCGGACAGGGCTCGGACGACGATCGCCTCGCAAAACTGGAGCAGCAGGTCGCAGACGCAAAAGCATCGGCCGATAACGGCTGGATGCTCACCAGTTCGGCATTGGTCCTGATGATGACCGGACCGGGCCTGGCCCTTTTTTACGGTGGTCTAGTACGTAAAAAGAATGTTCTCGCCACCATGATGCAGAGCTTCGCCCTTATGGCGCTTATCTCCGTGTTATGGGCGTTATTTGGTTACAGCTTGGCCTTCGGTCCGGGGAACGGCTTCATAGGCGGACTGCAACACATCCTTCTGCACGAAGTTGGTTTACAACCCCAGGCGGACTATTCTGCGACCATTCCTCACCAGACCTTCATGATTTACCAGCTGATGTTTGCCATCATCACCCCGGCGCTCATCTGCGGCGCATTCGCGGAACGTATGAAGTTCAGCGCGATGGTGGTCTTCATGGTTTTGTGGTCTGTGCTGGTCTACGATCCGATGGCGCACATGGTGTGGGGGAGGGGCGGTCTTCTGAATGCCGCTCTTGGCGGACGGTTCCCCACACTCGACTTCGCCGGAGGCACAGTTGTCCACGTCACGTCGGGAGTTTCGGCTCTGGTCTGTGCCCTGTATCTCGGTCGGCGGCTTGGCTATCCTCACGACGCTATGCCGCCGCATAGCGTGGTATTGAGTTTTATCGGCGCGTGTCTGCTGTGGGTGGGCTGGTTCGGATTCAATGCAGGCAGCGCGCTGGGCGCGGGGTCGCTGGCCACCAGTGCTTTCATCGCAACCCACTTCGCCACAGCCGCGGCTGTTGTTGGCTGGACCGGGGCGGAATGGCTAAGAAACGGGAAACCGAGCACGCTGGGAGCGATCTCTGGCGCGGTGGCGGGACTGGTCGCGATCACTCCTGCCTCGGGTTTCGTGGGACCTAGAGCAGCGTTGGCTATCGGACTGGCCGCTGGGATTGTCTGCTATTTCATGGTTGCAAAAGTAAAGGCCCGCTTTGGCTACGATGACTCGCTGGATGCCTTCGGAGTCCACGGCGCAGGCGGAACACTCGGGGCTATACTCACGGGGGTTTTTGCCTCGAGTGCAGTAAATCCAATCTTTAAAGATGGCCAGGGACGTGTACTGCCGTCCGGGTTACTGGAAGGAAACGCCCATCAGCTCCTAAACCAAGCCGTAGGAGTTGGAATTGCGTGGGTGCTTGCGGCAGCAGGAACCCTGATTATCTTGAAGCTCGTTGATATGACGATGGGACTTCGCGTTCCGGATGAGCAGGAAATCCAGGGACTCGATCTCTCCCAGCATGGCGAGGAAGGCTATTCCTGGGAAGTTTCAACCTAGCTCAACCGAATGATTTCTTAAGGCGCGCAGACGATGACCAAAGTTGAAGCGATCATTCAGACTTCAAAGCTGGAAGCGGTGAAGGAATCGCTTCATGAAATCGGGGTGGAAGGCATGACCGTGCTCGAAGCGCGGGGCCATGGCCGGCAGAAGGGTCACACGGAGATTTACCGTGGCCGTGAATATACAGTCGATCTCATTCCTAAAATCAAAATTGAAATGGTATTAGCAGATGACATGGTGGAAAGAGTCGTACAGGCAATCACAGGAGCCGCCCGAACCGGAAAGATTGGTGATGGCAAGATTTTCCTTTCCCACGTTGATGAGGCCATTCGCATCCGCAATGACGAGCGTGGCGACCGAGCTTTGTAACGGGCTAAGCGGTCTTCCGCTGCGGCTCTGACCCGCTTATCATCGTTCCAGATGATGTCCCGGCAGAAAACCTGGGGTCTGCTTGTAGCTGGCTTGGCCGCAGTGCTCTCCATTCTTGCTGTGATATTCGTTCACAGCGGCGACAAGTCTCCTAAGGCCCACAAAATAACTTTAACTTGGCAAGCAGCTGCGAGTTCCGCGGGAAAACCCGTTCCAAGCTATAACGTCTATCGGGGAACCACACCCGGCGGTCCATATTCAAAGCTTGCCTCCGGAATCAAAGACACGAAGTACCAAGACACTTCGGTTAACAGCGGAACAACCTACTATTACGTGGTCACATCCGTTGACGAAGCCGGACACGAGAGCCAGTACTCGGCAGAGATTCAAGCCAAAGTACCATGAATCGGCCTTTCGCCGAAGACTTGCGCGAACAAGATGAATCAAGTTTCGGTTCGACCGGCTCACCAATAAGGTATATCGACTGCTGGCAAGTGCCACCAAACCCAGAGCGCAAGATTACTGCAATGGCGCGTTTGGAGGATACAACGCAGAGAAAGCGACAGACAGTCGCAGATGCGCCGAATTCAGTGATTGTCGGAAAAGGATTTCTAGCGGAGAGGGAGGGATTCGATTTGACACTTCTGCGTCTCGCCGTCTAACTCCTCATTAATCAGAGACCCTGCGAACTCTTGCTTCGGCAATGCGCTCCGTTTATCTCTTTCTGCTCGGCTTTCCATGGTCTGATTCACTGCTGCGTCGCGACGCCTGTCCTTTCGCAACCTCAGCATAGTTTCAGTGTACTCGGGCCGATGAAGTCCCTAATTTCCATTGGGCCTAAAACTTTCTCATGAAAGCCAGCGACAAAATCGGCCGCGCGATTCAAACAAATCAGAACCGAGATATCTCCTCGACAGTCTTCGAGTCTAGCCGAGAAAGGATTCGCACTAGCAAGTCTACCGAGCGGTCCAGATCGGCGCGGTCGATGACGCTGTTATGGGTATGCAGGTAACGAGTGGCAACCGCAAAGTTCACCGCTGGCTTACCAATACCGAACTTTTGCAGCTCGGCCGAATCCTCTGCGCCCCCGGAAAGGACTTCAGTTTGGAGTGGAATCTTGTTCTCCTCGGCTATCCTCTGAATGAAGCCCTTTAACTTGAGGTTGGCGAGCATGGCGGCATCCGCGAGGTAGAGGACAGGGCCCTCACCAAGGCGCTCCTGTGCACCTTCAGGCTTACCGCCCGGGTGGTCCGCTGCGATACCGGCCTCCAGTGAAATACCGAGGTCGGGCTTAACCACCTGTACAGCCGTATGTGCTCCAGTCAGTCCAATCTCCTCCTGAACTGTTCCTACAAAATAGATCGTGTTTGGTGGCTTAGTACCTTCTTCCTTCAATCTTCGAAGGACCTCCAACATCATCGCGCAGCCCACCCGGTCGTCCATGGCTTTTCCGCTATAGCGGCCGTTTGAAAGTACTGTGAATGAACTCGACGGCACGACTGCATCTCCCGGACGGATACCTAATCTTTCAGCTTCCTCCTTGGACCGGGCACCCACATCGATAAAGATGTCGTCGTGCGGGAAAACACGCGTCATGTCGGAGGGCGCCGCCACGTGCACGCTGATCAAGCCGCTCACCCCTGAGATGGGCCCTTTGTTGGTGAGTATCGTCCAGCGCTGGTTGACAAGAGCCTGATCGAACCATCCCCCGAGCGTCTGAAACTTTACGAATCCTTCCTGGTTTATGTACCGGACAATCGCGCCAACCTCATCCATGTGTGCGGCTAACATGATGCGCGGAGCATCCGAGGAGCCCGGTAAAGCGCCGATGACTGATCCCAGGCCATCGGTTGAAACCGCAACGCCAGCGGAACGGAAATGACGCATCAGTATGTCTCGCACCGGTCCCTCAAAGCCGGAGGGTCCGGGTGCGTTTGCCAATTCCTCTAACAACTGACTGATCCGATCCCGTCTGTCGGCTTGGCCAAACAAACACGGACAAGCTAGAAAGCTCAGGCACAGCAATGTGAACAGGATCCTATAGGGCACGCTTCACCGCCGTAGTAGAGTCGTTAACCGACCTGTCGCAGCGCATTATATGCCGACACCGAGGCACGGGAATTCTTCAATGCACGGTCGAGCAACGCAGCTGGCGGATGGTTACTTTCACACAGCCTCGTTCATCCGGATGGGCGACTTGCGGACCCGTTTGCCCGTTGCGGCGAACACCGCGTTTGCAACGGCAGGCGCGATCGGCGGCACCGGCGGTTCGCCGACTCCCATCGGATGCTCGGTGCTGGGTACGATGTAAACCTCGATCTGTGGTGCTTCGTTGATGCGGAGCACCTGATAGTCATGGAAGTTGCTCTGCTGCACGCGTCCACGGTCAAGCGTGATTTCACTCTTGAGAGCAGCACTAAGCCCGAAGATGATTCCGCCTTCCGTCTGAGCCACAACGCCATCCGGATTGACAACACGGCCGCAGTCAACCGCGGCCACCACACGATGAACGCGAATCGTATCTCGCTCGCTGACAGAAACTTCCGCGACTTCAGCAACGTACGTGTCAAAGGAAAAATGCAGGGCAATACCGCGTCCCTGCCCTTTCGGGAGAGGGGCGCTCCAATTAGCTTTCTCCGCTGCTAGCTCCAGAACAGCCAGATGCCGAGGCTTCTTTGCCAACAGTGCGCGTCGAAACTGATAAGGATCTTTTCCGCTGGCGTGCGCGAGTTCGTCAATGAAGCTCTCGACAACGAAGGCGGTGTGCGAATTGCCTACGGACCGCCACCAAAGGACCGGTACTCCTAACTTCATGGCGTGTAAGCTAACCAGTACGTTGGGAATGGCATAGGGCATTTCGACAGCGCCCTCAACTGAGGAGCCGTCATTCCCATCAGGTGCGAAGATCGTGCCTTCAAGCACCCCCTGGCTCACGATCGTATGGTCCCACGCAACTGGGTTCCCGCTCGCGTCCAGACCTGCGGAGATGCGGTCGTAGGCCATGGGACGATACCACCCGCCGCGAATATCGTCTTCTCTGGTCCACACGACTTTCACGGGCGCATGCACCGCTTTTGCAACCTCGACGGCTTCCACCACGAATTCAGAGGTGGGACTGCCCCGACGACCAAACCCACCCCCGAGCATCGTGGTGTGAACGTGCACCTGGTTCGGGTGCAGACCTGTAAGCTTGACCGCAGCTGCGTGGTCGAGGCTCTGGAACTGAGTGCCAGTCCAGATGTCGCAGCGGTCGGCGCGCAGATCAACAAGGCAGTTGAGCGGCTCCATCGTCGCGTGCGCAAGATACGGAACCTCGTACTCGGCCGTGATCTTGGTGGCCGCTGTTTGCAGCGCGTGGGCGGGGTCGCCGTCGCGTCTCGCAACTTTTCCCGGTGCGTTCGACAATCTCGCGTACTGCTCGCGTATCGCTGCAGTGGAGACAGTGGCGTTTGGGCCTTCGTCCCACTCTACTTCCAACGCGTCGCGTCCCAGTTTCGCGGCCCAGAAGCCGTCAGCAACGACGGCAATACCCGATTGAACTGGTACGACGGCCTTCACGCCGGTAATCTTTCTCGATCGTGCGTCGTTGACGCGACTGATCTTTGCACCAAAAACCGGTGGCCGAGCGATGAGCGCAGTGAGCATGTCCGGAGCTTTTGCATCGATGCCAAACAGCGCACTACCGTTTGTCTTTGCAGCCGTGTCCAGACGATGTGTCCCGCGTCCGATGATCGTGAAATTGTTTGGGTCTTTAAGAGGAACGTCTGTCGGTAGCGGCGTGGTAGCCGCTGCTTCTGCCAGAGCACCGTACGACACTCGGCGATTGCTCGGCTCGTGGACGACGTAGCCAGTCTGTGTCCCGCAGGCCTTCGGATCGACATCCCAGTTTTTCGCGGCCGCGGCGATGAGCATGGCTCTGGCTGTCGCCCCTGCCTTGCGCAGCCGTTCCCATTCCGAAGTCACGCTGCTGCTACCGCCGGTCATCTGAATGTGAAATGTAGGATGGAAATACACCTCATCCACAGGCGCCGCTTCAACGCGTATGTGTTGCCAATCGGCGTCCAACTCTTCGGCCGCAATCATTGGCAGCGAAGTGTATATGCCGGTGCCCATCTCAGACTTTCCGAGGATAACCGTGATCATGTCATCAGTCCCAATTCGCAGAAAGGCGTTCGGCTGGAAGACTTCGGTTCTAGAGACCGTTTCCGATGAGTTCAATTGCGGGAGGTAGATTCCGACCAACATTCCGCCTCCGGCAGCCACACCGACCTTCAGGAATTCGCGTCTGTTGAGCGGATGCAAATCGGTCATTTCGAACCTCTCGCCAGTTCGGCGGCGCGATGTACTGCACGCCGGATTCGGCAATACGCTCCGCACCGGCAGACGTTTCCGGCGAGTGCCTGGTCAATATCATCATTGCTGGGAATTGCCTTCTCGCGAAGCAGCAGCACTGCCGCACTCATGATCTGATCTGATTGACAGTAGCCGCACTGCGGCACATCGATCTCGATCCATGCGCGTTGCAGCGGGTCGCTGACGTCAGGCGAAAGCCCTTCCATGTTCGTCACCTGCCTGCCTGGGGCTCGCGAAACAGGAGCCACACAAGAGCGCACCGCCTGAGCATCGATATGAACGGTGCATGCCCCACATTGCGCCATGCCGCATCCGTACTTGGTGCCGGTCAAGCCCAGATTGTCGCGGAGCACCCAACGGAGAGGGGTAGACGGGTCAACATCAACCATCACGCGTTTCGCGTTTACGCTCAAGGCAATCAAGATAACTCTGACATGAGCAGTAGTACCGCGAGCAGGCGGTCACTTGCCATTGTGCTGTTTGACTACGAGTGGACCGCTTAAGTTAGCCCGATTTTGCCCATTTCGCGACGTGTGCCCTCGTCCCATCGAGCGGGGCGGGATTATGAGTTGATGAACACGTGGAGTGAAGTGAAGTGGCGAGTCCACAATATTCCGGCTCTTCGTAATCTGCTTTTCCCGACGGGAGCACGCGAAGCTTGATTAAAAGTAACTTCGAACTGAGCGGAAACTCGGCCAGCGTTGCGGCGTGGACCAGGTCGAATCCTATCTCGTATTCAGCGCTGGAGACGCCGGTTTCAGAGGTGGGAAGTTTTGTACTGATCTGTGTGACCTCGCCTCAGCTCTCGATCGAAACTGCGGGTGCACCATCCTTTCTCTGCAGATCGAAGGGCAATCCGGAAGCGACACATTTCAGAGTGGCCGAGAAAGCGAGAGTTATCCGCGCTCTTCTCGTCGGCACAGGGCAAAGTTATAGGTCGGACACACTCGTGCCTCAGTCGCCGTTCGTTGACTAGCGAATTGCAGCATCCGTAAGATGAAGCGACCCCAAAGCCAAGCATCTTCTGATGATCGGCCTAACCATCTCACACTACCGCATTGTCGAGAGACTCGGCGGCGGCGGCATGGGCGTTGTGTACAAGGCCGAGGACACCGAGCTTGGGCGCTTTGTCGCCCTGAAGTTTCTCCCCGAGGATGTGGCGCAAGATCAGCAGGCACTGGAACGTTTCCGCCGCGAAGCCCGCGCGGCTTCTGCTCTGAACCATCCGAACATCTGCACAATTTACGAGATCGGCAAGCACGACGGTCGATCGTTCATCGCCATGGAGTATCTGGAAGGCATGACGCTGAAGCACCGCGTTGCGGGGCGTCCGTTGGAAACGGACGCTTTTCTGTCGATCGCGAGCGACATCGCCGACGCTCTCGACGCCGCCCACGCCAAGGGGATTGTTCATCGCGACATCAAGCCCGCGAACATCTTTGTCACCAAGCGAGGGCACGCCAAGATTCTCGATTTCGGCCTGGCGAAAGTCGCGCCCACAGCCAGTTCTTCGAGCCAGATTGCATTGGCGAAAACCGTGACGGGGATCGATGATCACCTCACGAGTCCGGGAACGATGATGGGCACGGTAGCTTACATGTCCCCTGAGCAGATTCGTGCGAAGGAACTGGATGCACGGAGCGACCTGTTCTCGTTCGGCGCGGTGTTATATGAAATGGCAACGGGCGGCATGCCATTCGAAGGCTCAAGCTCTGGAGAAATATGCGGCGCAATCTTGCACCAGAACCCGCGGCCGGCGTCGGAACTCAATCCGGAGTCTCCGGCTCAAATCGAGGCGATCATCGACAAGGCCCTGGAGAAAGACCGTGATCTGCGCTATCAGAGCGCAGCCGAGATGCGAGCCGACGTGCAGCGGCTGAGAAGGGATACGAGTTCGGGACGATCCGGCTCCGCGCTATCTGCGGGTAGTGCTGAATTTTCGATAGCGGCCGGTACCGGTCGCCTGCGGCGTGAGGCCACGGTCTCGCACACCAGGCGCGCTCACGGGAAGAATTGGGCGTTCGCTGGCGGCGGATTGGGTCTTCTCGTCATGGCGTCTCTTATATATCTGGAGTTCCGCCCTCTTCCGCCGCCTAAGGTATCGGGCTATGCACCGCTTACTCACGACGGTCATCGAAAGGGTTTGGTCGGTACGGACGGGGCACGGATTTTCTTTAATGAGTATCCCGCATCGGTTCCTCTCATCGCGCAGGTGTCTAGCTCCGGTGGAGAGGTCGCGCACGTCTCGGTTCCCACACCGACTATGTCATTGCTTGCAGTTTCTCCCGACGGGGCAAACCTGCTCGTGGCGGACGAGGTGGGCCAAACTGCATTCCGTGGGCCGCTTTGGGAAGTGCCGGTGCTCGGCGGCTCCCCTCGCAGATTAGGAGAATCCATTGGGCAGGCCGCTGCCTGGTCTCCCGATGGCCAAAGGATCGTTTACGCCGACGGACGCGACTTGTTCCTGGCGAAGCGCGATGGTTCCGAACCTCACAAACTCGTGACCGTGCCAGATCAAGCGTATTATCCTGCTTGGTCGCCGGACGGAACAGTAATTCGATTCAACCTCGGGACAGTAGGGGCCCTGACGCCGACTGGCCGTCTTTACCAGGTCTCGGTCGACGGGACGAACCTGCATCTCCTGTTCCCTAACTGGCACAATCCTCCTGAGGAGTGTTGCGGCCAATGGACTCCCGACGGAAGATATTTCGTTTTTCAGTCCCAAGGCAATATCTGGGCCCTTGCGGAGAAGGGGAACTCGCTTGGAAAAGCCAATGGCCAACCCGTTCAGTTGACCTCCGGGCCGATGAGTTTCTCTTTGCCTTTGCCCAGCAAAGATGGCAAGAAACTGTTCGTAGTGGGAACATTGGCGCGTGGGGAGCTGTCCCGCTATGACACCAGGTCAGCCGAGTTCATTCCATTTCTCTCCGGGATTTCAGCCGATAGCATCAGCTTTTCTAATGACAGTCAGTGGGTAGCATATGTCACTTTCCCGGAAGGAGCGCTCTGGAGGAGTAAATCCGACGGAAGCCAGCGACTGCAACTCACCTACCCGCCGCTCACCCCGGTTGGGCCCAGGTGGTCACCTGATGGCCAGAAGATCGCTTTTTTTGCGTTTTCCGGCCCCAAGCCAAGGTTGTACATCGTTGCGAACCAGGGCGGGACGCCGCACGAATTGATACCCGCGGACTCCCAAGAGGAGTGGGACCCAAGCTGGTCGCCCGATGGAAGCAGAATTGCTTTCGCCAGTGGATCAACTGCTGCCAACAGTACCATCCTCATCCTCGACATTAAGGCCAATCAAATCTCGACGGTGGCTGGGTCGAAGGGACTCTTCTCGCCCCGCTGGTCGCCCGACGGGCGCTGTCTCCTTGCGTTGCCTTTCGCGTCCCATAGCTTAATGCTTTTCGACTTTTCGACCCAGAAATGGGAGGAAATCTCGAAGATAAGTCTGGGCTTCCCCAACTGGTCGAAGAACAGCGACTACGTTTACTTCTTGCATGGGGAGGACCAGCCATCGGTAATGCGGATTCGAATTGGCGACCGGAAGCTCGAGCGCGTCGCCGACCTGAAAGACTTCCGGCAGACCGGCTACTTTAACTTCTGGCTCGGTATAGCTCCGGACGATTCACCCGTTCTGCTTCGCGACATCGGCACCAAGGAAATCTACGCGCTGGACTGGCAGGGCCCTTAACCTACGCTCGCCGCTCCGAATCTTCCACCGGAAAGGCAGAATTGTTGCAAACGGCCATTCCCTGAATCCTTACCGGCAATTCTGGTCGTTCTGATGGCCTAACCGGTAGTAATCCACCCTGAACGAAGGGACGAAGACTGGTCGCCTGAGAATTGGCTGATCAAGTGGCGAAGTCACGCTGGCTGCGAGTTCAATCTGTCAAGCATGTGTTTGCTCTGACACTTACTGAAAACTACCTCTCCCCTAGCTGTCGATCCCCAGGCCCTCTTCTGCTAATTGATGCTGGGGTACGTCCACAGGCGGAAAGTTTCAGGAGTTGGTTCTCTTCGATCTCAGGCAGGAGTTGAGAAAGTAAAAGTATTCGATGGCATCGGTCGGTAATGCAAAGTTGAACAAGGTCCTTCTTGACATCCCGCACATCAGCATAGTGTCTCTCCGCTCTCGCGCTGGACTGCGGTTTTTGTACCTCAACGAATCCCGCCGTCGAGCAGCTTGGCTATTCCAATCGTAACAAGCACCTCAGACTCGACCGTGGCGAGTCAGCCTGCTTTGGCGTTTGATTGTGCCAGGTCCTTTTTTTGCTTGTTACGCCGCCGGCGGCCGGATACCTTATCCGAGTTGGCCTGCTGAATGAACCCGCGTACCGACGCTTCCAGCAGAGCATCAATCGTCCCCATAAAATGAATGGTATCGGGAACCAGATAGCTCATCTCGATGCCATTGAAGTTGCGTTGTATGCAGTCTGCGACTGAGGCCTGCAAAAACCTGGCTTCGCGAATGAGCAATGGAACCGTATAGCCTTGCCTGTAACGAACGCTTCCATGTCGCAGATAGGCTTCCCTGTCCTCAGCTGTCAGCTCTTTGCCTTCTGCCACGGCCGTGGCTATTTGCAGCAGCACCCGGCAGACTCCTTGCGTTCGAGATCAGGGATTGGAATCGAACGGATCTCGGCGTCCTGCTTTACTGCCTGTAACCAATCTTCGACGATGCTCTCCTAGTTGCCGCGGATGACTTGAGGGAGACGCTGACGAAGAATTCCCTGGTCAGACGTTCTCGTTGCCAGCTTGGAACGAATCTTCTCGACTAGCATTTCCGTTTCCGTGGGTTTGATTAGGTAGTCATGCACTTCTTCGCGTATTGCCTCTCGCGCACTTTCAAATGCCGGTTTGCCCTTCAGGATGAATCTCAAAGCCTCAGGTTGATGGCGACGCATTGCGCTGACGACCGTAAATCCATCTCCTGGATGGCCGCTGTTCAGGTCAGAGATAAGAACATCGAACTTGCGCTGAGTAATCAGGCCCAGGGCTTCAGCCGCGGTTCCGGCGGAAGCCACTTCGAAGCCATAGGATTCAAGCAACGGCGGAAGAGTCAATCGGGTGCTGTCTTCATCATCGACGAACAGAATTCTCGGCGCATCGCTCATTGGGGTCCGAAACATACATCATTCGATCGTCGTCTCCGCCTTGCGCATGGCCCGTCAAGGGCTGGAGTTAGCCGGCCTTTAACGCCGTATCCGAACGTCCCGAAGAGCGAGATTGAGCATGGGGATGACACGTTATTTCTTCAGCAGCTTCGATGACGTATCCGCCTGCTTCCCGATGCACATTTGTGAGCCGCATATGCTTTTCATGCAGAAAGTGATTAATCTCCGAGCAAGCGGTTAGAATCCTGCTCGTCAGCCGCTTCCACGCACAGCCGCAGCCAACGCCTCGCCTTTCGCCTTTCACTTTGCCCTCCTCCGTTCGCTGGCAACGGTGCCGGGCAAATCTTCCCCACCATAGGACCGCCACATTGTCAGCGCCTAAACTTGAAAAATCAACTACCGATACCTACCAGCGGAACGTGAGTGGGTGAGTGTCCGCATCTCACACGAGCAGCGGAACTGCACACAATACAGTGCATCGTGTATTAGCGAACCCAATCAATCAATACAGAGAAACTCGTATCAGAGTCCACTCCAGGCACGAACCAGCGCATCAAAGAACGCGAAAACTTCGGCCCCGTTATATGCGTAAGACTGTATTGATCGTGGATGACAACGCCTTTGTCAGACGTGCTCTGCAAAAACTCCTGACGCGAGAACTGGCGGTTGAGGTACGCGAAGCACAGAATGGAAAGGAGGCAATCGACAAAGCTGGGGAACTGCGGCCCGACTTGATCGTCCTGGACATTTCAATGCCGCTGATGAACGGCCTTGAAGCAGCACGGGCGATCAAGAGTCTAATGCCTGGGATGCCGATCATTTTGTACAGCGCCTTCACGAATGCCTTCGCAAAGGAAGAAGCTCACTTGATTGGAGTTTCGGAACTGGTTCCCAAATCTGAGCACGCTTCAGTCCTCATTCAGAAGGCGCGCAGGCTCCTCTATCCGAACGCCGCTTGAGATTCAACTGTTTTGTCAACTGTGTGCAAGCGTGGGAAAACTGGCCGGTCCCAACGCCGAAAAGTCCGCCCGGCGGACGTTCTGTTGACTGGACCTGCGAGCGCGCCTAGCATTCTCATCTGGTACGCAAGGCGAGACCCACTAAAGTGATTGGCCAAACGATCTCCCACTATCGAGTCCTTGAAAAGCTGGGCGGCGGCGGCATGGGCGTGGTGTACAAGGCCGAGGACACGGGGCTTGGTCGGTTTGCCGCTCTGAAGTTTCTGCCTGAAGATGTAGCAAAGGACTTCCAGGCGTGGCCCGGTTTCAACGTGAAGCAGCATTTCTGGACGGGGTAACGCTAAAGCCCCGCATTGGAGGATACGCGATGGACATGGAGATGCTGTTGCCGCGCGGGTGGCGTCGAGGCCAGTTCCCCATCAAGGCGGGGTTTCATCGGTGAGGTCGAAGCGTGCTTATCCGCGAACATGCTAACAAGCTCATAGATAGCGATACTGTTTACGTAGTGTGGATTTGCGGCGAAATGAGACTTGATGGAACTTGGGAGGGCTGGCTCGAGTTTCACCCAACCAACACCGCTCAGCAAATCTTGCGTACGGACCAGGAGACCTCCCAGCCCAACCGTGCCGCAATCGAGTATTGGGCCGACGGACTTGAGCCCATCTATCTCGAGGGCGCGCTGGCCCGTGCGCAGGGGCGACTTCTCTAGTCGACCCTACTCTAGTTCATCCCAGCAGTGAGCAGCACCGCCGCTACGGAGTTTCGTTTGCGCAATCTTTCGAATCGCCGCAGACTCGGCTGGGGTCCTGGACGCGAGCCGGAGCCGGGAGCTGCAAAGGGGGGTTAACCGAAGTGACCTCAGGCATCTGAAACTAGTCGGCGCCCATCCTTAAGATGTACGTCACTGATGTGGCAACCTTGCTTGGTTCCGTACTCAATCGGGACTGCCCACATCAGTTTTCTTGGCCTTACCGCCTCCCGACCGGTGGCTACTACCAAGTTTGCGAACGGTGCGGCGATCAGTATTTGTATGACTGGGCGACGATGACCAGGGGAGGGAATCGGTTCCCCAGCAATCTCAAGCAGGTGCGCCCGAGGCTTCTGCGTGGGTTCCACGTGCACCGCGCTTAAGCATCCGGATACCGGTTTTCTATCGCCAGTTGGGCGACTCGCAATTTCATTTGGGATGCTTCAAAAGCTAAGCGAATCGGGCGTGCTTTTGGAGTCTCATCCGCCTCTTCCTGAAGGTGCGAGCCTAGAAATGATTTTCGAGATGCCACAGGAAATCACGGGACAGGCCTACAGCAGAGTTCTCTGCCGAGGCGAAGTAGTGCGGAGTATCTTTGAAAAATCAGGCATTCCGCTCGTCGGGGTTACCATTTCGGGTTACCGCTTTCTTCTGGAAGGCTAGAAGTTAGAATTTGGCTTTCATGGTTCCGACCTTCTGTTTGATAGATACTTTCCTTGGTTTTCCGTCCTTGATCACAACTGGTCTAAGTACAGGTAAGATGATTTACGATCAACTCGCTTTTTCGACAAGTTCTATCAGTATTCGATGGATTTTGTGTAAAAACGATAATAGCTGCGCTTCGCAATGCGTGTTCTCTTGCCGCCCTACTCGCTCGTGATCACTGGCGTAGTGTTGCTGGCCTCTGTCAGTGCTGGAGTTGCCGCAGCCTCAACTCGAAATGACGCGCTGGCGTGTGTGGATGACGCTACAAGGTTGCTCCAGCAGATTGCAATGGACCCACAAGGCGGAATACCCGAAGAGGTCACTGACGCGGTGAAATGCTTGGCCGTTGTGCTTCATTTGCGGAAACGCCGCTTTGGATCGAACGCCCTGCGCGGCAGAGGCATAGTCAGTTGCCGCAATCTGGATGCATGGGGCCCTCCAGCGTTTTTTGTGTTGAGTGACGGTTACTCGCTTACACCATCTGGAGTTAAGGACAAGAGCTTCATCATAATGGTCATGGACCAACAATCGCGGCAACTGCTTTCAAGTAAGAAAATCGAGATTGGAACTGATGTTTCGGGAATCGGCGGCCCGATTGGACGGCATGTGTCACCGCAAAACTATTACCGATTAAACCGCCAGATCCTGACATATTCAATCTCGAAGGGACACTTAGCTTCCGTCTCGCTGGACGGTGCGACGATTCGAGAAGATAGAAGCTCACTAGAAGCCATTTACAGTCGTGGGGCAGGGACGGAGGCTGTTCTCAGTGGACGATTACCAGTACCTGCAACAGCTCGGTCCTTTGTGGCAGCAGTAAGTGAAATAGTGCAAAGCCCCCGTGTCTCCGACTGAGGATGCAGGGCTTTTGTGTGCTCAATGCACCTTGTGGGGAGTTTCCGAAGACAAATACCTACTGCGCGGAAAAACCGACGCGTTTAGTTGCTTATTCATAGGCCCTTAGAGGCGAGGGCGGAAAAAATAATTGTCGGCGTTCATGCGGCAATCCTCAGTTCGTGGAAACTCCACGCATGCTCGCGCGAATGGTTTGATAGTGGATGTCGAGGGGGCTGGGGTTCTGCGGTCGTCGAGTTCGCCGATGTTGTTGGGCGGCGGCAAGCAGGGGTTTAATGGCTTTCTCGCGGAGAACGACCAGCGCCGCGATGGCTCTAGTCCCTTGGGGAATGGCTTCGTATCTTGCGGTCTTACCTATCCGACAGACGATTTGTTTCCCGCGAGCTTTTTCAGATCATAGGCAGCGCGACGTGGTCCGTACTGGGATTGGTCTTGCTGACTCAGCCTTTGGACTTGTTTGGCCAACTGGGAAGCGGTGAACCCGTGGGGTGAGGAGGAAAGTGCCAGCACGGCTTGGGCAACCCAACGCATTCGCGCCTTGTTGAAGGTCCGGCTTGGCCTGACCCTCTGTGGTCACCCAAAACCGGCCAATGAGGGTCAGCTGAAAACCGGCCAACGAGAAAGAGGCTCGGGACGTAAATTCGGATGCGAGGCGAGTAGCCTTCGTCGGTATGAGCAACGTCTTGAGCGAAGAAAAAAGACAACAAGTCGTAGCCTTGGGTCGGCTGGGATGGCCTTTGCGGCGCATCGAGCAAGCGACCGGGGTGCGGCCGCCGGGTGCGTGGGGGCGGCGACCACCGGCAAAACCGGCCATCCATGATAGGTAACTGTCAAGGGAAAACGGAGATTTCCTTGCATTGGACGGAAGTGAGTCCCCAAGTGCGATCGTGAGATTAGTTGTCTTTCCGAACTGCCCTCGATTTTTTAGCGCGACCAACGCAATAGCAGCGTGGCCAGACATCCATTTGCAGGAACAGCGTGGGACCGCCGTCCACGAAGATTGAGTTATGGTAAACCGGCCGGCCTCGAAACAATGAGTGGGTGGAACAGGAGCAAGAGCTCCCGTCGCACAGGCCGGTTTACGCGAGGACCGGCCGGTAAATCGCTGACAGTTTGTAGCTAAAACTTGGTAATCTGACGAAGTCGAGGAAGCGGAAGCAGGCTCTGCTGGAGAGCAACCTGCCAGGAATACTCGACCCGACTCATCAGACCGATGTGTCACCATGGGAATCTCCTCCTGGGGATTCCCGTTTTGGTATAACGACCACCCGTCAACATCGGGTGATAGATCGGCATGCCTCAGAAAACTCAGGCCGCGGATGCTGCAGCGGTTACCGGATTCGCGAGTACAGACTGAATGGGAGCCGTGTGCAGGTGAAATGGCTGGCCGCTCTTGTCCACCGCCAGTAAATAGGCCACCAGCTTGCGCCCCACCTGAAGCGTAGCGCGGTTGTGATGTCCACGCTCGAGTTCGCGGGCGTGAACCACGGCCAGTTGCGGGTTGCGTCGCGGAGCAAGTTTTGCGGCTTCGATGAGTGCCGTTTGCAGCCAGCGGTTGCGCTGTTTGGAAATGTGGCCGCGTTGCTCCTTTCCCGCCGACGACTTCAAAGTTGCGGTTAGCCCGCAGTAACTCATAGCATCGCTGTTGGACGAGAAACGGTGTGGATCTGCGATTTCCAAGGCCCAGGTTAAGGCCGTGATCTCGCCCACCCCGGGAATGCTCGCCAGGCGCTCGATCCGCTGACTCAAGGCGGCATCGGCCAACAATCGCCTGACTAGCAGTTTCTGCGTGCTTTCGAACATTTCCATCGCTCCGCGGCTCATCTTCAACAGGTCTTTCACGGACTGGGGTACTTCCTGCAGGGTTTCGACGAGGTTGGCAAAGTACTTCTTGCCCTTCAATTTGTCTTTGACAAAGGGCGTTCCGGTTTCCATCAGCAGGCCCGCGATCTTGTTCTGCATCCGAACGGACTGGTGTACCACGAGATTGCGGTAACGCAATAGCCGCCGCAGATCGCGCATCTCGGGAGATAAAACGTAGCACGCAGGCAGCAGATTGCAGCGCAGCAGGTCGGCAATCGTGCGAGCATCGAGGCAGTCGGTCTTTTTCTTCCCCGAGCAAATAGCTTTCATTCTGGCTGGGTGCGCCATTAGCAGCTGCTCGGTGTAAGGCTTCAGCGTGTCGTAGATCCAGGCGCTGAACAAAGTTGCTTCCATAGCGCCCTTCCAACGGTATTTCCGTGTCTCCGCCCATTGTCTTAACCTCGGACGCAAGGCTAACAACTTGCCCTCCTCGATAATCTGTCCATCTGCGCTCTTCACGCAGTAATTGACGCTTTTTTTGTGGACGTCGAATCCGATATAGTGAGAAACGTTCATTGGGTTCTCCTGTTTGAGATTTCTGAGTCGGCTGCGAGTAGCCGGTCTCAGCAATTTTGCCTCTTGGAGAACCCTTTCTCATCTCTCCTATACATTCAAACAACGAGAATGAATCCGGGACGTTGATTCCGGCGTAGGGCAATGTACCCTTCGTCGACATGAGCAACGTCTTGAGTGAAGAAAAGAGACAGCAAGTTATAGCGTTGGGACGGCTGGGATGGCCTTTACGGCGCATCGAGCAAGAGACGGGTGTGCGTCGGGAAACCGCCAGTGCATATCTGAAAGCAGCCGGCATCGGGGTCCGGCCCCCAGGTGCTTGGGGGCGGCGAGCGCCGGCAAAACCGGCCAACGAGTTGAGCCAGGTGACCACCGGGTCGGAGGTAGCAAAACCGGCCACGTCGAACCCCAACCCCGACCCCGAAAACCTTTCCACTAAGGCAAAAGCAAAAACCTCAAAACCGGCCAAGCAAGTGACCACCGGGTCGGGCGTGGAGTTATGTGTGTTGGGATCAGAAAATCCCAAACGTACTCCATCTGCCTGTGAGCCCTTCCGTGAGGTCATCGAACTAGACCTGAGCCGTGGTCGTAATGCCGTGGCCATCTGGCAGGACCTGGTAGCCGACAGTGGGTTCAGCGGTAGCTATGAGACCGTCAAACGTTTCGTCCGCAAGCTGCGCGGAAACCAGCCAGCGCAGGCGCGAGCAGTGATCTTCACTGCGCCGGGAGAAGAGGCGCAAGTCGATTACGGAAGCAAGGGGCCCATGGTCCGCGACTTACAGACGGGCAAATACCGACGTACGCGGCTGTTCGTCATGACGCTGGGCTGTAGCCGCAAGGCGGTACGCCTGCTGACCTTCCGCTCCAGTTCCCGTATCTGGGCCGAGCTGCACGAGAAAGCCTTCCGTCGACTGGGTGGCAGTACGCGCGTGGTCGTACTCGACAACCTGAAAGAAGGTGTGCTCGTCCCCGATATCTACGATCCCACTCTGAACCCACTCTATCGCGATGTGCTGACCCACTACGGTGCTGTGGCCCTGCCTTGCCGGATCAAAGATCCCGATCGAAAAGGAAAAGTCGAGTCCGGTGTCGGATATGCTCAGCGAACCCCGCTCAAAGGAAAACGCTTCGAGAGTTTGGAAGAAGCACAAGCCTATCTGGATCGTTGGGAAACCAACTGCGCCGATACGCGAATCCACGGCACCACCAAACGGCAAGTCGCCGCCATGTTCGCCGAAGAAAAACCAGCCTTACTTCCTCTGCCCCTCGAACCGTTTCGTTACTACCAGCATGGCAAACGGGTGGTGCACCTAGACGGTTGTGTCGAAGTTGAGGCCGCCTACTACGGCCTGCCACCAGGCTGGATCGGACAGTTGGTCCAGGTGCAGTGGGATGAGCTCTATGTTCGCATTCTCGATCCCAAGACCGGTCAGCTGCTGCGCGAGCATGTGCGCCAGAAACGCGGCTGGTATCGCATCCAGCAGGAAGATCGCCCTTCCCACAGACCCTTGCAAGTTTCCCAACTACTGTGGCGAGCGCAACGCGCCGGCTCTCATATCGGCACCCTCTGCAACCATATTTATAACCAGCAAGGCCAGGTGGGCATCCGCCGCATCCAGGGCCTTCTCTCCCTGGCCAAACAGTACAGCACCGCGGCTACCGAAGATGCCTGCGCGGTAGCCCTGGAGATGGGAGTATGCGAATACCAATTCGTGCGTCGCTATCTGGAGCGCACTCCCCAGCTGAGCTTACGGCAAGTCGATCCCCTCATTCGCGAACTCCTGCAGTATCGCGATCTCATCAACCAAAAAACTCAGGAGCCAAAAATATGAATGTGATCGAGTTGAATCGTGCGCTACGCCAATTACGACTCGGCGGTATGGCTGCCGTGTTGGAAACCCGTCTTCAGCAAGCCCAGATGGAACCTATGCCCCCGATCGACTTCCTCTCCTGTCTAGTCGCCGACGAACTGAATCGTCGTGGCGATCGATTGCTGGAACGAAGGAAAAAGCAAGCCCAGTTTCGTGACCCACACAAGACGCTCGACAGCTTCGACTTCAACTTCAACAAAAAGATAAATCGCAGTCTGGTGTTTGACCTGGCCAGCAGCGCCTTCATTGCTCGCCACGAAGATGCCCTTTTTTTAGGTCCACCGGGCACCGGCAAAAGTCACTTAGCCCAGGCCATCGGACAGGCTGCCATCCAGCAGGGCTATCGTGTGTTGTATCGCGAGACTCACAAACTGCTCGATGATCTTGCCGAAGCTACCATCGATGGAACACGTAGGGAGCAGATGGAACTGTTCGCCTCGGTACCACTGCTCATCATCGATGATCTCGGCATGCGTAAGTTACCCGCCACTGCCGCCGAGGACTTACTCGAGATCGTGATGCGACGCTATGAGCACGCCAGTACATTGCTAACCTCCAACCGACCAGTCGAGGACTGGGGCAAGCTACTCGGAGACAGTGCGGCCGTCACTGCCATGCTCGACCGACTGCTCCATCACGGTTATGTGCTCAAATGCGGTCCGCGGAGTTGGCGTACAAAAACAGACTTGCAACCACAGGAGGCTGCAGGGTAGAACAACA
>Ga0075423_10001443_pt1 | contig 20949 bp, 22 predicted proteins | sample SoiMethybrSBSTD2_FD_80114 | JGI IMG/M metagenome (GOLD analysis project Ga0075423, IMG submission 80114) | Bulk soil microbial communities from a Populus tree surrounding site in Tennessee, USA - Soil MetaG P. TD hybrid SBSTD2 | ecosystem: Environmental > Terrestrial > Soil > Tree plantation...
AGTCGGTCTTCACCAGGCCGGGCGCAATGGCGTTGACGCGCACATTCTTCGGGCCCCACTCGGCGGCGAGATTACGCACCAAGTGGTGGTCCGCGGCCTTGGAGATGCCGTAGGCGCCAATCACCGTGTTGGCGATCAGGCCGCCGATCGAGCCCACGACGATGAAGCTGCCTGAAGTTCCAGCGTTTTTTGCGCGCTGCGCCATATCTTCCAGGGTCATCGCGGCCAGCCACAGCACGCTCTTCACGTTGTTGTTCACGATCTTGTCGAAAGCATCGTCGGAAATGCCGGTCAGGGGCCCGAAATAGGGGTTGGCCGCCGCGTTTGAAACCACGACGTCGATCCCGCCCCACTTTGCCCGGGTGGCGTCGACCAGCGCTTGGAGCTCTTCCTACCGCGACACGTTGCAGGGCTGGGCAAAAACGTCGATTCCCTTTACAGCGAGCTCCGAGCGAGCCTGCTCGCAGGCCTCGCGCTTGCGGCTGCAGAGGGCCACCTTGGCGCCGGCGCGCCCGAGCTCCTCCGCGATTGACCTGCCGATGCCGCGGGTGCCGCCGGTCACCAGCGCGACCCTGCCTTTCAGGCTGAACGGGCTCGATTCCACCATATGGAATTCAGTATGACTAAGTTGACAAGCGGTGGCCTGCCGACAGAATATCGAAATCGTTTAGACGTCCGCTGCATCCCCCGAAACCAAATACAGAACATTGCGAGGAGAGCTTTTCCCCATGGGCGCCCCCGAAGCTTCGGTCCCGCTTTCACAGCCTACCGCGACTTTCAGCTATGAGCACGAGGGCGACCGCCAGTTCGCCACCACCCTGGCGCGCGGGCTCGAAGTTCTGCGCTGCTTCACCCCGCTCGAGCCGCTGCTCGGCAACAAGGAGATTTCGGTGCGCACCGGCCTGCCCAAGCCGACGGTGTCGCGCCTGACCTACACGCTGACCAAGCTCGGTTATCTGCGCCACAACATGCGCCTCGGAAAATACCAGCTCGGCTCCGCGGTGCTTTCCATCGGCTACCCGCTGCTCGCCTCGATGAACGTGCGCCAGGTCGCGCGGCCGATGATGAAAGAGCTGGCCGATTACTGCAACGGCTGGGTTTCGATGGGCGTGCGCGACCGGCTCAACATGGTTTACGTGGAGACCTGCCGCAGCGGCAACGGCATCACCACGCTGCCCGACATCGGCACCTCGGTGCCGATCTCCCAATCGGTCATCGGGCGCGCATTCCTCGCCGCCTGCACGCCCGCCGAGCGCGAGGCGGTGCTCAACCAGATGAAGGTGAAGGACCCCGAAGCGCACCGCAAGTACCGCGCGCATATCGACAAGTCGCTCGAGGATATCCGCGCGCGCGGCTTCTGCGCCTCGATGGGCGAGCTGCGCCGCGAGCACTTCGCCGTCGGCGTGCCGATGCGCCGCACCGTCGACGGCGAGATCGTCGCCTTCAACGCCGGCGTGCCCGCCTTCATGGTGAAAAAGGGCCAGCTCGAGGACGACATCGGACCCCGCCTCGTCACCATGGTGCGCAACATCGAGGCCTCGCTGGGACTGCACTGAGCAGTCTGCAAGACCTGATCGCGTACTTCCGCGAGCTCGACGACGAGCTCGCGCTCGGGTTGTCGCACCTCTGGCGCATCGTCGTCATCCTGGTCCTCGCGTGGGTGCTGCAGGCGCTCGCGCGGCGCATCATCCGCGCCTTTCACCGCCGCATGTCGGAGCGCATCTCGGCGCCCGAGGAGCTGCGGCGTATCCGCACCGTCGGCACCGTCTTCAGCTACTTCGCCGGCGTGGTCGTGGTCCTGGTGGCGGGAACCGCGATCCTCAACGAGCTCGGCATCTCGGTGGCGCCGATTCTCGCCACGGCGGGTGTCGCCGGCGTAGCCATCGGCTTCGGCGCCCAGAGCCTGGTCAAAGACTACTTCACCGGCTTCGTTCTGCTGGTGGAGGATCAGATCAGCCAGGGCGACGTGGTCCAGCTCCTGGACAAGGCGGGCGAGGTCGAGGAGATCACGCTGCGCTACGTGCGCCTGCGCGACGGCGACGGCTACGTGCACTTCATACCGAACGGTGAGATCAAGGTGGTCAGCAACCGCACCCGCGGCCACGCCTATGCGAACATCGACGCGGCAATCCAGGGTCATGAATACGTCGAGCCGGCCTGCGCCGCGATGCGCGAGGTCGGCGAGGCGATGCGCAAGGACGAGAAGCACGGGCCGAGCATCCTCGGCGACGTCGAGATCCTCGGCGTCGAGCGCTGGGAGCTCTGGGGCATCGGCCTGCGCTGCCGGCTGAGAGTGCTGCCGTTCGAGCGCGACAGCGTCCGGCGCGAATTCACGCGCCGCCTGATCGCGGAGTTCGACCGCCGCCAGATAAAAAGTCCCTGAGGATCTCGTGGATGCGCCGCACCCCGTCGGTGAGCGCGGCGGGGCCGGGCTGCAGGATCTCGGCGGATTTGATCTCGAAGAGCATGCCGTCCCGCACCGCGGGTAGCGCCTCCCACCCTGCGCGCGCCTTCACGCGCTCGGGACGGAATTTCTTGCCGCACCAGGAGGCAAGCATCACGTCCGGATTCCTTTCAATGACCAATGAAGGGTCGGAAACCACGCGGCCGCCTGCCGCCTGAGAGCGTGAAAGTTCGGGAAAGATGTCCTCGCCGCCGGCGATCTCGACCAGCTCGCTCACCCAGCGGATGGCGCTGATCATCGGCTCGTCCCATTCCTCGAAGTAGACGCGCGGCCGTCTTGCGAAGCGGGCCGCCGCCTCGCGGATCGATCCGAGGTTGCGTTCCAGCTCCGCGACAAGCTGTCTACCCTTCTCCGCCGCACCGACCATGGCCGAGAGCGTGAGGATCATGGAAAGGATTTCGCTCACCGAGCGCTGGTTGAAGATCATGACGTTCATCCCGGCCTTGGCGAGCTCGCGCGCGATGTCCGCCTGCAGGTCTGAAAAACCCAGCACCAGGTCGGGCTGCAGCTCCAGAATCCGCCCGATTTTCGCGGACAGAAAACTGGAAACCTTTGGTTTTTCGATCCGGGCGCGCGCCGGGCGCACGGTGTAGCCGGAGATGCCGACGATGCGCCGCTCCTCGCCGAGGAGATACAGCGTTTCGGTGGTCTCCTCGGTCAGGCACACGATGCGCTCGGGATAGCGCGCGGGCATTAGGTATTATCGGTGCATGGGTCCCCTCGCCGGAGTCCGGGTGCTGGAATTCGAAGCGATCGGCCCCGGCCCGTTCGCCGGCATGCTGCTTGCCGATCTCGGCGCCGATGTGCTCGTGATCGACCGCCCCGCCGACAGCGACCTCGGCCTCAAGCGCGAGCGCTGGTACGACGTGATGATGCGCGGCAAACGCTCCGTCACTCTTGATTTGAAAGCTCCAGGTGCAAAAGAGGCGGCGCTGGCTCTTGCGGCAAAGGCGGACGCGTTGATCGAGGGTTTCCGCCCGGGCGTGATGGAGCGGCTCGGCCTCGGCCCCGAGGTCGCGCTCGCGCGCAACCCGAAGCTCGTCTACGGCCGCATGACCGGATGGGGCCAGGACGGCCCGCTCGCCGCGCGCGCCGGGCACGACATCAACTACATCGCGCTCGCAGGCGTGCTGCACGCCTTCGGCAGGCGCGGCGAAGCGCCGGTGCCTCCGCTCAACCTCGTCGGCGACTTCGGCGGCGGCGGCATGCTGCTCGCGCTCGGCATCGCCTGCGCGCTGCTGGAGACGGCCCGCTCGGGAAAGGGCCAGGTGGTCGATGCGGCGATGGTCGAAGGGGCGTCTCTGCTAGCGGCGATGTTCTCCGGTTTTCTTGCAGCCCAAAGCTGGTCGGAAGAGCGAGGCGTCAACATCCTGGACACCGGCGCGCCGTGGTACGACGTCTACGAGACCAAGGACGCCGAGTACGTCTCGATCGGTGCCATCGAGGCGAAGTTCTACGAGGATCTGCTTTCCCGCCTGGGCGTCGCAGCCCAGGACCTTCCTGGACAGCACGAGCGCACGCGCTGGCCCGAGCTGCGCGAGCTGCTTCGAAGAAAATTCAAGGAAAAGACCCGCGCCGAGTGGTGCGAAGCGTTCGAGGGGTCGGACGCCTGCTTCGCGCCGGTGCTGACGTTCTCCGAGGCGCGCGCGCACCCGCACAACAAGGCGCGCCAGGCGTTCGTCGAGGTGGCCAAGGTCGAGCAGCCGGCGCCCGCGCCGCGCTTCTCGCGCACGCCCGGCGTGGTGCGGCGCGCCCCGCCGGAGCGCGGCGAAGGCGGCCGCGCGGCGCTCTCGGACTGGGGCTTCAGCGGCGAGGAGGTGGAAAGGCTAAGATCCGCCGGTCTCGGCCACAAGTAGAAAAGAGAGGGAAACCTAGGATGCTCGGACGCCTGATGCCCCGCGAGGGGAAGTTCTTCGACCTGTTCAACGCCCACGCCGAGCGCATCGTCGAGGGCAGCCGCGAGCTCGCCGCGATGATCGGGACTTTCACCGAGCTCGACGCCCACGCCGCGCGCATCGACGCCGCCGAGCGCGCGGCCGACAAGATCACGCACGAGACCATGACGCTGCTTCACAAGACCTTCATCACGCCGTTCGACCGCGACCAGATCCACCAGCTCATCAACACGATGGACGACATCCTGGACCTTCATCAGGACGTCGCGGAGTCGGTCGCGCTCTATGACCTGCAGCGCGTGACGCCGGAAGCGAAGCAGCTCGCGGCGATCTGCCAGATGTCCTGCGATCGAGTGAAGGCGGTGGTGGCGCTGCTCACCAACGTGAAGCGCGCCGACGCGATTCTCAAGTACTGCGAGGAGATCGACCGCCTCGAGTCCGATGCCGACCGCGTCATGCGCTCGGCGCTCTCGAAGCTGTTCCGCGAGGAGAACGACCTCAAGCAGGTGATGAAGCTGCGGGTGATCTACGAGCTGCTCGAATTGATCACCGACCGCTGCGAGGACGTCGCGAACGTCATCGAGGGCATCGTCCTCGAGAACTCCTGATGGACACCGGCGCCGCGACCCAGATCAGTCTGGGCATCGTGATAGCGCTCGTGCTGGTGGCGCTCGCTTTCGATTTCATGAACGGCTTCCACGACGCCGCGAACTCCATCGCCACGGTGGTCTCGACGCGCGTCCTCAAGCCCTATCAGGCCGTGGCGATCGCCGCGACGTTCAATTTCATCGCGGTATTCGTATTCCACCTTAGCGTGGCGAGCACCGTCGGCCGCGGCATCATCGATCAAGGCATCGTGGACCATTACGTCGTCTTTGGAGCGCTGATCGGCGCCATCTGCTGGAACATCATCACCTGGTATTACGGGATCCCGTCGTCGTCGTCGCACGCGCTGATCGGCGGGCTCGTCGGCGCCGCAGTGGCGAAGGCGGGCACATGGGCTCTGCTGCCCGCCGGCATCCTCAAGACGGTTGCATTCATCTTCATTTCCCCGATGCTCGGATTTCTCATCGGCTCGGCGCTGTTTCTTGCAATCTCGTGGATTTTCGTGCGCTCGACGCCCAGCCGGGTGGATCGCATATTCCGCAGGCTGCAGCTGTTCTCGTCGTCGCTCTACAGCCTGGGGCACGGCGGCAACGACGCGCAGAAGACGATCGGCATTATCTGGATGCTGCTTGTCGCGGCTGGCATCACGGGCGCCGGCGAACCGGTGCCAAACTGGGTAGTGGTCGCCTGCTACGTCACGATCGGACTAGGGACGATGTTCGGCGGCTGGCGCATCGTGAAGACAATGGGCCAGCGCATCACGAAGATTCGGCCGGTGGGCGGCTTCTGCGCCGAGCTTTCGGGTTCCATCTCCCTCTTTATCGCGACCGGGCTCGGCATTCCGGTGTCAACCACCCACACCATAGCCGGCTCGATCGTCGGCGTCGGCTCGACGCAGAACGTGTCGGCGGTGCGCTGGGGCATCGCCGGCAACATCGTTTGGGGCTGGGTCCTCACCATCCCGTGCTCGGCCTTCATGTCCGGCATCGCGTGGTGGATCGGACGCCAGCTGTTCTAACGGATCAGTGCTTGTGCTCCGGCGCGCCGCCGGTGAGCGGCCGCACCTCGAAGTCGACCTTCACCTCGCCGGATTTCTCGAACTTCAGCACCACCGGAACCTTCTCGCCTTCCTTGAGCGGGCGCTTGAGGTCGACCAGCATGAGATGCGAACCGTTCGGCTTGAGCTCGAAGCTGCCCTTGGCGGGTATGTCGTACCCCTTGACCTCGCGCATGCGCACGATGTCGCCGTCCTTGACGCTGACGTGGGTCTGGACCTTGGCTGCCGCGTCGGACGAGCCTCCGATGAGGCGCTCCGGCTGAGCCGACTTATTGCTGAGGGTCATGTAGCCGGCGGCGGTCTTCTGCCCCGGCGCCGTCGCTCGTATCCAGGCGTCGCTCACCTCCACCTGCCCAAATGCGGGAAAGGAAACGAAAAACGAAACAACAAGCAAAACGCGGCTCATTTCCGATTCTCCTCTTCCTGGAGCTTGCGCCACAGGATCTTGCCGGTGGCGGTGCGCGGCAGCTCGTCGACGAACTCGACGATGCGCGGCACCTTGAACGCCGCCATTTTCCCCCGCGCCCACTCCATGATTTCCTGGGCTAGGACAGCGCCTTTCGCCTGCGGTTTCAGCACGATGACGGCCTTCACGGTTTCCCCGCGGTAGGCATCCCGCGCCCCGATCACGCAGGCTTCCTGGATCGCCGGATGCGCATAGAGCATCGCCTCGACTTCGGCGGGCCAGACCTTGAACCCGGCGCAGTTCAGCATGCGCTTCAGCCGGTCGGTGATGAAGAAATAGCCTTCCTCGTCGTAGTAGCCCAGATCGCCGGTGCGGAAGAACCGTTTTCCGTCGTGCAGCAGGAACGCCTCGGCGGTCGCCTCGGGCTGGTTCCAGTAGCCGCGGAACACCTGCGGGCCGTGGACGATGATTTCGCCTACCTGGTTGGGGGCTAACTCCGAAAGACTTTCCACATCGATTACGCGGGCGTCGGTATTGAAGAACGGAATCCCCGCGCACTGGCGCTTCGGCCGCTGCGGCGGATTGATGTGCGAGGGCGCCATCGTCTCCGAGAGCCCGTAGCCCTCGACGAACGGCAGGCCGATCACGTCCTCGAGCTTCCTTGCGAGCGCCTCGGGCATCGCGGCGCCGCCGCCCCCTAGCACGCGCAGCGACGACAGGTCGTAGCTCGAGAGCTTCGGATTGGACAGGAAGTCGACCATCATCGTGGTGATCGCCGACCAGTTCGTGACCCGGGCACGCTCGATCTGCATCGCGGCGCAGTCGCGGTCCCAGCGCGACAGGATCACCATCGTGGCGCCGAGGTGGATGGGGGAATTCATTCCGGCCTGCATGCCCGTGACGTGAAACATCGGCAGCGCGCACAGGACCACGGCGCCGTCCTGCACGCCGCGCCAGTTGAGGTAAGGCACCGTGGTCGCCTGAACGCTGGAGTGCGTGTGCATGCAGCCTTTCGGCTTTCCCGTCGTGCCCGAGGTATAGGGCATCACCGCGAGGTCGTCGGGGCCCGCGGCGTGCGGCGCGGGCGCGAGGTTGGCGTGAATCGCGTCCTTCCAGGCTGAAGAACCTTGAGAACCTTTTAAGAATCCCGGCAGCGGCAGATCGGTCTCGTCCGGAAGGTAATCCGCGTAGCTCGCGACGACGAGGCGGGAAAGGCCGAGCGACTCGATACGCGCCAGGACGTCCTGGCCCACGATGGCGACGCGCGCCCGTGAATCTTCAACGTAGTGGGTGAGCTCGTCGGTGAGATTCATCGGGTTCACCGGCACCACCACCGCATCGGCGCGCAGGATCGCGTAGTAGCCGATGACGAACTGCGGGCTGTTCTGCAGGTAGAGCAGCACCCGGTCCCCGCGCGCAACGCCGCAGCGCTGCTGCAGGAAGCCGGCGAGCGCGTCGACTTCGCGCTTCAGGTCGCGGTAGGCGATCCGCCGCCCGTAGTAGTCGATCGCCGCCCGCTCCGGCTGCCTTGCCGCGCTGGCGGCCAGGTTCGCGTACACCGTTTCGCGGGGCAGCTCGAGCGTCCTCGGCTGACCGGGCGGCCAATGCGCGAAATGCCGATCGAACATCACACCTGGTAGCGGCGGACGGCTTCCTCGTTCCACTTGATGCCGACGCCCGGCGTTGCGGGAATGACGACGCTGCCCTGGTGGAGCGAGAACGGCGTTTCAAGGATCACGTTCGCCCAGTCCATGTACTCAAGCCAGTGCGCGGTTGGCGAAACCGCGAGCAGATGCGCGCTCACTTCGGGGAAAAGGTGACTCGACATCTCCAGCCCGGCGGCTTGCGCCAGCGCCGCCGCGCGCATCCACCCGGTCACGCCGCCGATGCGCTCCGCGTCGGGCATGACGTAGTCGCTCGCGCCGGCCGCGAGCGCCTGCGCCATCTGCTCCGGGCCCATGAAGTTCTCGCCGATCTGGATCGGCGTGCGAATTTCATCTTTTATTCTCCTACACCCCGAAAAATCGTCAGCGCGGATGGGCTCCTCGATCCAGAGCACGCCGCCTTCATCGTCGATCATGCGGCCGCGCTCGAGCGCCTCCGCGACGGTGAGTCCCTGGTTGAAATCGACCATCAGCGTGACGCCGGGACCGATCGCCTTCTTTACCACGCGCAGCGCTTCGAGGTCTTCCGCGGCACGCGGCCGTCCCATCCGGAGCTTGACCGCGCGAAAACCCTCGCCGACTAGCTCCTCCGCTTCCTTCGCCAACGCGGCAACCGGTGCCAGGCCCAAGCCATTCGAGTTGTAGGCGGGCATCGGGCGCGGCGCGCCGCCGAGAAGTTGCACCAGCGGCTGGCCAAGCGACTGGCCGAGTGCGTCCCAGGCCGCCATGTCGATGCCCGAGATGGCGAAGAGCACGATGTTGTGCACGCCAAGCAGCGCGTATTTCGTGCGCAGCTTGCGCTCGACCTCGTAGGGCACGACAGGATCGCCTTTCACCATCTCGGCCATCGCCTCCACCAGCTTCGCGAGCGGCGCGAGATTGTGCCTGCCGACCGCGAACAGATACGAGCGTCCGACGATGCCGCCGTCGGTCTCCAGGTCGATGAGCAGAAGCGGCGCCGCGCTCACCGTCGCGATGCTTGTGACGAGGGGCCGCCTGATCGGCGCGGCCACTGCCCGCACGCGGATGCTGCGGATCCTGAGGTTCGCCATTTGCCCTATTTGCCTTTGAAGGCGGGCTTGCGCTTCTCCATGAACGCGCGTCGCCCTTCCTGGTAATCGCCGCTCTTCGCGCAGCGCTCGATCGCCGCCGTCATGTTCGCCTCGTCCGGGGCGCCAGCGGCCTTCACATACTCCTCGATGATGGTCTTGGAATTGGCGATCGAGAGCGGCGCGTTTTCGCACAATTGCGCGATGATCCTGCCGACTTCGCTCTCCAGCTCGCCGTCGTGGAACACCTGGTTGACGAGGCCCATGGCGAATCCTTCTTCTGCGCTGTAGCGCCGGCCGAGAAACATGATCTCGCGCGCGCGGGCGTGCCCGACCGTCTCGACGAGGCGCTTATGCCCTTCGACGTTGTAGGCGAGGCCGAGCTTCGCCGCAGGGATGCCGAACTGCGCCGAGCGGGCGCAATAGCGCAGGTCGCAGGCGAGCGCGACCTCGAGGCCGCCGCCCATGCAGAAGCCGTAGATCATCGCCAGCGACGGCTTGCGCGAGTCCTGGATCGAATGCAGCACCTGGTCGAGCAGCCCGTCGTAGTCGGCGACCGACGACTTCTGCGCGCGGATCTCCTCGAACTCGGAGATGTCGGCGCCGGAGGCGAACGCCTTGGTTCCGGCGCCGCGAAACGCGACGCAGCGCACCTCGGGGTCGGCGTCGTACTGCGCCATCGCCTGCGGGATGCCGCGCCACATGGCGCCGTTGATGGCGTTGTGCTTCGCCGGCTGGTTGAACACGATCCAGCCGACCGCGCCGCGCTTCTCGACGACCAGGCTCATGGCTTTCCGGAGGGCCCGTAGATCGAGGGCACGGTCGAGCGCGGATCGCGCGGACCCCAGCGGCCGGCTTCGACCTGGTGGAAGAAGCTCTCCACGAGCTGGTTGAAGAGCGCAGGCTCCTCGAGGTTGATGGCATGGCCGCTGCGCGGAAGGATGGCGAGCGCGGCGGTCGGGATGGCGCGCTTCATGAGCAGGTTCACCTCGAGGCAGGGCTCCTCCTCGTCGCCCGACATGACGAGCGTCGGCACGCTCATGCGCGCCATTTCGGCGGTCAGGTCGTAGAACGACGGCCGCCGGTTCTGCACCCCGCGCAGGGTGTTGGCGGCGCCGAGCGGCGAGTGCCCCTCGAACTGGCGCACGTATTCGGCGAAGCCGCGCGGGTCCTTGGCCTCGAGCTGCACGCGTTGCGGGCCATGGCCATAAGTGGCCACGAAGTGCTTCATGCCCTGGCTGAGGAGCACCTCGGCGTTCTTCTTCGAGTCCGCCTGGAACTGGCGGTACTGCGCGGGGTGGGAGCCGTAACCGCCGCCTGCGACCGTGATGGAGAGCGCGCGGTTTGCGTATGCCATAGCGAAGTGCAACGTAGCGAACGCGCCCATCGAAAGGCCGACGACATGCGCCTTGTCGATCTTGAGCGCATCGAGCACGGCGCGGATATCGTCCCGCGCCCGCGCCTGCGAATAGCGCTCGAAATCCTCCGGCACGTCCGAGGGCGGGTAGCCGCGCGCGTTGTAGGCGATGCAGCGGTAACGGCGCGAGAAGTAGCGCACCTGCGGCTCCCAGCTGCGGAGGTCGCCGCCGAACTCGTGAACGAACACGACCGGCGCGCCGGCGCCGGCCTCCTCGTAGTAAAGCTGGACGCCGTCGTCCGTGGCGAGCTTGGGCATGTGGCATTCTATGGCGATGAAAGCCGTTCTCTGCAAGCAGTACGGACCGCCGGATTCGCTCACGTTCGAAGAGTTGCCCTCTCCCCGGGCGGGAGCCGGCGAGGTGGTCGTGGCCGTGAAGGCCGCCAGCGTCAATTTCCCCGACGTGCTCATCATCCAGAACAAGTACCAGTTCAAGCCTCCGCTGCCGTTCTCGCCGGGGAGCGAGCTCGCGGGCGTGGTCAAGGAGGTGGGCTCCGGCGTGACCGCGTTCAAGCCGGGCGACAAGGTCATCGCTTTCACGACCTACGGCGCCTTTGCCGAGGAGGTCAAGACCGAAGCCGGGCGGCTACTGCCGCTGCCCGAAGGGATGGATTTCGCGAGCGGCGCCGCCTTCCTCCTCACCTACGGCACCTCGGACCACGCGCTGCGCGACCGCGGCGGGCTCAAGCCCGGCGAAACGCTGCTCGTCCTGGGTGCGGCCGGCGGCGTCGGGCTTGCCGCGATCGAAATCGGCAAGGCGCTCGGCGCGCGCGTCATCGCCTGCGCGTCGAGCGAGGAGAAGCTCGCCGTGTGCAGGAGCCACGGGGCCGACGCCGGCATCGACTACGCGAAGGAGGATCTGCGCGAGCGCATCAAGGCGCTCACCGAAGGCCGCGGGGTCGACGTGGTGTACGACGCGGTCGGCGGCCCCTACACCGAGCCGGCGTTCCGCTCGCTCGCCTGGCGCGGCCGGCTGCTGGTCGTGGGCTTCGCCGCCGGCGAAATTCCGAAGCTGCCGCTCAATCTCGCGCTCCTCAAGGGCGCCGCGGTCGTCGGCGTGTTCTGGGGCGACTTTGCCCGGCGCGAGCCGCGCGAGTTCGCCGCGAGCGTGCGCCAGCTCGGCGCCTGGTTCCGCGAGGGAAAGCTCCGTCCCCACGTGTCGCAGACCTTTCCGCTACACAAAGCAGCCGACGCCCTCAAGCTCATGGCCGCACGGCAGGTCAAGGGCAAGCTCGTGCTGACGAGCGGCTAAAAAAAACGTCGAGCGTCGGGAACGCGCCGCGCCCGCGTATGCAATCCCAGAGGTAGATTGCGAATCCCGGATCACCGGTCCAAAGCGAGTAACGCATGTGGCCGTACTGAGCTGCGTCGGCCAGGGTCTGTTCGATGCCGTGCGTGGCAAAGGCGCGTGCCCGCTCCAGCCACATCTCGTCCTGCGTGAGCTGATAAAGCTTCAGGAACGCGTAGCCGTTGCCCCCGGTGCCGTGGCACAGGTTGGAGCCCTTGGTCAGCGGCCCGGCCGCCCACGTCGCCTCGCCGCCGGCGATCAGGAGTTCGCGCATCTCGGTGCCGGGCAAGTCCGCCAGGCAGACCGCGAAACCGGGCGCGCCGTGGCAGTACTGCATGAGCATCGGCCCCGCCCGGGTTTCGATGGCGTACAGCGACGGCCACCAGTTAGCCGTTGACCCTTGCCGCGTAACGGTGCGCGTGACGGTGTTGATGATCACGGGCAGCCACTCATCCCATTCGTCCGGCGCCATCAAGTGCCGGCCGCGGATGAGCGCGGACGCAGTCCCGGCGAATCCGTGCACAGCATCGATGTACGTGCTGGTGCGGCGGTACATGTCCTGCGTCCAGTAGTGGCACTGGTGCTTGTCGGACCAGAGCAGCTGCGACCGCAGCTTGCGCGTGGTCTCGCGATAAAGATCCGCCCAGCGCGTCTCGCCGGTCCACTCGTGCAGGAACAGCGCCGCGAGCAATGTGCCGGGCGACCCCCACATCAGCTCACGCGTCGGGTGATCCAGATTGCCGGCGATCAGTTGCTCGAGACTTTCGAGCGTCGATGCATCGGGCTCGAACCATTGCTTCAGCAACAGAATGCTCGTTTCGCCCATCAGGTACGACGCATATTCCGTGCCGAACGAGGCGAGCCATGCACGGTTGCGCTCGAGGATCGTGCCGAGGTGCGGCGCGTAGTCGCGCGTCCGATCAATGGCGCCGGCGGCGTGCAGGTAGCGCAATGCCCAGATCACGCCGCAGGCGCCGAAGTAAAGCGTGTACGACGGTTCACTGGAATCGGAGTCTTTAGGATGCGGCGGCCAGAACTTCTCGGCGGAGAACCTGGCCTCGGTGTCGCGCACGATGCGTTCGATCGCCGCGCGCGCGCGTGCTTCGCTCCAGGGCGCAGTGCGCAGGGGCTCGTGGCGGGTCGGATCGAAGAGCATGGGGTTCTCTTGTTGGCCGAATTGTCCTCCCGCCCGGGTGACAGCGTCGATATACTGAGGCGGCAGCCGGTCCTGAACCGCCGAAGCCACAATGCGAGCACCGATCGATCATTCCTCCGCACCCCAGGATCGAGCGCATCCGATCGCGTCCGAAGAGCTGCTGCAAGACTGGCGCAGCCGCGCCTTGCGCATGGAAGAGGAAGTCGCCAAGGCGGTCATCGGCCAGCAAGGCACGCTGCGGCTCATCAGCGTGGCGCTGTTCGCTCGCGGGCACGTACTGCTCGAAGGCGACGTCGGCATCGGCAAGACCACGGTGCTGCGCGCCTTCTCCCGCGCCGTCGGCGGCAGCTTCGAGCGAGTCGAAGGCACGGTCGACTTGATGCCGGCCGACCTCGTCTATCACACCTACGTCGACGCGGAAGGCAAGCCGCGCATCGAGCCCGGTCCGTTGCTGCGACATGGGGAGCAGCTCGTCACGTTCTTCTTCAACGAGATCAATCGCGCGCGCCCGCAGGTGCAGTCGCTGCTCTTGCGTGCGATGGCCGAACGCACGGTCTCGGCCTTCAACCGCGAATACCGCTTCCCGCACATGCTGGTGTTTGCGGACCGCAACCGCGTCGAGAAGGAGGAAACCTTCGAATTGCCCTCGGCCGCGCGCGACCGCTTCATGTTCGAGCTGCGCATGCCCACACCGGCCGAAGTCGAGGTCCGGCGCTCGCTGGTGTTCAACCCGGATTTCCACGACGTCGACGCGCTGCTGGAGCGCGTCGCACCCGGCGTGCTGCCGTGGCAGGAGCTCAACCGGATCGGCGCCGCGATTCAACGCAGCATCAAGGCAAGCGCAGCGCTCGAGCGCTACGTGCTGGACCTCTGGGACGCGAGTCAATCGCCGCAGCGCTTCGGTGTGCGCGTCGACGGCGTGGACATGGACAAGCTGATTCTCGCCGGCGCCAGCCCGCGCGGCATGATGACGCTCGCGCGGGCCGCGCGCGTCGTCGCCTGGCTCGCCGGCCGGTCCTATCTCGTGCCGGACGACGTGCGGAGCATCGTGCCCTCGGTCCTGGGGCATCGCGTGTTCTTCACGCCGGTCTATGAGCTGCGGCGCTCGCAGATCGCCGACGCACTGGTAGCGCAGATCCTGGAACGCGTCCCGACACCGCGCTAGTGATGGACGCGCCGCAGGAGTTCCACTACCGGCTTCCCTACCGCGTCGGCGGGTGGCGGCCCGGCGCCCACCCCGGAACGCGCCTCGGCGCGGGACAGGAATTCGTCTCGCACATTAGCCTGTACGCTCGCCCGGACCCGCGCCGGCTCGACTTGCGCGCAAGTCTGCGCGACTTGAGCGGCGACTGGCTGGTGCGGGTGCATCGGCAGCACGCCAGCGTGACGGTGCAAGCGGTCGTCGACGTCTCGGCATCCATGGCGTTCGGGGCGCGCAAGACCAAGCTGCAAGTCGCGGCGGACTTCGTCGAAGCGCTCGGCCAAAGCGCCGGGCGCGTCGGCGATGCGGTCGGGATGCTCGCCTTTGACGCCGAGGAGCGAGCCGACCTGTTCGTGCCCGCGGTAGTGCGCCGGGGCATCGGCGCACTCATGGCGTCCGTGCTGCGGCGAGCCGAAACCGCTGCACGCGGCTTCGAGGGGCTCGAAGCCGCCGTGCAGCGCATCGCCGGGCGGCGGGGGCTAATCTTCCTCGTCTCGGATTTTCACTGGCCGCTCGCACGGCTGAACGCGATCCTCGATCTGCTCGCGCACGCCTATGTCGTGCCGATCATCATCTGGGATCCGGCCGAAATCGAGCCGCCAGCGCTGGATGCGCTCGCGCCGCTGCACGACGCGGAGTCCGGCGCGCGGCGCACCCTGTGGCTGCGTCCCAAGCTGCGCAGCCAGTGGCGCGACGCTGTCGCGCGCCGGCGAACGGAGCTCGATGCGCTGTTCGCGCCCCGCGCGATGCGGCCGTTCTACGTCGTCGGCGCATTCGATGCCGAAGCGATGTCGCAGTATTTCCTTGAGGCGGGCGCTTGATAACAGCGTCGCGCATCGCGTGTGCCATGGCCGCGACCTTCCTCGCGACCAGTGCTTATCCGGCAGCCACAGCGCTGGTCGAACAACCGCGCCCCTTTGGCTATGTCGTCGGCGATGTGATGACGCAGCGCGTACTCCTGGAGATCGACGGGCGCGAACTCGTGCCCGCCGGGGTGCCCAAGGCGGAGCGCGTGAACCTCTGGCTGGAACGCCGCCCGGCCAGGATCGAGTCGCTGCCCGACGGGCGTCGCTGGCTCGCGATCGACTATCAGGTCATCAATGCGCCGCAATCGCTGACGACGGTGAATCTGCCTGCCTTCGATCTGCAAGGCGCGGCCGACGGTGCGACGCTGAAGATCGCCGCATGGCCGATCAGCGTGAACGCGCTCACGTCCGACGGCTCGAGCGAGCTGCGGCCCGACCGCCCTGCGCCGGCGATCGCCACTGCACCGATACGCCGGCAGATCGCCATTTGGTCGAGCGCGTTTCTGCTCGTTCTTGCCGCTTGGCTCGGCTGGCTCGCCTGGCGCAATTGGCGCGCCGCGGCGGCACAGCCGTTTGCGCACGCGCTGCACGAAATGCGGCATCTCGACGGCACCGCACCGGAAGCGTGGCGGGCGTTGCATCACGCCTTCGATCAGACCGCGGGCCGTGTCGTGCATACGGCGACGCTTGCCGCACTGTTCGAGCGCGTGCCGCAGCTGCAATCGCTGCGCCCGGAGATCGAGCAGTTCTTCGCTCAGTCGACGGCGTTGTTTTTCGGCGGCGGCTTGCCGGCCGATCGGATGTCGGCGCGCGCCCTGTGCGCGCAGCTGCGGCGGATCGAAAGGCGCATCGAGCGATGACCCTCGGCCTGGAGCTCCTGCAACCCTGGGCGCTGCTGCTGCTGCCGTTGGCCGTTCTGCCGCTCCTGCGCCGGAGACGCGACACGTTGACCTTCTCGCATCTCGCATGGTTGCCGCGCGATCGCCTGGGGCAGCTCGCCGAATTCTCCTGGCGTGCCTTGGCGATGGTGGCCATCGCAAGCATGGCGATCGCGCTTGCCGGTCCGGGGCGGCCCGAGACACAGGTGACGCGCACCGGGTACGGCGCCGAGATCGTCGTACTCATAGACCGCAGCCGCAGCATGGACCAGCGGATGCTGCCGAGCGACTGGCAGACGATCGATGCGCTCGCCCTGCCCTATCAAGTCCGGTCCCGCGGACCGGTCAAATCCCAGGTGGCGCGCGACCTGCTGGCGGAGTTCGTCCATCAGCGTCCCATGGATCGATTCGCGGTGATGTTCTTCAGCACCAACCCGTTGAATGTGGTTTCGTTCACCCAGCACGACGAAGTGGTGCAGGCGGCGATCGAGGCGGGCGGAGTCGGCCGCGGCCTGGGCGACACCGACGTCGGTCGGGCGATGCTCGCTGCTATCGGCGAGTTCGAGCAGCGCCCCTACTCTGGCAGCCGGATCATCCTGCTCGTCTCCGACGGCGGCACCCATCTCGACGACCCGACGCGCCGGCGCATCCGCGCCGGCATGCTGCGCCATCGCATCGCGCTCTATTGGATCTACATCCGCTCGTTCAACAGTCCGTCCCTCGATGCACAAGATCGCGCCAGCGAAGCGGTGCCCGAAATCGCGCTGCACCGTTTCTTCCAGACATTGGCGACGCCGTATCAGGCTTATCAAGCCGAGGTCCCAGAGGACCTGGCGAAGGCCGTCGCCGACGTCGGCAAGCAGCAGAACCTGCCGCTCGATTTCGTCGAGCGCATTCCGCGGAAGGACTACAGCCGCCACTTCGTGGTGGCGGCGGCGCTCGCCTGTCTGATGCTGCTCGCCTATCGATCGGTGCTGCTCCGGAGCTGGGCGTGAAGCGCCGCGCGATCCATGTCGCATTCGCTGCCGCGACTATCGGGCTCGGAGTGGTTGTGGCATACCAAGGCTTGCGCTTGCACCGGGCCCAGCGGGTGAACGACGCCATCGCGGGTGTCGCGACCATCGAAGCGAGCGTGGGAGAGGCGCGGTTCGCGCGCGCGTTGGCGCTCGCCGAGTCGGGCGACGCCGGAGCGGCGCTGGAAATCTACAAGGCGTTGATCCAGAGCGGCCGCGCCGACCTCAAGCGCGCGGCGCTGTACAACGCGGGCAACCTGCATCTGCGCGAGGCCATGAAGAGCGGCCGCGACGAGGCGGCGCGCTCGCTGCCGCTCATCGAGCTCGCGAAACAGAGCTATCGCGATCTGCTGCGTATCGACCCCGGCGATTGGGACGCGCGCTACAACCTGGAACGCGCGCTGCGGCTTGCCCCGGAGATCGAAGAGCCGGCGGCGAACGAGCCACCGGAACCGCCGCAACGCGCGTTCAGCACCGCGCCGGGAAGGATCGAGCTGCCATGAAGGCGAGCGCGCTCGTCGCAGCCGTATTAGACAAGCACTCGCGCTCGATCACGTTGGCGCTCGCGTTGTTGCTGCTCGCCTGGGTGATGCCGGCTTTCAATCAGTCACGCGCGACCTACGACTACCTCGTGGTCTTCGACATCACGCAGAGCATGAACGTGGCCGACTACAAGCTCGGCGAAGCGCCCGCCAGCCGCCTCGCATATGCGCGCGAGGCCACGCGACGGGCGCTGCGCGACCTGCCATGCGGTTCCAGAGTGGGGTGGGGCGCCTTCGCCGAATACCGCACCCTGCTCCTGCTCGCGCCGATCGAGGTCTGCGCCCACTACAGCGACCTGCTCGCATCGCTCGACAAGATCGACGGCCGCATGCGCTGGGGCGAGGCAAGCGAGGTTTGGAAGGGCGTGCTTTGGGCGATCCGCGCGGCCAAGGAAACACGCGGCGTGCCGAACGTGATTTTTCTGAGCGACGGACACGAGGCACCGCCGCTCGTCACCGGCGCGCACCCGCTGTTCGACGACGTGAAGCCTGGCGACGTGCGCGGATGGCTCATCGGCGTCGGCGGCTACACGCCGCAGCCGATTCCGCGGACGAACGACGAGGGCAAGGTCGTCGGCTACTGGCGCGCCGAGGATGTCATGCAGGCCGATGCCAGCGACGACGGCGGGGCGAGCCGCGAACATCTGTCCGCGCTGCGCGAGCGCCATCTGCGTATGCTCGCGAAGGAAGTCGGCTTCGACTACGCACGCCTGGAGCGGCCGGCGTCGCTGAGCGAGGCAATGCGCGATCCGCGATTCGCCCGGCCGAGACCGGTGCCGATCGATCTCTACTGGCTGCCGGTGGCGGTGGCGTTGATGTTGCTCGCCCTGCGCTTTCGGCCAGATCTGCGAATTCACTAGGGGATTCGATGCAAGACGCGATGGTTACGACGGCATTCTCGCTTCCGGGCTACAAGATCGTCCGCACTCTCGGGGTGGTGCGCGGCCTCACGGTGCGCTCGAGATCGATCGTCGGAAATTTCCTCGGCGGCATCCAGTCGATCTTCGGCGGCAACATCACCATCTACACCAACCTTTGCGAGCAGGCGCGCGAAGAAACCTACCGGCTCATGTGCGAGCATGCCGACAAGCACGGCGCGAATGCGATCATCGCCATGCGCTACGACGCCACCGAGCTGATGGCAGGGCTCACGGAAGTGCTCTGCTATGGAACGGCGGTCGTGGTCGCGCGCGATTCCAGCTAGCACTTCGTCGCAAGCTGGCTGCATAGTCCGCCCCGATTCGTTAAGCATCCCTTAACACGGCTTGTTGCAGGCTGCGACGCAGTATCAGCGTTGCAACGAGGAGGAGTGCGGTCATGGGCAAGCCAGTTTCGAAAGGCAGCAGTCAGGTTTTTTCCAATCGTCGCGCATCGCGTCGCAGGTTTCTCAAGTCAGCCGGAGTGGGTGCCGGAATCACCGCCCTCTCGTCGGTGGGTGCAGGGCCGCTCATCTTCGTGCGCCAAGCGAAGGCTGCGGACAAGGAACTGAAGATCGTGCAGTGGAGCCACTTCGTTCCCGGCTACGACAAGTGGATCGACCAGTTCGTCCGCGACTGGGGCGCGTCGAATGGCGTGAACGCGACCATCGACCATATTCCGCACCTCGAGATCGCCGCTCGCATGGCGGCGGAGCTCTCTGCCAACGCGGGCCACGATCTGGTGGGCATCAACGGCTTCGGGCCGCATCTGTACCGCGACTCGGTCGTCGACCTGTCGGCGCTCATCTCGGAGTTCGAGAAGAAATACGGAAGCGTCGCCCCCATCGGCCGCAGTCTCGCCTATGACTCGGAGACCAAGCGCTGGCCGGCGTTCCCCGACTACTACATCAGCTTCCCGGGGCTGTACCGCAAGGACCTTTGGGACGAGATCGGCATGAAGCCCGATACCTGGGACGATCTGCGCAAGGGCGGCGCCAAGCTGAAGGCGAAGGGCCATCCGGTGGGTATCGGCATGGCGCACCATCAGGACGCGAACACGAGCTGGCGCAGCGTGCTCTGGTCGTTCGGCGGCGCGATTCAGGACAAGTCGGGCACCAAGGTCACGCTCAATTCCAAGGAGACGCTGGAAGCCATCAAGTACAGCGTCGCTCTATACAAGGAAGCGATGACGAACGAGGTGCTGTCGTGGGACGACGCGTCCAACAACCGCTACCTCCAGTCGGGCCGCGCCAGTTACATCCACAACCCGATCTCCGCCTACCGCACCACGCAGAAGACCAACCCGTCGGTCGCGGACAAGGTCTACATCTGGAAGACGCCCGCGGGTCCGGTGCGCCGCCTGGCCGCCGGGCAGCCGAATTCGTACGTCATCTGGAAGTTCTCCCGCAACCAGGATGTGGCGAAGGAGTTCCTGCGCCACTACGCCGCGCACTGGCAGGAGGCGTTCAAGGCGAGCGAGGGCTACGACCATCCCATGTTCGAGAACCTCGTGCCGAAGCCGATGCCGATCCTGTCGAACGACCCGACCTCACACCCCGCCGACAAGCTGCAGGTCCTGCAGACGGCGATCGAGTGGCACGACATCTACGGCTATCCGGGGCCCGACACGCCGGCGATCGACGAGGTGGCCAACAACTTCATCATTCCCGACATGATGGCCAACGCCGCGACCGGGAAGATGACTCCCGAGGAAGCCATGAAGTGGGCCGAGAACGAGATCTCGGCGACCTTCAAGAAGTGGGCAGCGCACGGCCACGGTTGAAGCCGCGTAGCGGCCGGAGGCGAGCCCCATGGGTCAAGTCGTAGCAAGGCGTTTGCGCAAGGAGTTCGGCGACGTTGCCGCGGTCGACGGCATCGATCTCGAGGTGCGCGACGGCGAGTTCATGGTGTTCCTCGGTCCCTCCGGCTGCGGCAAGACCACGATGCTGCGCATGATCGCCGGCCTCGAGCAGCCGACTTCCGGCGACATCGTCATCGGCAGCAGCGTGGTCAACGGCCTGCCGCCGCGCAGCCGCGGCATCGCGATGGTGTTCCAGGGCTACGGCCTCTACCCGCACCTCAAGGTGCGCGACAACATCGCCTTTCCGCTGCGCACCCAGGGCATGGCGCGCGCCGTGATCGAGATGAAGGTGGCTTGGGCCGCCGGAATTCTCGGCATCACCCGGCTGCTCGATCGCAAGCCGCGCCAGCTCTCCGGCGGCGAGCAGCAGCGCGTCGCGCTGGCGCGGGCGCTGGTGCGCGAGCCGACCGTGTTCCTGCTCGACGAGCCGCTCTCCAACCTCGACGCCAAGCTGCGCACCAGCGCGCGCAACGAGATCAAGGAGTTCCAGCGAGACGTGGGCACCACGACGATCTACGTCACCCACGACCAGGTCGAGGCGATGGGCCTCGGCGACCGCATCGCCGTGCTGGAGCACGGCAAGCTGAGGCAGGTGGGCACGCCGTCGCAAATCTACGAGGACCCCGCCGACACCTTCGTCGCCACCTTCCTCGGCGCGCCGCCGATGAATCTCCTCGAGCGCGGCGAGCTGATCGAGGGCTTCCGGCCGGAGAACTTCCTGCACCAGGA